>Ga0315322_10004013_pt1 | contig 11324 bp, 9 predicted proteins | sample M110021515metaG_FD_203461 | JGI IMG/M metagenome (GOLD analysis project Ga0315322, IMG submission 203461) | Ammonia-oxidizing marine archaeal communities from Monterey Bay, California, United States - M1 100m 21515 | ecosystem: Environmental > Aquatic > Marine > Intertidal zone | place: USA... | reverse complement strand
GAAGAGTTTCGGTGAGATCCAGGTCAAGGAATTTGAGACAGCAGTCGTGGCCTGGGCCTGGGAAAACGAGTGGGGTGGAAAAGTGTTCGGGACCTCCTTTGGTCACCCCGGGGACTTTGCCGAGGAATCCTTCAACCGCATGCTGGTAAATGCCTGCCACTGGGCGATCGACAAGGAACTGCCCGGAGCGGACAAGAAGATCACCACCTGGCAAATCGAGCGGGCGGACAAGAAGAAAAGGAAGTAACCCTCCTTTTCCTTTGAGGATTACTTCTTATCGGAGTAGGCCTTGATCCAGTCGACCTGAAGATTAAAGGGACCATCCTTTTTGTCGTAGATCATGATCGTAACGCTGCGGATCTTGTCCTTCTTCAATGGATAGCGGGATTTGGGCAAGCGCATGCCCCGCCAGCTTGAGCTGAGGCTTTCGAAGGGCACCTTGGCGACCTGCCAACCCTTTTCGTCCCCATCAGTCTCGAACTCCGTCCGGTAGGAAACCGAACTGCGGTCCATGCGAACTCCGAGGTTGTAACTGCGGCCATCCCCCTTGAAACGGATCATCAGGCCGTCCTTGTCTTCCAGTCCAAGGTCCATGGTCTTGCTCCGGATTGAGGAGAACCCTCCCCCATTGGTATTGGTCGATCCGGAGAAAACGAGTTTCGTCTTCTTGAAGGCAAACCCGCCCTTGGAGCGCCCTCCCATGACATTGTCGTTGACCGTGAGCCATTTCTCTCCCGGATCTTCCTCGGTGAAGTCAAAAACCACTTCACCTTCACCCTTGTTCTTGTCCTTGTTTTTTTTCTTTGCTCCTTGCGATTCGGGAACAATCAAAAGTGGGCAGAGAAGGAAGAAAAAGTACGTCAATGCACTGGTAAAAAGTTTAGGTTTCATCTTACGAATCCTACTGGGCAAATTCGATCCGTCAAGTTCAGGCAGGAAAGGTGTCAGGTTCTGCAGCATTCGAATCTTTCACTGCATACCCTTCGTTCTTGAAGAGACGAAGATTTTGCTAGAATCTACCCCCATGCCCATCATCCCAAAACCGCTCTTGTTAGCGCTTACTTGCTCATTGGCCTTCAACCTGTTCGCCAAGCCAACCGTCCTTCCCGGCGACCGGATTGCCATAGTCGGGAACACTTATGCCGACCAGTTGCGCATCCACGGTTACCTGGAGACCTTTCTGTTGCAAAGGACACAGGGCGAACCGGTTTCCATCCGGAACCTCGGATGGGGAGGGGACATCCTGACTGTTCGTGAGCGACCGACCAATTTCCCGAGCGAAACCTCCAGCCTTACGGAACACAAGACCGACTTGATCATTGCCTGTTTCGGAATGGGGGAATCTTTCGATGGCCCGGAAGGACTTGCAGAATTTGAGAAAAGCCTGAAAGCCTTCATCTCATCCCACAAAGGCAAGAAATACAATGGGCAATCCGAAGTTCGCTTGGCCATGATCTCTCCCATTGCTCAGGAAGATTTGGGGGTATCCACACCCAAGTCAGTCCAGCGCAATCGGAACTTGAAAAGTTACGTCGAATCGATGCAGGCAGTTTGCCTGAAGGAAGGCGTTTCCTTCGTGGATCTTTACGAACCCACGATCTATTTGATGGAAGACAAGAATGCGCCCAAAATCACCGAGAACGGCATCCGTTTGAATGAATACGGATACTGGGCGACTTCCAGAACCCTAGCTGATTCCCTGATCGCCCCTACCCCATCCTGGTGGATCAATCTCAATGTCAAATCCGGTAAAGCCGAAGCCCGGGGGGTGAGCGTCGAGAAGGTTCGGGCGGATGGAAAGGAGATTGGCTTTCAAGTTTACGAAAAAAGCGCGCCAAGTCTTCCTCCGCCCGTTTCCGGGACGATCCATCCTTCTCTCCAGTCACCCCGTGACCGCATGCTCGTGGAAGGCTTGGCCCCGGGGAAATATCTTCTGCAGGTCGATGGGCAAGACGTCGTCTCGGGAAGCCATGAGCAATGGGCAAACGGTCTCCCCATCGATCAATCCCCCGCACACAAAGAAGCCGAGGCATTCCGGATAAAAGTCAACGACAAGAACCTCCAGTTTACTTACAGTTGGAAAGCGCTCAACCAAGTGCACATTGTGGGCGAGCGCAAGAAATCACCCGCCGGAGCGGCTCTTCCCGAGGAGGTGATTCGCTTTAATGAGCTGGCCATCCTCAAGGATGCCGAATTAAGGAAAGCCCATCCGCCCAAGACCCGAGAATGGAAACTCATCAGGCAATGAAAACACCCGTCATGAAACTAACCAGCTTTTTATTCCCCTTCCTTTTGCCTGTCCTTCTTCAAGGGCAGGGATCCGAGGGCATCAGCAAGAAAAACCTCGCCAACGCAAACCTCAACCTGATCGAAAACCACGATCCGGCGGTGGAAAAGGAAAATTTCGACCTTCTTCCCGGATACGAAGTCAACCTCTTCGCCCAGGAGCCCATGCTGGCCAACCCCATTCACATGACCTGGGACAACCGCGGCCGCCTTTGGGTCGCTTGCTCGTGGGCTTACCCACAGCTCAAACCGGGTGAGGTGGCCAACGACAAAATCATCATTCTCGAGGACACGGATGGGGATGGCCGGGCTGACAAGTCAACCGTCTTTGCCGATGGCTTGTACATGCCCACGGGTATCGAGTTAGCCAACGGGGGATGCTTCGTTGCCCAGACCCCGGACGTTTTCTTTCTCAAGGACACGGACGGCGATGACGTCGCGGACGTCAAGGAACTCCCCCTGACCGGATTCGGGATCGAGGACAGCCATCATTCGGTTAGTGCCTGGCGGAGAGGTCCGGGTGGATGGATCTATTTTCAGGAAGGCATCTTCCTGCACACCCAAGTGGAAACGGCCCATGGGATGGTACACAACTACAACGGCGGGGTCTATCAGTACAACCCGCGCACTCGGGACTTGCGGATTTTCGCCAGTGTGGGCGTGGGCAACCCATGGGGACACGTCTTCACCAAATGGGGACAGTCCTTCTTCGTGGACAACCCGCGCGTCCACTATCTCTCGCCCGCAACCGGCAACAGCGGCCAAAGAGTCCGACTGAATCATCTCCTGAGCACCGAGAAACAATGCGGTGGAGACTTGGCCACGGGAACCCACTTGCCTAAAAACATCCGCGGACAATTGCTTACCTGTCGGTTCAAAAGCCGAGCCATCATACGCTATGAATTCACCGACAGCGGGGCGGGGTTCTCCGCAAACGTCCTTCCTCCGCTCATCTCCTCCAAACACCCGAACTTTCGGCCCGTCGACTGCAAGATCGGACCGGATGGGGCCGTCTACGTCGCCGACTGGTACAACCCGATCATCAACCATGCCAAGCACAACTTCCGTGATCCGCGGCGCGACAAGGATCATGGCAGAATATGGCGAATCACGGCGAAGGACCGGCCCTTGGCACCCAAACCGAAATTGGTCGGCTCACCCCTGCCCGAATTGCTCGATCACTTGAAGAGCCCCGAAGCATGGACCAGACACCAAGCGCGCCTCACTCTCTCCGAACTCCAACCCGATCCCGTCTCGGAAGCCCTCTCGAAATGGGTGGACGAACTGGACCCGAAGGACCCGGAACATGCACATCACCTGGTGGAAGCCATGTGGGCCTGCCAGAACGTCGAGCGGCCAAGTGAGAAAATCCTCAAGCTCGTCCTCGGGAGCAAGGATGGAAACGCCCGCTCGGCCGGGGCACGCATCATACGCTACTGGCACGGTGACTTGAATGCCCCAGTCTCCCTGCTCGCCAAGGCCGCATCCGATCCCTTTCCCCGGACACGGATGGAAGCAATCCTCTCAGCCGGGTACGTCCCAAGAGCGGAAGCCTTTTCCGCGGCCCTGGGAGCCCTTGATCACCCGAGGGACAAGTTCATCGATCTTGCCCTGCCCCAAACCGTGACCGCGCTTGAAAAATTTTGGAGACCCGCCCTCGAGAAGGGAAACCTTGCCTTTGCCAAACCCAACCATCGAGCCTTTGCCGAAGAGGCTGCGGGAATCGGGTTTGAGAAGCGCTTGAACGATTACGTCAGGAAGAAATCCCCCACCCTTTCCGAAACAAATCAGATCGTCGATCGGCTCATTCCCAATGCAAACGTCCGCCAAGCCCGAATGATCGTCGACTTCCTGACCAAGAAACAACAGTCGCCGGAAGTGCAGATCGCCCTGCTCGATGCTCTTGCCCAAATCGGACGGAAAGGAAAGTTCTCCCTTGGTCAACGAATCGGACCTTTGCGCAAGCTCATTGGCAATCAAAACGAAGAGGTCGCATCGCTAGCCATCGCCAACTTGGGAGCTTGGCAGCTCAAGGGGGCGGAGAAGGATCTTCTCTCGGTCCTGCTTGATCCGAAAGTCCCCTTTGCTTCGCGCAAAACCGCCGCCGTCTCCCTCGGACAACTTCGCGGTGGGGAGGGAAAGAAAGCACTGCTCGACTTGGCAAGCAAGGACAAGCCGACCGATCGTTATTTTGCAATTTTCGGAATCCTGGAGACAAGTGCCGAGGAAGCGGCTGAACTTGCCGGCGGGCTCTTTGCTCTGGATTTGGGAGACCTTGATCCCGTGGCCTTGATTCAAGCATTCAACCGCAGATCCAACGGGAACACGGTCTTGGCCAAGGCTCTGGACGGAAAAACGATCGCTCCCACCGTCAAAGACAGGGTTGCCGAATACCACCGCAAAAGCGGTCAACTTTCCAGACAGCTTGAACGGTTGTTCCGTCCATCTTCCCCCAAATCACTCAGCTCCATCCTCCTAAGAGAAGATCGGCAGGCACTTGCCTCGGAAGTCGACCGGTTGGGAGATCCTGTCCGGGGGGAACTCGTCTACCGGCGACAGGCCCTCGCTTGCGCGAGTTGCCATGCAATCGGAAGCGCCGGACCTAAGATCGGGCCAAACCTGGTGGCGGTCGGAACCGCCGCAGATACCGCTTACGTCGTGGAAGCCATCCTCGAACCCAACAAGGCCATCGCTCAACACTACGAGAACAAGCTCATCACCCTTGATGACGGATCGGTCCTCATGGGATCGATCATTTACCAAAGCGATAAGGAAGTGATCATTCGCGATTCCTCTCTGGGAGGGAAGGAAAGAAAGGCATCAATGGACAAGGTTCGCAAGATCAAGCCCATGCCCTCTCTCATGCCAGCCGGACTTGCCGACCAACTGAAAACTCGAAGTGAATTCATTGACCTTGCGAAATTTGTTTCCGTGCTTGGCAAGCCCGGCCCCTATGCCAATGACGAAAGCCCCGTCATCCGCAAATGGATGGTAGCTGCGTCTGAAGCCGGTGCTCCTGGGGAAAACGAATCGTGGAGAAGCGTATACAGCTTGGTCAACGGAATCCTGCCCAACGAGGAGATGGGCGACAAAAAGATGAGTTTTGCCCGAGGCTTCGTCGAAGTACAGGCGGCAGGCACCGTCCGCCTCAAGATCAACGGCCTCGACGGCCTCCGCCTGTGGTTGGACGACAAGGAGATCAAGGATCCCTCCTCCACCTTCAACCTACGCACTGGAACAAGTTCTTTTACTTTCTCCATCGACCGGGCCAAGAGGAAATCGAGAGGTTTGCGAATCGAGCTTGTTCCTGACCCGAAATCCGGGGCGAAGGTTCAGCCCAAAGGTGGTTCCTGAGGGAGAAGCAAGCTCCCCTGCACGGGGTATTTTCGAATTGCGGCTTTTTAGCTTTGTCGAACCCACCTTCGATCCCCTAGGAAAGGACTAACCCGCCCTACAAGTTCTTTTCCCTTTCGACCATGACCTTTCGTAAACTCACGATCATCCCTTTCTTGATTTCCTTTCTTGCCCAAGGATTACTCTTGGCGAACTTCCCCAAGCCGACCAACACCCAAAAAACCGACCTCACGCTCCCCTCCCCCGACCAAGCGGTCCAAGGCATGAGCTTACCCGACGGTTTCAAGATCAACTGCTTTGCCAGTGAACCCATGATACGGCAACCCATCGCCATGGCCTTTGACGACCGTAACCGATTATGGGTAGCTGAGTGCTACACCTATGCCGAGGCACGAACGAATTTCGACCTGAACTTGCGTGACCGGATCGTTATCCTTGAAGACGTCAACGGGGACGGGCGGGCGGACAAGAAAACCATCTTTCACGATGACCTCCAACGACTGACCGGACTGACCGTTGGGTTCGGGGGCGTGTGGGCAACCTGCGCGCCGAACCTTTTGTTCATCCCGGATGCCGACCAGGACGACCGTCCGGATGGAAAACCGCAAATCTTGCTGGACGGTTGGAATGACAACAGCGTACGCCACAACATGGTCAATGGCCTGAAATGGGGGCCGGATGGATGGCTATACGGAAGGCATGGGATCCAAGCCCTCTCGGTAGTCGGACCGCCGGGTACGCCAAAGGAGGAACGCACCCAATTGAAGTGCTCGATCTGGAGGCTTCATCCAAAGACCAAAAAATTCGAGGTTGTTTGCGAAGGAACGACCAACCCATGGGGACACGACTGGGACGAGCATGGGCAACTCTTTTTCATCAACACCGTAATCGGTCACTTTTGGCACGGTTTGCCGGGAGCCTACTTCAAGAGGATGTACGGTCAGCATTTTCGCACGGGGCTATACGGCCTGATCGACCAGCAGGGGGATCATTTCCATTGGGACGTTGGCAAAGAGGCCGCCAAGGACGTAAAAAAGAAGATGTCCTTTAGTACGGACGAAGCGGGAGGTGGACACGCTCACTGCGGGATGATGATCTACCAGGGAGCCCAGTGGCCGGACAAATACAAAGGAAAAGTATTCACGGCAAATTTTCATGGACGGCGTATTAACTGTGACCGAATCGAACGGACCGGAGCAGGATTCGTCGCAAAGCATGAACCGGACTTCATGAAGGTGCAGGACCTATGGTTCAGGGGAGTGGAAATGGATTACGATATGGACGGGACGGTTTTCCTGCTCGATTGGTCCGACGTAGGAGAGTGCCATGAGAATGATGGCATCCACAGGACCTCAGGTCGAATTTACAGAATTACCTATGGCAATCAGAAACCCAGGAAACATAACCTCGCCAAAAAATCGTCCGAGAAACTGGCAAACCTACTGGAAAACCCGAACAAGAGAATCGTCAGGCATTCCGCCCGCCTTCTTCAGGAACGCTCGACCTCCGGTGGAATTGATAAAAAGACATTGATCAATTTGAAGAAAAAGAAAGACGGGACAACAATTGAGGGAAGGCTCCAAGGACTGTGGACACTGCATGCAACGGGGAACTTAAAGGAAAAGGAATTACGCTCACTAGTTAAGGAGAAGGATGAACATATGCGAATCTGGGCAATGAAACTAATGGTGGACAATGGAAAAGCATCCAAGGAAGCAAGCAAGGCTATCATCGAACAAGCCAAATCCGAAAAATCATCCCTGGTTCGCTTGCATCTCGCGTCCATCATGAGAAACCTAGCAGAACAAGATCGCTGGAAACTCGCAGAAATTCTTTCCGCATCAGAGGATTTGAAGGGAGACCCCGTTTTTCCATTGATGGTATGGTATGGAATCGAGGAACTGGTAAAGAGTGATCCGGCAAAAGCTCTACAATTGGCAAAGTCCAGCAAGTTACAGACTCTTACGGAATGGATTCCGAGAAGGCTTGCCGAATAATATTGTCACCAAACGATTGAAATGGGGTATTTCTTCATTTCTTCCTCTCCGGACATAAGGTAGAGGTTCTCAGTAAGCGCAGTGGCTATGAGCACTCGATCAATGGGATCGTCATGATGGTGCGGAATCTCCGCTAGGCGGTAACAAATCTCACGGGTAATCCCGATGGATTTTACGTTCCATAACTTGATTTGTTCATTTACCCATTTCCTTGGTGTCTTGGGCATCTCCAGGGTTCCTTCGTTATAGGTCAAGGAAAGTTCGAGGACCGACGCATCGCTCAGATAAAATTCGTTTTCTTCATCCGCAAGCAATTCCTTTGCTCGGGTGGTAAGCCTGAGAGGTTCCGAGGTTAACCAGACGAAAACAAACGTATCAAGAAGGATCTGCACTAAAAGTATAAGACTTTTTCACCGACCGAGCCAGTTGACTTGGGTTTCTCAACGACTTTGAAAGGTTTTGAGGTGGTGGTTCCAACTTCCGGTCTGTCTTCATTTGGCAGTTGCTTGCAAGGCACCAACCTGGCGATTGGTTTCTTTCCACGGGCAAGTACGACATGCTTTCCATCCTCTGCTTGTTGGAGCAATTTCGAAAGATTTGTCTTTGCATAATGAACGGTGTGCATTACTAGCTAAGCTAAGTTGCTATCTAGCTTAGTCAATCAAAAAAGGGTACTATTCCCCAAATATCAAGAAATCGATTGGGTAAAGGTTGGAAAATTGGGATTTTTCACGAACAAAGCTTGCCATGCCTTTTACGAGAACCCTACCTTTTGACTAAACCCTTCACCCACTTCTTCGCTTATGAACAAAACACCTTGTAAAAATACCCGTCGCAGTTTCCTGGCCAAATCGGCGACCGGAGCCACTGCGGCCACGATTCTGCCCCGGCATATATTTGGAGCCCCTCACGTTCCGCCTTCCGAAAAATTCGGCACCGCACTGATTGGTTGCGGCGGAAGAGGCCCAGGAACCTATTCCGGACTATGCAAAGGCTTGGACGTTGAACTCGTTGGAGCCTGCGACGTCGACCTCAACCGGGCTCAAAGATTCTCTCAAGCCAGGAGCAAGGGAAAAGCCGAGGTCTATCAAGACTTCCGAAAACTTCTCGAGCGCAAGGACCTGGACTTGGTAGCCATTGCCACTCCCCCTCATTGGCACGCCAGTATTTCCATTGCTTCGGCCGAAGCAGGTATGGACGTACTGTGCGAAAAACCCATGACCCGCTTTGTCGCCGAAGGACGCGCCGTGGTAAATGCGTTCAAGAGATATGGCCGTGTTTTCCAGATCGGTACCTTTGGTCGCTTCGGCAGGAGCAAGGACAAGGGATCCGTACTCAAACACAAAATCATGGCCAGCGGTTTGCTCAAGGATTGCAAATCCGTGAGGATGAAAAAGGGTGGCCTGAAGATCAAGCAATGGAGTGGCACACCAGGCATTCCACCCCAGACCATTCCCGAACAATTGGACTGGGACCTGTATTGCGGGCCTTCCCCATGGAAACCCTATGAGAGCAGGCGTGTCACGGGCACCCACCGTGGATACTGGGACTACGAAGGTGGCGGAATGTGCGACATGGGACAACATCACTACGACCCCGAACAATGGACTTATGCAAAGGATCACACCAGTCCGGTGGAAATCACTCCGTTCGCCCCTCCATCCCATCCGGAGGTAACGGGCATGTGGGCTTGGGTCGAACTCAAGTATGCGGATGGTTTCAAATTCGTCATGGAAAGTGGCGAGTGGGGACCTTCTTACGACCGGCAACCCTTGCGCGACGTTTCCATCGACGACCTTTCTAAAGAAGATCAGGAAAAGATCAAGGCCATGCCCGATCCCGAACCACTCCTCTCCTTCGGGGAAGCGGTCAAGCAGCGCAAGCAAGCCGGTGGGCACCCGGAAGCGGCTCACCGCGCGGCCTGTATTCTGCACTTGGCCAACCTGGCTATTCGTCTGGGCAGAAAATTAAACTACGACCCGGACAAGGAAGTCTTCGTGAATGATGACGAGGCCAACCGTTTTCTCAATCCCCCCATGAGCGCCCCTTGGCGAGTCTAACCCCCTCAACGCATTTTAAACATGAATACCAAGGACATACTCAAAGCCTTTCCCCAACCAGAGGGAAAGATTCTCCGCACCATTGACAAGGAAGCCTGTGAAAAGGCGGTCGAGCAAATCATAGCCGGTGGAAAGAAAACCGCTCAAGAAATCGTCGAGCTCATTGTCGAGCCCGGAAAAGGCGAGGACATCCAAGCCAGACACGCGCTCCATGCCACCGCAATCCGGGTGGGCGGACCAAGCAACGAGAAAAACAGGAAGGCCTTTGCCTCCCACTTGGCAAGTACCCTGTCCGGCGATCGACCCAAGGCGGTCAAGGGATTCGTCATTCGTCAACTGCAGGTTTGCGGGGGGATCGAGCAAGGCTCTGCCATCGCAAACTTTCTGACCGATCCCGATGAACATATCTACGAATACGCAGCCCAAGCCCTCGAAGCCATGGGCTCTGAAACGGTAACCCATTTCCGCAAGGCCTACCCCAAAGCCAAGGGTGCTCCGCGCCTGACGGTCCTGCAAGGATTGGGCGTACAGAGGGACAAGGATTCCAGGGAAGCGTTCCGAAAGGCAACCAAAGACAACGATTTGGAAATCCGTCTTGCCGGACTCTGGGGATTGATGCGGATCGCATCCGCCGAGGATGCCGAGTTACTCCTGGCCCAATCGGCCAAGGAAAGCGGATGGGGTAGGATCAAGGCGACAGCCTACTGCCTGGAACTTGCCGAAAACCTTGAAGCAAACGGAAAAAACAAAGAGGCTCGGGCTATTTACTTGAATATCAAGAAAACCCGTACCGGAGATCACGAGGAGTACCTCCGCGAATCCGCAGACCGTGGTCTTGCCCGTCTGAAATAACTGCCTTCCACATGAAATCCCCAACATCCAAAGCCAACCTAATCCTTTCGCTCTGCCTTCTTTTCCCAGCCTTCGGTTATGCGAAGGAGAAGGACTTTGCTTCGCTCTTCAACGGGAAGGATCTTGAACAATGGATCCTTCCGAAAGGCGAACACTCATGGAAAGTCGTTGATGGTGTCATTGACTACGAAGCCAAGGGTGGAAACATAGTCACAAGGAAAAGCTACTCCGACTACGTCCTCAAGCTTGACTGGAGGTTCAAGCGAACCGCCGGACCGAAGTACAACGCCAAGCTCTTCGATGCCGATGGCAAGGTCATCGGGAATAAGCCGGTAAAGAACGCGGATTCGGGAATTTTCGTTCGAGGCAGCGGAAAGTCCCAGGTCAACCTTTGGTGCTGGCCTTGCGGATCGGGTCAGCTTTGGGCCTTTCACGGAAGCAAGGATCCCGCTATCCGAAAAGGAGCCCTTCCCACGGTCAACGCAGACAAACCGGTCGGGCAATGGAACAAAATGGAAATCACCATGAAGGGAGAAACCATAACCGTCGTCCTGAACGGCAAGACCGTCCTCGACCAGTCGAAGATGCCGGGGGTCGGGGAAAAGGGTCCCATTGTCTTGCAACACCACGGCGGGTACAACGCAAAGAACAAAACCTGGAGTTCCGCTTCGGCCCTCATTCAATTTCGAAACCTGTTCATCAAGGAATTATAAATCAATCCAATCATGCGCTTAGTACTCACATTGTTTTTCGTAGCCGGCCTGGCACAAGCCTC
>Ga0315322_10004007_pt1 | contig 11335 bp, 10 predicted proteins | sample M110021515metaG_FD_203461 | JGI IMG/M metagenome (GOLD analysis project Ga0315322, IMG submission 203461) | Ammonia-oxidizing marine archaeal communities from Monterey Bay, California, United States - M1 100m 21515 | ecosystem: Environmental > Aquatic > Marine > Intertidal zone | place: USA... | reverse complement strand
CGCTTGATATGTCCAGTAGATCAACTGCTGCATCAACGGCGACTTGGCCAGATGACCATGCTACATTTCGAACTGATCCAAAAAGTAACGTATCAGTAGCGATGCCTGTTTGAAAATTAAGAGTTGTTGATTGAGGTAATGATAAGCCTCCAGTGGCTGTTACGCCATTGGATAGTGTGACATCAAATGGCATGCCAACGGAATCTTCGTATACCAATTCAGCACGTAGTGCTATTTCTGGTTTTTCGTATGCAATTGAAGCAATCGCCGAGGATGCTGTCGCAGACTCTACCGAATAAGTCACGCCGGCTAAGGTGGAAACTGTACCACTTCCTAGTTGACCGTTACGCATACCCAAGCCCACGCTCATGCCGTTGTCTAGGCTACGGCTACCCATAATTGCCATAGTTGTCAGTTTGATGTCTGCGCTTGCGGTTTTCGAAGTCACTGTAGAATTTGTGCCATCTAATTGTATGGCTCCGTTATCAAAGCGCGAAATTCCGACATCATATGAGCCAACAGAAAACTTTGCTGCGAGGGATGTTCTGGTTTGATTTTTGGCCATTTTGTGTTTTTGGCCTGCGACCACTTCTGTAGTCGGTGATGCCTGTAAAACAACTGAAGCCACTCCATCCAAGTTGAAATTTAGTGAGCCATAGGAAAGTTCAAAGTAGTTGCCATCCTCATACATCATTGAAGTGGGGAGTGTCCCTGTCTCCCAACCTCCAGCCAATAGAGCCGTGCTGGATACGCATAAACCGGCTACGCTTACAATAAATTTTACCATTCTTTTCTCCCATTTCTGTTATCAACTCTATCGCTGTTTCTTTCTTTAAATCCAGTAATTCCATGATTTTTCGATAGAAAAAGTTGAAAATTATACGTTATGATAGGCGTGTTTATTCTTTAGGGTTGTCGATATCTATGATGTAATGGCCCCTTAGGTATAATTAGAAGCTTTATGAGATCGCTGGAGAGTGGTCTCAATGGTAAGTCAGGCTTTTTAAGAGCTAGGGGTTTCTATCGTTTCTTGGTGGATTGGCTCTTTGCCGCGCTGCGTTACCGCAGTGCCGCTAAATTGTAGTCTGTTATTTTCACAGTTTAACAATTTAAAGGAAGACCAGGCACAGAGTTAAACACAGAGTTATCCACAGGATCGTTTGGTTTAAAATTGCCCGGCCTTTATGCAGGGGTTATCTTGTAAGGCATTGCTTTATAATGATTTAATATATTTACATGCAGCTTAATGCAATAATTTAATTTATGGCATGATTATTGCTTTCTTTTATTATACACAACATAAAACATTCCACTTAAACGTGCATCTAAATTCGTATATTAAAATTTAATCCATTTAAAATAAGTAAAAATACACGTTTTAAGTGTATATTATTTATGCCTGCGCTCGGTTTTCTTGATTGATGGTTTGCTTGAAAAGGCGTGTCTGCTTCGGCGCGCTGCCATAAAACACCAGATCTGATTGTCTCAAAAAAGCGATGGGTTATTTTAGAGGCCGGATTGTTTTTTTGAACTGGCTATCAAAAGAATAACGCGTAAGCTACGCGTTATAAAATCATCTTTAGATGAAAGATTGGGGGGCGACAGGATGCAGCGTGATTATAGCCTTTTGGGAGAAAACGGGCGTAATGCGGTTGAAACGGGGTTGGCTGCAGCAGAATGGTATCACTCGGATGTATCTCGAAAAGACATGAAAGCCTTGATGAAGCGCTCGGATGGGCCTGCGCTGCGCGATACAGCCATTCTATATGGCTTGATGTTCTGTTTTGCGCTGGCCGGTATTGCGCTTTGGCCCAGCCTTTGGTCGCTGCCATTTTGGCTCGCCTATGGGGTTTTATACGGATCTGCTTCGGATTCGCGCTGGCATGAATGCGGGCATGGCACCGCCTTCCGAACGCCGTGGATGAACGATGTGGTCTATCATATTTCGAGCTTCATGATGGTGCGCAACCCCTATACGTGGCGGTGGAGCCACGCGCGCCATCATACCGATACGTATATTATTGGTCGCGATCCTGAATTGTTGATGATGCGCCCCCCGGCTTTGGTCAGCATTGTTATCAACTTTTTTGGGCTGATTGACGCCTATAATGGCTGGGCGCGGATGTGCCTTCACGCAAGCGGGAAGCTGCATCCTGAGGAAGCTTGCTATGTGCCTGAGGTCGAAGCCAAAAAGGTTATTCATGTTGCGCGGATTTGGGTGGTGATCTATGCAGCAACCGGTGCGCTTGCACTTATTTTGTGGTCCATTCTGCCCTTGATGGTGATTGGATTGCCGCGGCTATATGGCGCGTGGCATCACGTGATGACGGGCGTGTTGCAGCATGGCGGATTGGCAGAAGATGTTTTGGATCACCGTTTAAACACGCGCACGGTCTATATGAACCGGATCAGCCGGTTTATTTATCTGGATATGAATTATCATGTAGAACATCATATGTTTCCGATGGTGCCATATTATCGCTTGGCGCAGCTGCATGCGTTGATAAAGGATGATCTGCCGGTCCCAAGCCCATCAATTTATGCCGCATTTAAAGAGATGTTGCCGGTTCTGAGGCGTCAGGTGACGGATCATAATTTCTTTTTAAAGCGTGAATTGCCGGCGTCTGCGCAACCCTATCGAGACGCGTTTCACACGGTTCTTCCATGACAGCGCGTGGCGCTCACGATCTGGCCCGCATTTCTCAAAAGAATGATTTCTATGCCTTAAATTTAGATTGACCCAAGGCAATTACGTTAGGCGCCGTTGACATTGAGATAGGCCGCATAAAGCGAGGTGGTGCCTGCGATAAACAACCGATTTCGGGCAGCGCCCCCGAAACATAGGTTGGCGACCATTTCGGGAATGAGTATTTTTCCGATCAAAGTGCCATCTGGATCATAGCAATGCACGCCATCCGCCGCAGAGCTCCAAAGCCGGCCCGCATCGTCAAATCGAAATCCATCGAACAAGCCTGCGCTGCATTCGGCGAAGACCGTACTTTCGCTCAGCGTTTGCCCGTTTTCGCCAAGGTTAAATTTGCGAATATGTTTTGGTCCGTTTTCCGCATGCGACGCCCCCGTATCAGAGATGAATAACGCGGTTTCATCTGGGTTAAACGCCAAACCATTAGGTTGCATAAAGTCGCGGGTCACTTGTTTTATATCGGATGTCTCCGGATCAATTCGATATACATGACAGCCGCTTTGTTCGGCCGGTGCCCGGCGGCCCTCATAATCGCTTAAAATGCCGTATGTCGGATCGGTAAACCATACAGATCCATCGGATTTCACCACCACATCATTGGGTGAGTTTAGCTTTTTGCCGTTAAATTCATCTGCCAAAACCCGGATCGATCCATCATGTTCGGTGCGCGTGACGCGCCGCGTGAGATGCTCACAGGTAATCAAGCGCCCCTGTTGGTCAATCGTATTGCCATTGCAATAATTTGAGGGTCTGCGAAATACGGACATGCTGTCATCCGTATCATCCCAACGCAAAAGACGGTTATTGGGAATGTCTGAGATCAAAAGATAGCGTCCAGCGGCAAACCAAACCGGGCCTTCCAGCCAGCGCGCGCCGCTCCAAAGCCGTTCAACGCGCCCATGCCCGGTTAAGCAGGCGTCAAAGCGGAGATCAATCGTTTCAAACCCCGTTCCTTGAACTTCACCATACATCACTATTTCCTTAATTATTCTGTATTTGCGCCACGTGGTGGCAAATGGCCCGTGGTGCGAGAAAAGTCTCTAAAGATAAGCACAGATTATTTTGCGGATCAAAGCTTTTAGCGCCTGATGGGTTCAGCTAGGGCAATTCGCTGCGTCTTTGTTTGGTCACGGGTTCAGATTGCTAAGTTTCGGGGCCAGTGTTAGCCTTCGCTCAGCAGAAGAAACGGGGGATAAATGAAAACCGGCAGCGATATCAAATTTGCGGGGCGTTTGAACGCTTTTAAAATCGGGGCAGAGGCGTACTGGCCCGGAAAAAACAAAATTACTACGATTGACCTGCTGACGCGCGCGGCAACCGCAGGGCTCAACGCTGCTGATCTCAATTACCCGGATCATTTTGCCGATGTATCGATGCAAGATTTAAAGCATCTGTTTCAAGATCAACAGATCGTGTTGAACGGTTTGGCCATGCGCTATTACACTAATCCGGGTTTCAAGCTGGGCGCGTTTACCAATCCAGACCCAACGGTGCGCCGCGCTGCGATTGATGAAACGAAGGCGGGCTTGGATGCTTTGGCAGAACTTGGCGGGTCTTTGATGACGCTCTGGATGGGGCAAGATGGGTTCGATTATTCCTTTCAGGCCGATTATTCCAAAATCTGGGATGATACGGTTCAAGCGATCGCCGAGGTGGCGGATCATAATCCAGATATTGAAATTGCTTTAGAATATAAACCGAATGAGCCGCGGGCTTTCGCGCTTATGCCGGATGGTGCAACCACGCTTTTGGCGCTTAAAGAGATTGGCCGCGCGAATACCGGCGTAACGTTAGATTTTGCGCATGTGCTTTATGCGGATGAAATGCCGGCCTTTGCGGCCAGTTTGATTGCGCGGCATTCGAAGCTGCTTGGAGTTCATTTAAACGATGGCTATGGCAAATGGGATAATGGGTTGATGGTGGCGGCGGTGCATCCGATCCAAACGGTTGAGCTTTTGGTTGAACTGCAACGTTTAAACTATCACGGCGCGTTGTATTTTGACACATTCCCCGACCATTCCGGCTTGGATCCTGTTGCCGAAGCCCAGAGCAATATTGCCGCAATTCACAAATTACTGCCTATCGCCGCCCGTCTGGCCGATAATGCCGATTTGCAGCGGGCGATTGCCCAGCAAGATGCGCCCAATGCGATGCGCATCGTTCAGGGCAGCCTCTTCGCATGACGCGGCTCTGCGTGCTTGGGGCTTTGCATTGGGATGTTTTGGTGCAAGCACCCAATTTACCGCAGCGCGATGAAACGGTGCGCGGCAGTGAGGTGGCGTATGATTTTGGCGGTAAAGGGGGCAATCAGGCGGTTTCTGCCCAGCGCAATGGCGCCGAAACCTATTTCGTAGGCCGCCTTGGCCAAGATGAGTTTGGCAAGAGTTTATTGCGCGTTTTGCAAGAGTCTGGCTTGGATCTGTCGCAATTGCAGCAAGATGCCGGGGCCAGTGGGATGAGCGTAGCGATCCTGGAGACGGGCGGCGAATACGGCGCGGTGATCGTCTCTGAAGCCAATTTGCGGATTGACGCAGCGCAAGTGTCGCTTGACGCGGAGACTGGCCTGCTTTTACTGCAAAATGAAATTCCCGAGGCGATCAATTTGGCACTTGCGCAACGCGCGCGCGCAAACGGCAGCGAGGTTTGGCTGAATGCTGCGCCAGCCCGCGAGATTGGGCCGGCGCTGATGGGACAGCTGGATGTGGTGATTATGAACCGTGTCGAAGCGCAGTTCTATCAAGCCTTTTTTTCTAACCCTGCCTATCAGAGATTAACTAAGATCATAACCAAAGGGGCGGATGGGCTTGATTTGATTTTGCCCGATGGCGCCTGCCAAAGCTTTCCTGCTTTTGAGGTGCCGTCTTTGTCTTCGCATGGGGCAGGGGATGTTTTTGTTGGCGCCTTGGCGGCGCAGCGGCTTGCGCAGATCCCTTGGGAATCTGCGCTTAGATATGCCCAAGCGGCGGCGGCGCTGCACGTCGCCACGCCGCGGCACCAGCGTTCGGAGATCACCCCTAGCGACATAAAAGCCTTAATACAGAACAGCGCGCTTTAGGCCGCGTTATCGCAAGTGATAAAAATTTCGGGCATTTTGCGCAAACACCTTCGCTTGCTCGAGCGGCGTTAAATGCGAGGTGAGGCTTTGGGCTGCGCTTAACCAAACGTCATATTCGCCTTGAAGGCGGCAGACCGGCCAGTCTGAGCCCCACATCACGCGATCGGCCCCAAAGCTTTGCAATATGTGATCGGAAAATGGCTTTAAATCGGCTTTTGTCCAGCCCTCGCCCGCTTCGGTGATTAAGCCTGATAATTTGCAATAGCTGCTGCCAATATTGGCCAGAGCGGTGATCCCTTCAGCCCATTTTGTCAACGCGTCTTGTCCGCCCATAGCATCGCGAATTTGCGGCTTCATACAATGGTCATATACCGTTCTCATTTCAGGATACCGCTTCGCCAGCGTTAAAAAATTCGGCAAATGTTGAGGGAATCCAAGCGCATCAAAGCTCAGATCGAGCTGACAGATGCTTTCGAAGGCCCATTGGATATCCGCCCTGAGCATCCAATTGACATCGGGTATATCTTGGATCATCGGGCGCACCCCTACAAACTTTGGATGCTGCGATAATCGCGCGAGCGTTTGGCGTTGGCTGGGGGTTTCAAAATCGACCCAGCCAACAACGCCTAAAATGGCATCGCAGCCATCTGCCAAGCCCAGCATATATTCGGTTTCTTCCACGCTGGGCGCCGCCTGAACAAGGATGGTGCCGCCAATATTGTGCCGCGTCAGGATCGGCAACAGGTCTTTTGGGGCATAGGCTCTGTTCAGCGTTGGATTATCTTCGGGCATCCAGCCGTAATCGCCGCGCAGGGGTTGCCAAAAATGTTGATGTGCATCGATGATCATCTGGGCGGTCCTGTTGGTGCATCTGGGTGCATCAGCCCGGCGGATTTTAAGTTGGTCCAAAGTTCGCTTGGAATGTCACATTGCAAAGCTGCAATGTTCGAGCGCGTTTGCTCTGCGCTTTGCCCGCCTGGAATGACGGCCATATGCGTGCTGTGCAAGAGCGGAAACTGGATCGCTGCGGCGATAAGAGGAACGTTAAATTGCGCGCAAATCACCTCGATTTTGGCAACTTTCTCCATAATATGGGCAGGGGCAGGATCATAGTTGTAAAATGCGCCGGGTACGGCTCCGGTTGCCAAAATACCCGAATTATAAGGCCCCCCTGTAACGATGCCGATTCCGCGCGCTTCGCAGAGCGGTAAAAAGCTTTCCAAGGCCTCCTGCTCTAACAGCGTATAGCGCCCGGCCAACAAGAAGAGATCAAAATCACCCCGCTCGGCCAAGGTTTGGCATACTTCCCATTCATTCACCCCGCCCCCAATGGCTTTAATGACGCCTTGATCGCGCAGTTCAAGCATCGCCGCATAGCCTTTTTCGTCAAAAAAACTATCGATCCGTGCATCCGAGGCCTGTTTTGATCCATGGGTGAAAACGCATAAGTCATGGACATATAAAATATCAATGCGGCTAACGCCAAGCCGCTCAAGTGAAAACTCTACCGAGCGCATGACCCCGTCATAAGAATAATCATATTGTTCTTGGCGCTGGGGCACGTCGAACCATTTCCCCAGCCCCGTGCGCGCTTCAGGAGCGCAGGGTTTCATGATCCGCCCGACTTTGCTTGACAAAAGATACTGATCCCGCGGTTTATCGCGTAAAAAACCATTCAATCTGGTTTCGCTTAGACCCAGCCCATAAAGGGGGGCTGTATCAAAATAGCGCATTCCGCTTTCCCAGGCTTGATCCAATGTTGCCCGCGCTTCAGCGTCAGAAATCGCTTTGTATAAATTTCCCAATGGCGCGGTGCCAAAGCCTAATTCGGTGAAATTCAGACCGCCCGTTTTATGCCGATCCCAGTGACGCGTGTTAAGCATATTGGTTCTCCTTGTTTGCCAGAAGTTTAGCGAGTTTTCTTTTGCCTGCACAGATTTTAATGGCTAAGCTTTTGGCAATTAGTTCTTTTTGGAAGGCCGCAGGCATGACACGATTTTCTACGCTGTTTCAAAAGCCCAAACCGGTAATTGCAATGGTGCATTTGGGGGCTTTGCCTGGCAGCCCTCTTTATGATGCTGCCGCTGGGCTTGAGGGGCTTTTAAGCGCCGCGCGCGCCGATTTGATGGCGCTGCAAGCGGCTGGTGTTGATGCGGTGATGTTTGGCAATGAAAATGATCGCCCCTATGAGTTTCAGGTTGACCCTGCCTCAACGGCTACGGCGGCCTATGTGATTGGGCAGTTGCGCGCCGAAATTACAGTGCCTTTTGGTGTGAATATGCTGTGGGATCCACGCGCTTCGGTGGCGCTTGGGGCGGCAACCGGCGCGGCCTTTATACGCGAGATTTTCACCGGCACCTATGCGTCTGATATGGGATTTTGGGCGCCAGATGCGGGTGATGCCATGCGTTATCGTGATCGCCTTGGGCGCTCGGATATGCTGATGTTGTTCAATATTTCGGCGGAGTTTGCGCATTCTCTCGATCAGCGGTCTTTGCCCGATCGGGCGCGCAGCGCCGTGTTTTCTTCGATTCCCGATGCGGTTTTGGTCAGCGGTCAAATCACCGGCGAGGCTGCCGCCCTGTCCGATCTTGAGGCAGTGAAAGCAATTTTGCCAGACACCCCTGTTTTGGCCAATACGGGGGTAAAACACGAGACGGTGGCTGATGTGCTTCGGGTCGCGGATGGCTGTATTGTCGGTTCTTCGTTAAAACGCGACGGCGATACTTGGAACAGCGTTGATCCTGCCCGAGCCCTAGATTTTATGGACCGCGTCCGAGTTTTAAGGGGGCGCATGTGAAAAATCGTATAAAACAGGATTTACAGGCCTTGATGCTGGTGCCGGGCTTGTCGGGCTATGAAGAGCGTGTGGCACGCTATCTGAAAAAGCAACTGCAGGGGCTAGGGCTTTCAACGCGCAGTGACCGGTTGGGAAATCTATTGGTTCAGTTTCCAGGAACCGGGCCCAAGGTGATGTTATTCACGCATATGGATCAATTGGGATTCGTGGTGCGTAAAATAGAAGACGATGGATTTTTGCGTGTTGAGCGTTTGGGCGGCGTGCCCGAGCGCGCGCTGGCAGGGCAACCGGTCTTGGTCTGCGTTGGCGAGGGGCGCGATGTTGCTGGCGTTTTTGCAAATAAAAGCCATCATGCCACCTTGCCCGAAGAAAAGTATAAAGTTCTCCCATATTCCGAGATGTATATCGATTTAGGTTTTAGCTCGGCCGCTGACGTTAGGGCGGCAGGCATCAATATTGGCAGCCCGGTTGTTTATTTTCCCAAAACGCAGGCGTTAAGCGCCGACCGGGTGGCTGGAACCAGCATTGATGATCGGGCGGGCTGCGCGGTTTTGTTAGAAGTTGCGCGACATTTGGCCGAGCGCACAGCCGGACCGCCCGTGGATATTGTGTTCACCGTTCAAGAAGAATTTAACCTGCGCGGGGCTTTGCCCATGGCGCAACAGCTTTGCCCTGATATTGCAATCCAGCTTGATCTTATCTTAGCGACCGACACGCCTGATATGCAGGGGCGCGGCGATGTGGCTTTGGGCGCCGGCCCGGCGATGAGCATGTTTTCCTTTCATGGGCGCGGCACCCTGAACGGGGTTATACCGCACCCAAGCTTGGTGGCGCTTTTTGATCGCGTTGCGCAGGATCTTTCGCTGCCGTTGCAGCGCAGCGCGCATATCGGCGCCTTAACTGACCTGTCTTATGTGCAGCTGGTAGGCGAAGGGGTGGCGGCTTTGGATCTGGGTTTTCCGATGCGATATTCACATTCGCCCTCTGAGCTGTGTGATCTAAATGATTTGGCAGGGTTGAGCAGGCTTTTGATCGCGGGTTTGCAGCGCATTGATCCGGCATTTTCATTGCTGCGGGGAGAATAGCGTAATGCGCTATACATTAGGGATTGATATTGGCACTTATGAAACCAAAGGTGTTTTGGTTGATGAACGCGGGAAGGTGATCGCGCAAGCGGGGCGCGCGCATAAAATGTTGGTGCCGCAACCGGGCTGGGCAGAACATGATCCCGAGCAAGATTGGTGGGGCGATTTTTGTGTCGTTAGCCAAGCCTTGTTGAAACAATCGGGAATTGATCCGGCAAATATTCTTGCGGTTGCTTGCAGCGCGATTGGGCCCTGCATGCTGCCCGTGGATGCGCAGGGAAACCCGTTGATGAACGGGGTGCTTTATGGGGTGGATGCCCGCGCTGAACGCGAGGTGCGCGAGCTGACAGAGCGCATTGGTGAAGAGGTAATCCTGAGCCGCTGCGGAAATGCGTTGACGTCGCAATCTGTGGGACCAAAAATTCTTTGGCTCAAGCGCAATCGAGCTGATCTTTATAATCAAACCGCTCGGATTTTAACTTCAACCAGCTTTTTAGTGCATCGGCTCACAGGGCGCTATGTGATCGATCATTACACCGCCGCCAATTTTTCGCCGCTTTATGATGTGTCAACGCAATCGTGGATTGAGGATCTGGCAGATGATATCGTCGATTTGGAGAAATTGCCCGAGTTGCTCTGGTCAACCGATATTGCGGGTTATGTTACCAAATCTGCCGCGCAGGCAACAGGGCTTGCCGAAGGCACACCGATCACGGCTGGCACCATAGATGCTGCGGCTGAGGCGGTTTCGGTTGGGGTAAATACGCCTGGCGATATGATGGCGATGTATGGTTCAACCATATTTATTATTTTACGTACAGCGCAGCGCGTTAGCGATCCGCGTTTGTGGTATGCGCCTTGGTTGTTTGAAGGCGAACATGCCTCGATGGCAGGGCTGGCCACCAGCGGAACGCTCACGCATTGGTTTCGCGACCAGTTTGCCAAAGATTTGGATCCCGAAGAGGCTTTTCCCTTATTGGCGCTAGAGGCACAAGAATCGCCCCCCGGCGCCAAGGGCCTGCTACTTTTGCCCTATTTCTCGGGTGAAAGGACGCCGATTCATGATGCCAATGCCAAGGGCAGTTTTTTTGGATTAAATCTTACCCATACGCGGGGGGATATGTATCGTGCCTTGATTGAGGGCATTGCCTATGGAACGCGACATGTCACCGACACATTTTCTGAAATCGGTCACCCTCCACACCGGTTATTGGCGGTTGGCGGGGGGACCAAGAACGCGGTTTGGCTTCAGGCCACCTCTGATATTTGCGGCTTGCGTCAGGAAGTGCGCAAAAATACGGTAGGGGCGAGTTATGGTGATGCGTTTTTGGCAGCTTTGGCCATTGGCCGGGTGAAGCGCACCGATATTGAGCATTGGAACCCAATAGCAGCGGATATCCGCGCGAATGCTGACCCGCGGTATGATCATAACTTTCAAATATTTCGAGATCTTTATGACGCGACAAAAGCCATCATGAAAAGGCTTTAACGTTCCCCAAAACCCTATGCTTTCCTTCTGGATTGATGAATTGGGTTGCTTGTGCGGCCTGGGAACGGTTGTGCCGCCATAGGTGACGTGCTAGGCCCACGCTCAGCGCGATGTAGCGCGGCTGGCTTGACTCATCAGGCTATGGCGCTAACATGTTAGCATATCACATCGTGAGGGCGGGTTTCTGAATTGGCAAAGTCAG
>Ga0315322_10004005_pt1 | contig 11336 bp, 7 predicted proteins | sample M110021515metaG_FD_203461 | JGI IMG/M metagenome (GOLD analysis project Ga0315322, IMG submission 203461) | Ammonia-oxidizing marine archaeal communities from Monterey Bay, California, United States - M1 100m 21515 | ecosystem: Environmental > Aquatic > Marine > Intertidal zone | place: USA... | reverse complement strand
TTGATTGGTCAATTGTTGGATTCAAAGACCGTTGCAAAACCAACACTGTCTGACGCGGTCGCAATGCTTCTAACCCGTGGTAAATACTTGGCGTATCGTTTAGACGGAACGCGACATAACCTCGGAGTTCGATACGGCCTCCTCAAAGCTCAACTTGCCATTGGCCTCAGTGGTCAAGATCGGGATGACATACTCGTTGAATTGATTGATCTGTTAGCAAATCGAACAGATGCCGGTGCATCTCCATGAGTTCTCTGATCGATATCATCCTTTCGGACGAGAACGCAGTTCGAAACCGCTCTCTCGATTCGGTATGTTCCGGTGCAAATCTGGAAACACTTCTCGGCCATTGTCAGGACTTGGATCGTTTCCGGCGACAGGAGGACAACCTCTACCACCGTGTTCGTGCTCTCTTTTTCTTGTCAGCTATCTATCGCTACCATCTGCCAAAACAGCTCAACGCTACACAGTCGGGATATATACCTTACACAGGATACGAGCACTTACTTTCTCGACGTTTCATTGAGGCGATTGATTCATTTCTGCTGACACAACGAGACCAAGGTCCCTGTGATGGCGTCGCAAGTGCTTTGGCACAAGCGTATCATCAGCTCGCTTTCCAGACACTTGCTGATCAAGTTCGCCAGAGTGTCCGAACGGTGAAAGGCAACCAATGGATGTTCCGGTTGGGTCATCCTGCTGAACAGCCATTAAGAATTCGCCCGGAGATACTTCAACCACATCCAGACACCGGCGCAATGCCGATTCTGCGTGAAGTCACTGCGGTACGCATGGATTTTTCTCACAGCGCGTGGAGTGATATCTTCTTTCTTGGAATGGATTTCCCAGAAGGAGCCCGCGTGCTCAACGTATCTGTCGACCTCGGGGTGAGAGGGCGTGATACAACCACAAGTCCTCCAATTGAGACTTACCTCAGAGTGATTGATCGTCCAGTCATAAGACTGACCAGCGTGGACTTGGGAGCCACAGTAGAGGTTGATTCAATCGCCAGCATGTTCGACTTTGCTCAGGATCACTTAGGGCTACTCAAAGCTGCTGTCATTGCCTCCGGCATTGTTCCACCCGGACTGGAAGGATGCGGAGATTCACTCACGGGACTATTGACCCGTATCGTAGGTAGCGGCAAAGGAATCGAGGTGGTCAGCAAGATCAACGACATTCCCAAGGGGTCCCGACTGGCTGTGTCGACCAATCTTCTTGGCTCGTTGATTGCATTGATGATGCGGGCCACCAATCAGACAACAAGCCTGACTGGCACATTGCAGGAGAGCGATCGGCGGCTTGTCGCAGCACGGGCGATCTTAGGCGAGTGGATTGGTGGGAGCGGTGGCGGTTGGCAGGATTCAGGTGGTGTCTGGCCCGGAATCAAACTTATCGAGGGAGCAAAGGCTCAGGACGGTGATCCCGAATTTGGGATTAGCCGTGGGCGGTTGATGCCGACGCACCATGTGATGTCCGAACGTGAAATTTCCTGTGAAGCGAGACAGAAAATACAGGACTCGTTGGTACTGGTGCACGGTGGGATGGCACAAAATGTTGGTCCCATTTTGGAAATGGTCACAGAGCATTACCTGCTTCGAAGTGAAGAAGAGTGGGAGGGTCGTTTCGATGCGATGAAAGTTCTTGATGAAATTGTCGAAGCATTAGGTGATGGTGATCTGCAGCGAATCGGCAATGCTACGACCCGCAATTTCGAAGGCCCTCTGCAAACGATCATTCCGTGGGCGACAAATCGCTTTACCGATTCATTAATCACACAATGCCGCGAAAAGTATGGTGATGAATTCTGGGGTTTCTGGATGCTGGGTGGCATGTCGGGTGGGGGCATGGGTTTCATTTTTGATCCTGAAATCAAACAATCAGCTCAGGACTGGCTCGGCCGTACTCTGATCCAAACCAAACAGCTTCTGCAAACCTCGCTGCCGTTTGCGATGGATCCAGTCGTCTACGACTTCAAAATCAACGATGACGGCTCCAAAGCGAATTTCGTTGACGAACCTGCAGCAGGGATGCCGGAGCAATATTATTCGCTTGTACTTCCTGGCATGTTGCGTGCCTCGATGAGGGAGCTAAGCGCTAACCAGCGTCTCGAATTGGAGCATCTCGGACAACAGTGCCGCGCCAGCGATAATCATAAACATACAAAACTGCTGGACAGTATTCTGCCGCAAGCCACCGCAGCAGACGCGCAAACAGCCAATCTGCAACAGATTCTAAATGGCTGTGGTTTTGACCAACAGCAACATGAAGCGATCCGAAGTGATTTACAAAGTGGGAGAATTGGCCTCGCTCAAAATCGTCTTCCCAACAACATGACGTTGGAAGATATCAAACCAGAAGATTTCATCGAAACCCGGTCTGGTATTCCTGCCCAACTCATTGAACTAGGACATCAGGCCATCCAGCAGGGTAAGGTTGGAGTCGTCACTTTAGCCGCCGGAGTGGGAAGTCGTTGGACCGAAGGTGCTGGAGTTTGTAAAGCACTCCATCCTTTCAACCGATTCTCAGGTCGCCACCGAAGTTTCATTGAGGTCCATTTGGCAAAGAATCGCAAAACGAGCAACGATTGCAACGGTTCGATTCCTCATGTCTTTACCACCAGTTACTTAACCGATGACGCCATTCGGACGCACCTATCGACGCACCAGAATCACGGACTCAAAAATCAAGTCTACGTTTCTGCTGGCCGGAGCATCGGGATGCGGATGATCCCCATGATTCGGGATCTTCGCTTTCTCTGGGAAGAAACAGCCCAGCAGATTCTGGATGAACAACAACAGAAAATGAGAGAAAGCGCGCGGGCAGCACTGATGGGCTGGGCCAAACAGATGGGAGAGGGAACTGATTACGTTGACAACCTGCCACACCAATGCATCCACCCCGTTGGTCACTGGTATGAAGTGCCCAACATGTTACTCAATGGAATACTGAATCAAATGCTCAGTGATCAGCCTGAGCTCGAATACCTGATGCTCCACAACATTGATACCCTCGGCGCCAATGTCGACCCCGGGTTGCTCGGAATGCACATCGAAAAACAAAACACACTCAGCTTTGAAGTCATTGGGCGACGCATCGACGATCGAGGCGGAGGATTAGCGTCAGTCAATGGCCGACCAAGATTGGTGGAAGGGCTTGCCATGCCTAATGATGAGGCCGAATTCAATCTGACTTTCTACAATTCGATGACGACGTGGATTAGCATCGATCAACTGCTTGCGTCATTCGGGCTTGAGCGAAAAGATCTCGATAACGAGCCGCGCGTCAGCACCGCAGTTAGAAAAATGGCCTCTCGGCTTCCCACCTACATCACCCTGAAAGATGTCAAAAAACGATGGGGACACGCCCAAGAAGACGTCTTTCCCGTCGCCCAGTTTGAGAAACTGTGGGGCGACATGAGCGCCTTACCAGAAATTGATTGCTCCTTTTTTGCAACACCCTTGCAGCGTGGCCAGCAACTGAAGACACAGGCACAATTGGATCCATGGAAACGCGATGGCAGCGCGGACTATGTCGAGTCCCTTTGCCAATGGAAGTGAGCATTGGCCGCCAGCGCGACTCAATCTGAAGAATTGGGATTCTCTAGATCCGCCAATCGTTTCTCCAACGTATCGATGCGATTATTGACTGTCTCCAACCGATCCAACAGTTGGTCCACTGCTGTTCGATTTGTATCGGTAGACTCCGTTGCAACGACTGGAGTTTTTGCCGCATTCTGTTTTTCAAGTTTCGCGTTTAAAAATTGACGTTCCTGTGGCGGGTACAGGGTGTGTGAAAATGTCTGGCCTCGGCCGGGTGGGGTAAGCGATTCCACCAATCCCTTTTCAGCCAAACCACTCACCACAGATTTCATCGTGTTCAGATCAGGGAATGGGTGCATTCGAGAAGCTCGTGTGCGCAATTCACCCAAAGTTTGGGGACCTCGCAACAACAACTCTGTCATCACCGCAGAACCCGCCCCATCGACATCCAGCCAATCGTAAGCTGAATGCCGATATTTAGTCGCGCGTCCTGAACCCTGAACCTCCCGCGCTGCACCAAGCCTGCGTAGTTCATCTAACGCCAGCAACGCGTCTTCATCATCAAGGTCCATTTTTGGATCACGATTTGATTTCTGGTTGCTGCCGGTCACGATTCCGGACAAGGTGAGAGGGTAATTGTCGGGAGTTGTCTTGGCTTTCTCGACCAAGACACCCAAGACTCGCCGGGCTGAAGCGGAAAGAGGAACAGGACTCGCTTTCGTCTCATCAGCAGATTCATCGTTCATAAAAATCTCTCGACGTTGTCATCAGGTCACAGAGCCAGGGGAGGCAGCCATCGGATGCCGCCTGCATTGTCATCACACATCTATCTCCATGGCAACGCCCCTCTTCCTTGCAACGCCCCTCTTCCTAGCAATGCCCTTCTTCCTAGCAATGCCCTTCTTCCTAGCAATGCCAATGAAAGGTTCAGCCTGCTCATTGATTTCTTCCGTAGGCGTAAATTACGGACAAGCAAGTCCAGCTCATTGCACACAAATATCGATTGATATGACCGAGTGTTCCCCACACTCTCGGGAGAAATTGGACTAAACTCAAGTCAGACAGAATCCGCTAATTTTGTGGGCATGAATCGATGAACCAAAAGCAATCAATCAGCAAATTTTTCCAGATTCCCTTTCTAGCTGCGTTGCTGCTAACTTTAGCCGCAGCCACCGGGTCCGTGTTGGCTGCTGACCGACCCAATATTGTGATGGCATTTGCCGATGACTGGGGCAAGTACGCGAGTGCCTACGGCAAATTGGCACCTGGTGGAATTAACGACCACATTTCAACTCCCAACTTTGACGCCGTTGCGGGGGACGGGCTTCTATTCACGCGAGCATTTGTCAGCGCTCCGTCCTGCACACCATGCCGGAGTTCATTGCTTTCAGGTCAACATTTCTGGCGATGTAACCGCGCGGCGATTTTGCAGGGCGCAATCTGGGACATGTCGATACCCGCGTACCCCTTGTTGCTAGAGGATTCTGGATACCGCATCGGACATACCTACAAAGTCTGGAGCCCTGGAACTCCTGTAAATGCTCCCCACGGTGGACAACCACGGGCCCACAATCGTCATGGAACCAAATTCAATCAGTTCTCACAGTCAGCAATGAAAAATCCGGACCGTGATGCCGGAAAGAAATTTTTGCTTGAAGAAGTCCGCAAGAATGTTCGATCGTTTCTCGACCCTGACGACGATGGAAGGGCAGATAATGATCAACCGTTCTGCTATTGGTTCGGTCCTACCAACTGTCATCGCAAATGGATTGCCGGTAGCGGCAAAGAATTGTGGGGCATCGACCCTGATTCATTGAAAGGAAAGTTGCCACCCTTTTTGCCAGATGTTCCAGTCGTCCGAGAAGACTTTGCAGACTACCTCGGCGAGGCACAAGCATTTGATGCAGGCCTAGGCGTTCTGATTGAAGAACTGAAACGGATCAATGCGTTCGAAAACACCATCCTTGTCGTCAGTGGTGACCATGGCATTCCGGGCATCACACGTGGAAAATGTAGCCTTTACGATCTGGGTACCCAAGTGCCATTGGCAATTCGTTGGCCCAAGGGCATTGCAGCCCAAGGTAGAGTCGTGGACGACTTCGTTAGTTTGCCCGACCTGGCTCCAACCTTCTTAGAGGCTGCAGGTGTAAACGTTCCCAAGAACATGACCGCAAAGTCACTTTCTCCGATTTTCAAAAGCAATGCATCCGGACTCATCGATCCGAGCCGTGATTCGGTCTTCACAGGTCGAGAGCGACATGTCGCACATGCCCGCACAGGCAATAAACCATATCCTCAACGGGCAATCCGAACGGACCAATATCTTTACATCATCAATTTCACACCCGACCGCTGGCCGATGGGTACAGGACCCGGGTTCGGTACAGAGCAATCCGCTATGCCAGACTATGAAACTCTACGAGCAAACACCTTCGCCGCTTTTGGTGACCTCGACGCGAGTCCGACCAAAGCATGGGTCATCACGCACCGTAAAGAATCACCTGACTTCTTTGAATATGCGGTTGGCCGAGCCCCTCGATATGAGTTGTATGACATCAAAAAAGATCCACACTGCATCAAGAACCTCGCCCCTTTAGAAACGGCTCAAAAAATCCGGGAAGACCTGCACCAGCGTTTGACAAGTGAAATGAGTCGGACAGGTGATCCGCGTGACGGGGACAAGGTAATATTCGAATTTTCACCGTTCACTGATTCCATACAGCGTAAGCGGAATCCCAAAAAGCAGAACAAAGATAAATGACCAACCATTGAAGTCACAGCGAAACATCAATCAGGGCCGCGAAAATTCAGAACGCAATTGCTCGATTGCTTTCCACCGATGGCACTCACGAAGGTGGTCATTGACCATTCCCATGGCTTGCATCAGAGAGTAGCAAGTCGTGGGTCCCACAAATGACCAACCACGTCTTTTCAGTTCTTTGCTAAGAGCTGTCGACTCAGGGCGGTGAGCCGTCATTTCCTTGCGGTGATCAAGATATTTGGGTTTAGCTGGCTCAAACTGCCAGAAAAAGTGTGCCAGTGATCCAAATTCATCCCGCAACTCGAGGGCCCGTTGGGCATTATTGATCGCCGACTCGATTTTGCCGCGATGCCGAACAATTTTTGCATCGAGTAGCATTTTCTCGACTCTCGACGACGAGAATTTGGCAACGCTCTCAATCTTGAAATCGCGAAATGCAGAACGAAATGCAGAACGTTTGCGCAAAATCGTGATCCAACTCAGACCTGCCTGAAATCCCTCAAGACACATTTTCTCATACAACTGCTGATCATCTGCAGCAGGCTTGCCCCATTCGCGGTCATGGTACTCGATGTATTGCGGATCATCTCCACACCACCAACAACGTCGCAGACCATCAGACCCAACGGTGTAGTCTGGCAATTCTTTGCTCGGGCTCATGTCTGGATGCGAAACCTCAAATCCTTGACTTTGTTCTCAGGGAGTTCCCGCTGAATCCTTTTCAGAATGCCCCGTTTTCGGAAATTCAATTCCTGAAGGGTGACTGAATCCGAGGCATAAATATGCAGTACGCCTTGCCTCAAGTTACCCACCTGCAGACCTCCACCCAGTTCGGGTCCGACTTCCAAGACCAGCAATTGGTGAATCGCCTCATTGGCTGACACCTGCGCATACCCACGCCGAGAAATCAGCTGGCCCACAATCGACCCAATGCGACGGACCCGCGGTTTTTCAGCATCAGTTGCTTGCGTCGGTTGGGACTGGGATTGTCGACGTTTCACCACAATAACTCCGGTATCTGGGGCTCGGATTCTAAACCACACGACGAGGGTGCACCAATCCCATTGAGGGCGTGAGGTGCATTTACCACGTCAAATTCCCATCTGGACAATCCACGATGTGAGAGTTCAACTGAGGGAGACGTGGTGAGACAGTCTGCAATTCAGCATCGTAAGAGCAAACTCTTGTCCAAAGCCGAGCAAAATCCGAATACCGATTCACCCTTGATGATCATCGGATGGCGTGAATGGTTGTCACTACCCGACCTCGGCGTACCACGGATCAAGGCAAAAATCGACACAGGTGCCCGGTCCTCAAGCCTGCATGCGTATGACATCGAACAGTTCCAGCAGGAAGGGTGTTCGTTAGTTCGATTCAAGGTACACCCAATCCAACGCCGAGAACAAATGGAAGTCTGCTGCGTCGCTGAGGTGCATGATATCCGCAGCGTGCGCAGTTCCAGTGGCGAAGCGACGGACCGTATCGTGATTCAAACAACAGCCTCATGGTTGGATCAGGAGTGGACGATTGACCTAACGCTGGCAGATCGGTCACAAATGGGTTTCCGCATGCTGGTCGGACGAGAGGCGATGCGTGGGCGCATGCTGGTCGACCCAGGAAGATCCTATTTTGGTGGTCGCCCCAAGCGAGCCAAGAAACCCGACAACACTTGAAGCAGTAAACAGTCACTCTACCGAGATTTTGAGATGAAGCTTGCTATTCTTTCGCGTGCCTCCAACTGCTACAGCACGCGTCGTCTGAAAGAAGCTGCCAGCAAACGTGGTCATAAGGTCAAGGTGCTCGATACACTACGATTCTCCATCGACTTGGAGAAAGGCGAACCTGACCTGTACTATCGCTCAAAGCCGCTGAGTGATTACGACGCCATCGTACCCCGCATTGGTGCCTCGATCACATACTTTGGCACTGCTGTCGTTCGCCAGTTTGAACAAATGGATGTCTTCTCCGCTGCATCCTCGGCAGGCATTGCCAACTCTCGTGACAAGCTGCGCTGTTTGCAGATTCTTAGCCGTCATGCAATCGGCATTCCAGAGACGACGTTTGTCCGAGAGAAACGGGATGTTCTACCAGCGATCGAAAGGGTGGGCGGCGTCCCCATCATCATCAAGTTACTCGAGGGAACGCAGGGCGTTGGCGTGATCCTTGCTGAAAGCGTCAAGATTGCCGAGGCCATCATAGAAACACTGCAAAGCACTCGACAAAATGTCTTGATTCAGAAGTTTGTTTCCGAGAGTAAAGGCAAAGACATTCGTGCCTTTGTCGTTGGTGATCGTGTCGTTGCTGCCATCAGACGTGTTGCTCAGGGACAAGAGTATCGCAGTAATGTTCACCGTGGTGGCCGAACCGAACGAGTCATTCTGGACGAAACCTACTGCCAAACAGCAGTACGATGCACACAAATCATGGGACTACGTGTTGCTGGCGTTGACATGCTGGAAAGTGACGAAGGCCCACAAGTAATGGAAGTCAATTCCTCGCCTGGGCTTGAGGGGATCGAGACCTGCACTCAACTGGATATCGCGGGCGCAATTGTTGATTACATCGCCGCTCAAATCGACTTTCCTGAAGTGGATGTTCGCCAACGCCTTTCCGTTAGTCGAGGGTATGGCGTCACCGAGATCCATATTCCAGAGGGTTCCGAATTCATCGGAAAAACAATCGATGAGTCTGGCCTCCCCGAGCAGGACATCAATGTGTTAACCCTTTACCGAGGAAATACGGTGATCCCCAATCCTCGTCTCAAGCGAACCTTGGAACCAAACGATCGACTGCTCTGCTTTGGAAAACTGGAAGCCATGCGTGGAATGGTTCCTGAAAAAACTCGCAGAAAACGCCGTCCAAAACTGAAGCAACTGTCCACCGATGTGGATTCGACATCCGACCCAAATTAATGCCTCTTCGGCTGAGCCCAGGGCCCAAACCGCCGCCATTCAGATTCACCCACGCTGCCAAGACTGACTTCCACAACTGCCCTCGTCGTTCATGGGTTATTAGCACCAATCCCATGCACTACGTCGAGTTCGATGTTGATTGACATTGGATTCTGACACTTCACCTGGCGAATGAGAGACAGCGACAGGCCTTGAACAACAACTATGAATGGCTTGTTCAACCCCGTCGGCTGATCACAATCAGCGGACTATCGGTTTGGTTGGCAATCTTTCGCGTGAACTGGCCAAAGAGTTTCCGTCGGGGCCCGATGCGTTGGACGCCCAATATCACAAGCTGCCCTTCAGCAGCGGCAGAAATTACTTCAACAGGATCATCACTCTTAATAACGATCTGCTCGGAAGTCCCAAAAACATTATCATGAGCCATTCGGTTCAGATCACGCTTGGCACGCCTGAATTCTGTCGCATCAACAGCAGCGGGCAGAACCCGCATGAAAGTCACGATACATTTTTGTTGCCGCGAAAAACTTGCCAAGAGTCGAGCTAGTAAATGATCGTGCCCTCCACGTCCTGCGACCAGCACAAGAATTCGCTGAGTCTCTGATAGACTCCATGAGCCGGACGCCCTGAGAACAACAACGTCACTCTCAAGTTTCCCCAACAATGTCTCCAGTGGTGAATCAGCTTGATCGCTATCGATTTTACTAAGCCCCAAGAGCACCGATTCACAACGATGCAGCTTAGCAACACGAGCAATCTCGGGCATCGGATCTGGGGATACGGTGGTCAGAGTTTCCACCGGGACTTTAAGTTTCGAGGATGCTCGAATCAACTCTCTCAGCACAGCCTGAGACTGATCTGCTGGCGCGGGATCTGCATCGGGATCCCAAGAACTGGGAGCGACCACAACGGTCTGCAACAATACGCGGCCAGCAGCGGCGGGTACCAGCGTGTTGGCGAGTGAAATCATTGCTTCGGCATTGCGAGGATTTGCGATCGGCACCAATACTAATGGTGAATTGCCCCGCAACCTGAGCAGCTCTGGATTGGCCGCCATGCTGGAAACATCTTTTAGCCGTGCCCTCCGAGCAAAGAGCGTCAAGAAAAGGATGCCTCCAATACTTAGCCAAACCACAGCAATCGTTCCAGCTGAAGGAACAACCAATCCCTGAAACACGGCCAAAGCCACGCAGGCTGTGCCACCGATCAGTGGCACGGCAGGGTACAAGGGGGATTGAAAAGGTGGCTGACTAACACTGCGACGCCTCACTAACACCGCCAGCCAATGAGCCATGGCAAAAGTAATCAAGAAGATCAAGCTAGCAGCAGCCCCCGCTGCCGCGACATCTGGAAGTGCAATCACAAGGATTGAAATCAGCCCAGCCGTCACCGTAATGGCATGAATCGGCGTGTGCCGACGAGGTGACAAACGGCTCATCACCGATGGCAACGTATGATCACGTGACATCGCCAATGCAATCCGCGATGCTGCAAAGAGATTCGCCTGCAGTGCAGTAAACATCGATAGCACAGCAGCAACGAGTACGAATCCATATCCAACCGGCCCAAGATAATTCCGGGCAGCAATAGCGACGATCCCCTCTGGATTCTCAGCCGCAGCATCCGCAATACCTTGTCCATCAGAAACACCCACGGTCGTAATCACAAACAACAGGGGTAGATAGATCAGCAGCGCGATGACGAGCGAAAACACCATCGCCCGAGGAATATTACGAGCGGGATTCCGAATTTCTCCGCCAACGGCTGCAATCAAATCAAAACCTTGCAAAGCAATGAAACTGAATCCCATCGCTTCAAAAAGCCCCACCGCGCCGGACGAAAAGAACGGCTGAAGTGAAGCCTGCGTTGTCGATAATGGTTGCCGAGCAACCGACCACAAACCACCTAGAATCAGAATACCGAAGACAAGAACCTTCCCCGCGTTTGCCCAGCTACCACCTCCCCCGGACTTCAACACCAGCCCAACTGCCAGTGTCAGCACCGCCAAAATTGCAATCCATGGCACCAAACGCTGGTCCATTACCGACCTAGGCAAGGCATACCCCAACGTGTCGATACACTCGCGGAGCAGTAACACGGAAAAGTATCCAAAGCCAACCG
>Ga0315322_10004002_pt1 | contig 11342 bp, 9 predicted proteins | sample M110021515metaG_FD_203461 | JGI IMG/M metagenome (GOLD analysis project Ga0315322, IMG submission 203461) | Ammonia-oxidizing marine archaeal communities from Monterey Bay, California, United States - M1 100m 21515 | ecosystem: Environmental > Aquatic > Marine > Intertidal zone | place: USA... | reverse complement strand
TTGGTGGGTGGCTTCCTTGCCGTTCAGCCAACCAATTTCACCAATGCGAGTGACATTTCTGTTGATGATCTGGCTGTTCGGTCAACAAAGCTTGAGGCTGCTGGTCAATGGCCAGAGCTGGTAAGTCTTTGTGAAACAGCTGCCCGCAAAGGTGACCTGTCCAATGAACTGTATCAGCGATACGATCTGGCAAAGATTCATTGTGACCTTGATCGTCGATCTGCTGAGAAAGCCTATCAAGAGGCCCTGCAAAACATTACAGAAGGACAAGCACGACAACTTTTCATAGAATGCTTGGGGCGCATAAATTCCCATCACGTTACCAACCCAGACTTTCATAAACTCATCAGCCGTGGTTGTTTAGCTCTTCAAGTTGCAATCAGTGATCCTCGATTTCAGTCCATTCATGCACGTCAAGCAACACCTGATCGCATTGCATTATTCCAACGACACATACAGCAGATTATTGAAGGTCGTAGCATTGCAACCCTTACCGACGCTGAGACAGTTTCAATCTGGATTGTACGTGCCGCACAATCCGTAGTTGGCATTCCACCTGCTGTTACTTTCCTCGAGATGACTGCCGCATCTGTCGGCGGTCTTGATGAGTATTCTGCATTTCTAACAACAGGCCAGCTCAATGACCTTTACGCTCAAATAGAGGGCAACTTTGTTGGCCTTGGTGTCGAGTTGAAAAGTGCTGAAGATGGTCTGTTGGTGGTGCATGTCATTTCCGGTAGTCCTGCCGAACGCTCAGGACTCAAAGCAGGTGATCACTTGATCGGGATCGCTGGCAAACCTATCGCTGGCATGCATGTTGATGCGGCTGCACAACTGCTTCAGGGACCAGAAGGGTCACGTGTAACACTCGCTGTGCTACGAGGGGTTGGGCCAGCACGAGCCATGACAGTACGACGTGAACATGTTGAGATTCCAAGTATCGAAGATGTCGAGTTGCTCGATCGATTGAATGGGATTGGATATCTACACATCACGTCATTTCAGAAAAAGACTGCTGCTGACCTTGATACCGCAATGCGTCAGCTTGATGCCTTCGGAATGCGATCTCTGATTATTGATCTTCGAGGAAATCCCGGTGGACTCCTGTCAGCAGCCGTCGATGTATCTGATTTATTCATTGACCGTGGACTCGTTGTTGCGACACGAGGTCGTAGTCCGGAAGAAGATTTTAACTACACTGCAAGTCACAGTGGCACCTGGCATATGCCACTTACCCTTCTCATTGATGGTGATTCCGCAAGTTCTAGTGAAATTTTTGCTGGAGCCATTCGTGACCATAACCGTGGCAAAATCATTGGATCCCGCAGCTATGGAAAAGGATCGATCCAAGGAATTTTCCCAATGGATGTAGCTGGCGTTGGCATGCGATTGACCACCGCTCACTTTTACTCACCAACCGGCCAACCATACAGCCGAGTCGGCGTTTCACCGGATCTCTGGGTACAGCAAACTGCTCGCCCAGATGCCACTGGCCAAATTATTAAAAATGACGCAACACTTGCCACTGCACTCAATGAGGTCCGGAAGACTTTAGAGCCTGTTGTCTCACAACCAGTCGCCCGACGAATTACGGCTCGATAAATTCAACATACATTGAATCATCTGGATTTAGAGTTGCTTGTGAGTCATTTGGCACGCTTTATATTGGGTCTTTACCTCATATTTCAATGATGTTTAAAACTTCATGCAAACACATCATAATCAGCCGAAGAATTTCCTTGTTGAGGCAATACGAAACGAGATACAGCAACTCGGTCTTGATTTACCTGACAAGGCCATTCCTGAACTCGCTGCCTATGCCAAAATCTTATGGGCCTGGAATGATCGTTTAAATCTCACCAGGCATACTGAAGTACAACAATTTGTTCAGCGAGATGTTACTGACACCGCTGCCATATGCCCGCACATAAAAACCAACGAACGGGTTCTTGACGTCGGAACAGGAGGAGGTGTGCCTGGTGTCATACTCGCTATCCTGCGTCGTGATCTCACAGTTGAATTATCAGACACTTCAACAAAACGCATTGCGGCATTGAAGTCTATTCTTGTTGAACTCGGTTTACCTCTAACGATTCACCATCAACCAGCTCAACAAGTTGTTCTTGATACTCGCAGGAAAGGCAATTCATTTGATACACTCATCATCCGTGCTGTCGCTCCACTCCAGAAATTACTGACTTGGTTTGAACCAATCAGCAACTCCTACGGGCGGCTCCTGGTTATCAAAGGGCCTCGATGGGAAGCTGAGAAACAAGAATCTCGCCACCGAGGATTTCTCAAAAAAGTGACCGCCCGTCGTATAGCGACCTGGCCTATTCCTGGCAATGATATCGAAAGCGTCCTACTCGAGATCAAAAGGCGGAAAAACTCTTGATGAGGTCTTGCAATGGGAATACCGTGGTCAGTTACGAATCAAAAAGTCACAGTTGACTAAAGTGTCTCTTTTAACGAGGTCTCGTTACTCGTATTGGCATGCATGCCCTTTTGTGACTCTACTATTGTCTGCAACCCTTTAAATGTATGAATGTTGGCAAAAAACATCTGCATGTGTAACAGAGTTATCTTTTTCACGATCGACAACTTCTTGAAGGTTGTGTTGACAACATCTGGAATCTACTATTTGTCAGATGGGTCCATACACTATTTTCGCGGAAGAAACGCATGCGACATCGACTCATTCATAACCTCGAACTCACAGCGTATCTTGTCATAACAAGCCCTAAGAAAAATCATAATGGATTTTTGGATTCACCCGGATAACCTGACTCACATCTTCTGGCTTGGTGGGCTCTGGGTTTTACTCAGTGTCATATGGGCATCAGCTTCTGTATGGATAGCCTCCGACTCTGAGATGATTTTTGGCGAGTCATCATGGCCATTAGCTTCTGTCTGCATTGGTGCTATCTTTTTTTTAATTACCGTAATGTGGGGGCTCTCTACGACTCCTTTTTTTGCCATTGGCTTTATTGCAGCCATCTTTTCCTACACCTTTACAAGAGACAAAAAGGCGCCTGCACAAGAACGCATCTTGTGTGTTGCCTTTCTAAAAAAGATTTTGATCCGACTTGCTGGAAGTTTAGGGATCGATGACGTTGAGTCTCTCCTTAGTAAATCAATGACACAACTTTCTTCCGGCAAACAAGACAGTTCCGTTGTTCTCCTCAAAAAAGATGGATCGCCAATTGACGGGCAGGGCAAAGGAATGGATCGAGCTGGTTCGAAAGCAGTTCGGATTGTTCAGGGCTTATTTGAAAAGGCTATTAAGAACGGTGCCACTGACCTGCACTTTGAACCAAAAAGTGGTGAGGAGATAGCAGTACGTTGTCGAGTTGACGGTGTCATGCAAAATCTCACAACACTCTGGGCAGCAGAGGGAAAGTCATCGATTTCTGCCATTAAAGTACTCTCTGATATGGATATCGCTGAACGCCGACGACCGCAGGATGGGACATTTGCAGTCCTTTTCGAAGGCCGAAAGTTTGATATCCGTGCAGCCTCGGGGCCGACAAACTTCGGTGAAAAAATGGCCCTACGGCTCCTCGATTCTGATGGCGGCATTGTAAAAAATGGTCTTGAAGGCATCGGCATGAGTGAGTCTGTCACAAAGAAGATGCGTCAGATTATTCACCAACCCCATGGCATGCTACTCGTTTGTGGTCCCACGGGATCCGGAAAAACAACAACACTTTATACGGCATTAGGGGAACTTGATGTCTTTTCAAAAAATATTGTCACCATTGAAGATCCGATTGAATATCGACTCGACAACATCTCACAGACTGCTGTCAATGTTGCTGCTGAACTCACCTTTGCAAATATTCTCCGGTCCACGTTACGACAAGATCCGGATGTTATTCTTGTTGGTGAAATCCGAGATAAGGAAACTGCAGAAATTGCTATGCAGGCTGCACTGACAGGTCATTTTGTTTTTTCAACTCTGCACGCGAATGACTCAGCGACGACAATCACTCGTCTTCTTGATATTGGAATAGACACAACACTCATACAGTCATCTGTTTCAGCAGTGCTGGCGCAGCGTCTCCTTCGGGTACTCTGTAAACGGTGCAAAGAAGCATACAGTCCTCCTGATGAGTTTTTGCAGAAACTTGGCCTTCCTCCCGGAAAGCAAGTCTCACTTTATAAGGAGGTTGGGTGCACGTCGTGCATGGACTCAGGCTATCGGGGCCGTACCGGAATTCATGAATTGCTTGTTTTTGATGCCAACATTCGAGATCTGCTCGTGGGTCGACCATCGATTCAAGATGTCCGACAAGCTGGCCGAAAATCTGGAATGAAAACGCTCAAGCAGTCTGGTATTCGGAAAGTGATTGCTGGGGTTACAAGTCTCAATGAGGTTATGCGAGTCGCAAAGTAAGAGCATGCCGGTCATGGAAGTTATTTCATTACGTAAGAGAGTCAAATGATGGTACCGTTGGCCGGAATTTTTCAAACGTTGGCAAGTCTACTCGCCGTTGCCATTGTGCTTGGCTTTATTGCGTATGGATTCATACACGGGATGTTCCGTTCAGTACTTGTCGGAATGCAGGCTCTCGTTGCCTTTGTCGTGACATTGACTTTCATTCCAACGCTCACGGAAATCCTCATCGCTATTGATATGCCTCCAAGTTACGCATTTCCCGTCGCTTTATTGGTCTTAGCAATAGGGACAGCCGTTGGTATTCACATTCTTATTGAAAAATATATCCCCAGTGAATCAATCCCTCTTCTTTCAGTGATTGACAAAATTGGTGGGGCTTTTATTGGTGGGACAACGGGTTATGTTGCCGCAGGGGGGCTTCTCGTGGGACTTTCTCTTATGCCACTTCCAGAAAGTTACAGGCTAAACCGTTCAGAGCTCCAATTTGATTTTGGTACACCTATGCTACGAACCTTTGCACGCATTATCGAACCCGACAGTGATAAACGAAATCGGTTACTCAAAGGAGAAGTATGGCCAACTGTTGGTAATGAGAATGACACACTTCAATACCCAGAAAAACCACTTCCACCAGAGCCAACAAACCTACCAGCAGGACAAATTCCTCCCCCTTTTGTGCCGCCGCCACCAAATATCTGGAGTGAACCTTTTGTTGATTTAAATGACAATAAACAACGCGATGACGATGAGGTGGTGTACCTTGACGATAACGACGACGGTCAGTTCACAGAAAACGCGCTTAGTGCACCTCCTGACGATAACGACATGAAACGCTTTGTTGGTCTCCTGGACAGATATCAGGAAAATAATTGGTGGCGATGGCGAGTGAACCAAGCGACTTGGGAGGATCTTTATCCAGTTGAAAAGCCTGAAGGGACCCCTGTTGATCCAGAGGAAGCCCTACCTAACCCAGCCGAATAGATGACGCACTGCATATTTATGCCTGCTGTCACGAGGCCAACATGACAAAGAATCTCAAGCATCAATCCGTAAGGATATTCGCTACGAGCAAAACATTCGTGATCGGTAGCCGATCAGACTTTCCGTTCCATTGCACGAACCATTGCTGTCCCCATATCAGCCGGAGTTTCTGCAATCTCAATTCCAGCATCACGAAGTGCTTCCAGCTTTGCCTCGGCTGTTCCCTTGCCACCTGAAATAATTGCGCCGGCGTGCCCCATGCGTTTCCCAGGAGGAGCCGTACGGCCGGCTATAAAGGCTGCAACGGGCTTTGTGACATGTTCCTTCACATATGCTGCAGCTTCTTCTTCTGCTGAGCCACCTATCTCCCCCATCATTAAAATAGCGTGCGTATCATCATCTTGTTCAAAAAGTTCCAAGATATCTATAAAGCTTGATCCGACCAAAGGATCTCCACCAAGGCCAACACAGGTACTCTGTCCGTGACCGAGTTGAGTGAGTTGCCACACCGCTTCATACGTAAGCGTACCGGAACGACTCATGACCCCGACGTTTCCTGGTGTGTGAATGTAGCCCGGCATAATTCCAATTTTACATTGGCCAGGTGTAATAACGCCAGGACAATTTGGACCGACGAGTCTACTCTTAGAGTTTTCAAAGGCTGGTAAAACTCGTGCCATATCGAGCACGGGTATACCCTCTGTAACCGCTATGACAAGCTCGATTTCTGCTGCCACGGCCTCAAGAATTGCATCCGCTGCAAAAGGTGGTGGAACAAAAATCATCGTCGCATTCGCACCTGTCACATCACGTGCTTCAGCAACTGTATTAAAGACAGGAAGATCGGCAATTGTTTCTCCTCCCTTACCGGGAGTAACACCACCCACCATTCTTGTTCCGTACTCAAGGCATCCTCGAGTATGAAACTCACCAACTTTTCCGGTGATGCCCTGACAGATAACACGTGTATTACGATCGACAAGAATGCTCATGAAAATTTGCTATAGCTAAAGAGGTACAAATATTAAAAGAAAACAGTACTTACGCTTTTATCGAATCAACCACTTTTTGAGCAGCATCGGTAAGCCCATCTGCTGTGATAATTGAGGTGTCACTTGCGGCAAGAATCTTCTTGCCCTCTTCTACTTCAGTGCCCTCCAATCGAACCACGAGAGGTACGGTAAAACCTATTGTTTTGGAAGCTTCTACAAGGGCATTTGCGATTGTTGTACATCTCATAATACCACCAAAAATATTGACTAATATTGCCTTCACATTACTATCCGAAAGGATAATCTGAAATGCCTCGGTGACTTGTTCAACATTTGCCCCGCCTCCGACATCAAGGAAATTAGCTGGCTCACCACCATGGAACTTCACTAGGTCCATCGTACTCATCGCGAGACCAGCACCATTCACGAGACAGCCTATCTCTCCATTCAGTTTTACATAGGATAATCCTGCAGCATCAGCCCGGATTTCTGCTGGTTCTTCTTCTGATTCATCGCGAAGTAATAGGACATCTTTGTGACGAAACATCGCATTATCATCAAATGTCATTTTTGCATCGAGAGCTACCAGAGTTTTATCTCCGGTGAGAACAAATGGATTGATTTCCAATAATGATGCATCAAGTGAAACAAATGCATTACAAAGAGACTGAAAAAATTGCACTGCGTATCGCCAACTAGCTGTCGGCAGGCCAAGCTTTGAAGCCATGAGACGAGCTTGGTAGGCACCGAGTCCTCGGTCCGGATCAAAGGGTTCCGACAAAATCAATTCCGGTGTCTTCACTGCTACTTCTTCAATATCCATTCCCCCAGCAGTACTTGCGATAAGTACCGGTGATCCCGCTGCTCGATCTACAAGAATGGCACAGTACAGTTCTTGCTGAATATCACAACCACTCTCAACAAATACTTGCCGAACAATTTGACCTTCTGGCCCTGTCTGAACAGTCACAAGTGTTTTGTTTAGGAGACCTTGTGCAATTCGGGAAGCATCTTCTGGCGACTTGGCAAGTTCGACACCACGTTGCTCCGACCCCTCTACCTGTCCCTTCCCACGACCGCCTGCATGAATTTGCGCTTTCACTGCACAAACTGGAGCCCCAAGAGACTCGAATGCGTGTGCTGCCTCTTCAGGAGTTCGGACAACCTTTCCCTTCAAGACCGGTACACCCGCGGCCCGTAAGAGTTTTTTGGCTTGAAATTCGTGGATTTTCATAGCTGCCTTTTCTGATAATCAAATATGAGGGCCTGACCGAAGCAAGGGCACCTCAACAGGAAATTGTTTATCGCTTGAAATACCAATATGGCACGGAAGGCATTCCGTTCCAACAGCGAGCCGTTTCTCGCAGGAAACGCCCTCTATTCAAAAATTCTCACACGTGACTGAAATCCATCTTTCACGCGAATAGGAAAACTGAAATATTGCTACTCGGCAAGAATTCTCAGTACTCAATAGCTTCTCTATGAATTCCACAAGTCACACTGATACACCATGCGGTACAAAAATGACCCAACCCGACATATTGCCTCGGGTTGTAATCGATTTCGAAAAACTCCGTCATATCAACTGTGGTCTGGGCCGCTTCTCTCTTTACCTTGCTCAAGAGCTACTTGCTCGCTCAGATAATTGTTTTGAGCCTGTCTTCTTTTTACCTGACGGTTGTGACCATTATTTTGATGCGACACCAAATGCTCATTACAGCAGCATAAAAGTTCGTCCTTGGAATAAAGAGAGCTTTCAGCGATGGGTACGGCCTATTGGCCGTCACTTTCATAAAGTTGATAGACCTGCAATCTGGCATGTAACTCATCAGACATCAAAGTATTTGCCATTTGATGAACGGATACCTGTTGTCCTAACCGTACATGATCTGAATTTTCTACACATGACAGCCTCTGGCGATCAACCAGAACGAATTCGCAAGCGGCTTGCCCGTGTCCAAAAGCTCGTGACACGAGCAACTGCTATTGTCACTGTTTCAAAATATACAGCGACTGATTTAGCTCGACACATCAATGTTGAGTCGAAGACTATTCATGTTGTTCCAAACGGCCTTACACCACCTTCTGAAATTACTCACAATCGACCTTCATGGGCACCAAAAAATCCATTTATTTTCTCTATTGGAAACTTTCTACAGCACAAAAATTTTCATACTTTGATTGAGATGATGAAATACTTACCAAACTATCAACTCGTCATAGCTGGCAAAAAAGAAACATCGTATGGGAAAAAGATTATTCAAGAGACTTTTCAATCCGGACTCACAAGCCAGGTTCTTCTACCTGGAGTAATCTCTGATACGGAAAGGGCATGGCTATACCAAAATTGTGACGTATTCGTCTTTCCGTCTTTGACTGAAGGATTCGGATTTCCAGTACTCGAGGCCATGCAATGCGGAAAACCTGTGGTCATGTCCAACCGCACGAGTCTTCCAGAAATTGCTGGCGAAAGTGGCTGGTTTTTCCATTCTTACAAACCGGTTGAAATGGCCAAGACTGTTCAAGATGCTTTGAGAGCTTTTCACAGCGATCCACAATCAGGGACCCGTAGTCAACAGCATGCAGCTGGCTTTTCCTGGCAAGCCGCTGCCAAAGGATATGCTGATGTCTATCAGACAGTGCTCGAGCAATGACTCATTCATAAGAAATTCGGTCATCGCGCTCGTTAAAAATAGTTAAAGACAGTGGTAAAAGTAAGAATTACTATTTCGAGTTCACCATGAAAATTATTGTTACTGGCGGCGCAGGGTTTATTGGTAGCCATATTGTCGATGCGTGCCTTAAATCTGGGCATGATGTAGAAATCATTGATAACCTTTCAAGTGGATCATCTGAGAATGTTCCTCGAGACGTTCCGCTTCACCAGGTTGATATTCGCGACACACTCAGCATTGCTACAATTTTCAAAACATTTCAGCCTGATGCTGTTTGTCACCAAGCAGCCCAGCTATCGGTCAGTCGATCGGTTCGCGAGCCTCTGTTAGATGCAGACATCAATTGCCTTGGCCTTCTTTCTGTGCTCGACGCAGCGGTCTCTACAAGTTGTAAGCGAATGGTCTTCGCATCCTCCGGTGGCGTCTTGTACGGAGATGTTCCAACACCTGCTCCCGAGACAGCACCAGCAAACCCAATAAGTCCCTACGGCATTACCAAATGGGTTGGTGAAAAATACCTTGAATTTTATGCCCGAGAGCATGGGCTAAGATCTGTTGCACTACGCTATTCAAATGTCTACGGACCTCGACAAAACCCTCATGGTGAGGCTGGAGTAGTTGCTATTTTCTGTAACCAATTCCTCGATGGGCATCCTGCTCGCATCAATGGTGATGGAAAATATATTCGTGATTATGTCTACGGCCCTGATGTTGCTGCAGCGAATCTCTCTGCGCTTACTTTAAAGAAGGCACACTTTAGAGACGGAGAGATTCTTTCCCTGAATATTGGCACGGGAGTTGGCACTGACGTCAATGCGCTCGAAAAGAACGTGCGAAGACAGGTAGAACAGATCCATGCACATGCTGGCAAAAAACAAAGCCTGCCTGACCCTGAATATGGTCCTGAACGAGTTGGGGACCTACGATCAAACCTCCTCGACGCAAGCCGTGCCAGCGATGTCCTTGCCTGGAAGGCAACACATTCATTAGATGAGGGGTTGAAAGCGACAACCCAGTGGTTTTTTGATCAAAAGAACTACCCTCAATAAAATGCATCCAAACGAAGATTATCTTTTAGCTATCTTTGACCTCAAACCTTATTGCCTTGCTCTTCTTCAGCTTTGGTTCAAAGCTTTAAACCAAAGCTGAGCTGTGCCTGAAGATAGTTCTACTGACGTGAGAATTTGGTGACACGTGCCAAGGTGGGGTGCTCTCTTGCTGCACTCCTACCAGAGCATCGCTGCCATGTTGTTGGCACAACACGTAAAGCATCTTCAGTTTCTCTCTACGAACTGAAGAAACTCAGAATCAATGACAGGATCGCTCTCGAGCAGCGGTCTCTTGAGAACGTAGAGCAGGTATACAGGCTCATTGATGACTATCGGCCAAAGGATTTTATTCTGGCAACAGGCAAACACACACCGCTTCATGTATTTGTTTCAAAAGCCTTTGAAGCTGTCGTTCTTTTCTGGGAAGACTATGTTGTTCACAACAAAGAGTTTGTGCGATCACAGGATAGCTGTCACCCACGGGCTTCGGTGAATGAAACAAATGATCGCCTTGGTTGGACCGCAACTGTTCAGATGCCCGAACTTGTACAACGTTTGATCAAGGCTCGCAAAAGTTAGATGAAGCCAACTACTCAGATTTCTGAGTTTCGGGGTCTTTCCTTAAAACAGTTTCGTGCTTCGAAATCATTTCGTGAGAACCAACTTCAAGCCCACTATAAGCATCACGACAGATTCGATGCATAAGCGTATTAGACTTGAGATACAACGGCAGGCCATGCTCACGACCAATAATCCGTCGTGCATCCACCGCCGAATATATAATTTCGGGTGGCATCCATCTTCGTGGCATACCTGTATATCCGAGTGCGTCAACTTTTGTACGGGATTCAAGCAAATGGAAAAATCGTAACGCGTCATCTCGCGAGTTGATGGTGAGTGAAACACGATCGACGCACGCAAGTGTTTCACGATATTTTCCCCACGGAGCAAACGCGTCACACCGAACTGCAGGGGCTACAAAAATGAGTCGTGTATCCCCCGGTCGGCTTTGCCAAGGACTGACTGGCCTGCCTTTATTTTCTGCCGCAACGAGATCCTCTAGAGCCTCGAGCGTGATAAGTGCACCAAAGCTGTATCCGATAAAGACGACGGGACGCTCAGGGTCTATTTGGCCGAGGAGCCATGCCAGATAGTGTCCTTCCGTAAAACATCGTTGATATTTGTTACGACCATCTTTTAACAAACAGCCATCCTGCTGACTGGGCCATGAATAAATCATTAACTG
>Ga0315322_10003999_pt1 | contig 11345 bp, 8 predicted proteins | sample M110021515metaG_FD_203461 | JGI IMG/M metagenome (GOLD analysis project Ga0315322, IMG submission 203461) | Ammonia-oxidizing marine archaeal communities from Monterey Bay, California, United States - M1 100m 21515 | ecosystem: Environmental > Aquatic > Marine > Intertidal zone | place: USA... | reverse complement strand
GATGGCGTGGAGATCGCCCACCGTGAGCACAATGTCGAGCTCCTCGCCGCCCCGCTCCACCGAGAGGGTCAGCTCGCGGCCAACCGTGTCGTCGAGCGCGGCCTCCAAGGGCACGAAGCCTGCGATGATGACGCCATTGACGGCAGTGAGCACGTCGCCCGGCAGCAGCTTGCCGTGCGCCGGGCCGCCTGGAAGCGCCTGTTCGACGACCAGCAGCCCGGTGGCATCAGCATCGCGCCCCCGCATGGCGGCCTCGGTCTCGTCTCGGAGTCCGAGGCGGTCCAGCTCATCGTATGGGCGATGCTGAAAGGTGGTCTGTAGGGTGCCCCGTGGGACGGGCTCACCGGCTCGGATGAGCTCGACTGCGCGCACAATGCGATTGAGCGGCAGGAAGAACGAGGCGGCACTGTTGCGGTTGGCGCCCGCGTTGAGCGCGATGACCCGGCCGGACTTGCCGATGACCGGGGATCCCGACGAGCCCCCCGACGTAGACGACGCCGACTGCAGGTAAAAGGTGTTGAAGTCGTTGTAGCGACCACTTCCGTAGGTGGGAGCGTCGCGGTCGATGCGGGCCAGGGTGCCCGATAGGATGCTGATCTTCTCGCCCGCGTCGTTGCCGATGATGCGGATGTCCGCGCCCACCTTGGCCCCTGATGAGTCGAGGTCGAGCTGCTGGATGTCCATGAAGCGCACCGCTTCAGGGTCGAAGCGGAACACCCCAAAGTCGTGGATCGGGTCGCGGTAGACCGGCTCGAGGGCCACTTCCTCGTTGTTGAGGAACACGGCCTCGGCCCGCACCGGACCGGGGTGGACCACATGCCGGTTGGTGAGCAGCAAGCCCTCTTTGGCGTCGATGACGAAGCCGGTCGCCACGCTATTTGCGGCGCCCCCGGTGTCAAACGCGCGCACCGCGTCGACCCGCAGGGAGACCACCGCGGGGACGGCGTCGTCCAGAATCGCCTTCCAGTCGGTTTCTTCAGATTGCTCGGACGCGGAAGCGGGGCCGGCAAGTACCGTGAGGAGCAAGAAGAGTGAACGGAGCATGAAGACCTCGGTGCGCTTCGGACCAAGGCATGACAAAACAGCCGGCCCGCACATCACAGCTGTCGCCTGACATCACAGGCTGGGTGTGGGTGTCACAAACGGGACTGGTCTCAGAAGGCCAGCTGGAGCCAGAGGCGCGCGGTGTCGTTGGGCGCCTCGGTGCCGCCGTTTTCTATGCGATGGAGGTAGGCCAGGCCCGCGCGCACGGTGTCGTCGCCGCCGTGCCAGGTGACGCCGCTCTGGAATTCTGCAACGTCGCCGTTGTCTTCGAGCCCGGTGTGGTCGTCGAAGGTGGTGTAGCGAAGGTAGGGCTCCACCATCCATACCGAGTAGCCGAGCTGTCCCACCAGGCCCATGCGGGAAGTGTCTTTGAGCACGCCAGGCATCACGATGTCGACGTCTTGGGGCTCCAGTGTGGTCATCTGCACTTCGCCAAGCAGTGCCAGACCATCGACCCGTAGGATGAGGTCGCCGCCGAAGCCGGTCTCCTTCACTCCGAGGTCGTTGTTCACCCAGTAGTTGCCGGCGGCGCCGATGGTGAAGCCCTTCACGCGGCCCCAGGTGCGGTAGACGTTGCCGGGGCCGTACACGAGGTCGAGGCGGGTGGCGATGAGCTTGCCGTCGTTGTCGTCGCCCGCGAGGTCGCCGTTGCCGTTGTACATGCCGGCTCGAATGCGGGCGTTGAAGCCGTCGCCGTCGGTGTCGCCGGTGTTGTAGTCAGCCGTGACGCCGACATCGCGACCGGGCACCAAGCGCACCGAGCCGACTGCACGGTCGCCCGACACCAGCTGGCCCGCGCTCATCAGGAAGTCTCGCGAGACCGGCACCTTCTGCACGCCGCCCGTGAGCCACAGCCCCTTGACCGGCTTGAAGCCGCCCTCGGCCGAGATGAGCTGCATGGAGGTGGAGTCGGGCGGGTCGACCGCATCAAAGCCCGAGCTGAAGCCCATCGTGATGTCGTAGCGAACCTGATCTTCTTTCGCGACAAGGCCGATGCGCGCTCGGCGCAGCTTGAAGCCAAAGTCGTCTTCAGGATCGCCGTAGCCAGCCGGATCGGTGATCGGGTCAAGGTCCTGGTCCCACAGCGTGAACCACGGCTGGATGAGACCGGTGGCTGTGGGCGTGGGGATCGCCTTGCCATCGGCCTTGCGGGGGGCAGTGGGGTCCTTCTTTTTGCCCTTGGCGAGGGCGTCTCCGCCCATTGTCGCAGCAGAAGAGATCGCGAAGAGGGCGATGACGCAAGACAATGGTCGGAGCATGGAGCACCTCGTGGACCTGGGAGGGACGAGCCAATATTCTCCAGCTACCATGCGCGTCCAACACCTCTCTCCGCTCGCCGCCTCGTCCACCCCTCCTCAGGGTGGTCTGGCCCGTCGCTTGCCGACTCCTATAAATGCCCCATCCATGGGCTTTGTCGCGCTTGCGGGACTGTCGCTGGTGCTGGGTTCTTGCCGTCCCGAGCAGAAGACGTGGGCCAACGCCTATGTGATCGCCAGTCTTGACGAAGGCATCGGTGGTCCCAAGGCCATGGCGCGTCCGGGCGATATCGTCATCGAAAACGACCGCGTGCGCTTCGCGATTCTGGGTGCCCGCAACAGTCTGGGCCCCCACACCTCGGGCGGCGGCCTCGTCGACGCCGACCTCCAGCGCAACGACCCCCGCTTCAGCCAAGGCAAGGGCCTCGACCAGCTCGCAGAAGTGTTTCCCACCATCAACCTCAACGTGGCGCGCATCTACCATGCAGAAGAGGGGGAAGTGGACAACACGGGCGCCCCTGTCGAGAGCACCGGCGACATTCAGATTGTGAGTGTTGGCTCCGCCACCGAGCCCGCTCAGGTGTGCACCATCGGTCCCGAAGAGAGCTTCATCACGCTGCTCGACGCGCTGTGGGGCATCCAGTGGATTCTGCCGCCGCGCCCCTACTTCCACCTGCGCACCGACTACATCCTCGCGCCGGGCGATGCGGCGGTCCTGATCCGTACCACCGCACTCTTCGAAGACGACCCCACCTGCGACACGGCGCTCACCGACTCCCAGGCTGCTGAGACCAAGGATGCCGGTGAGACTCTGGCGCTGCTCGACCTGGCCCTTGGCGGCGACGGCGGTGGTGGCGTGGTGTTTGGTGACTTCTACCTGCAGGGCGGCAGCGTCGACGTGTTCACGCCGGGCGTTGGCTTCGACGAAGAAGGCTATGTTCAGGGAATTCTCGAACAGGGAGTGAACACCTTCACCGACCCGATCAACCTGCCTTTCCTGGCCGGAACCGCCGACCGCGTGAGCTACGCGCTGCTCAACGACACCGGCAGCATGTTCGTGCCCATGTTCACCTCCTCGCAGACTGTGGCGGTGGGTGCAGGGGTGCGGGGCAATGGCGAAACGGAGCGGTTCGAGCCCGGTGCGGGTCCCTTCCACTACGAGCGCTGGTTCGGCGTCGGGCGCGGCGATGTGGGCAGTGCGGCTGAGGCGGTCTGGGAAGCCCGTGGCGACACGCTCGGGCGTGTGAGCGGCAACGTGGTCGAGCAGTCGACCGGTGTGGCTCTGAGCGACGTGCGGGTCTTTGTCTACGAAGATGGTGCCGAGGCCCCTTACATCGAGTGGACCACCGACGTGGGCATGGACAGCCAGCCCGACGGATCGTTCGGGGGCGGCCTGCCTCCCGGCCAGTATGAGCTGATGGTGCATGCCGAAGGCCGTCCCAACAGTGCGCGTGTGCCCTTCACCCTCAAGGCGGGCGACGACCTGCGGGCCGTGCTGGAGTCGCCGCGCCCGGGCTCGGTACGCTTCGAGATCACCGATGAGACCGGCCTTTCCGTGCCCGGAAAGGTCAGCTTCTTCGCTGCGGGCAACACCGAGAGCCCCCGCGACCCCGTGCTGGGCGACGGCTTCATCGGCGGCAACCCCGCCCAGGTCTCCTTCACCGCTACGGGCTGGGGAGAGGTGGTGCTTCCGCCAGGCGAGTACTACGCGGTCGCCAGTCGCGGCATCGAGTACGAGCTCGACATCACCAGCAGCTTCGAGGTCACAAACGCCTCGTCCATCGACCTCGACCTGCAGGTGGTGCACAGTGTCGACACCTCAGGCTGGATTTCGGGCGACTTCCACGTCCACGCCTTCCGGTCCCACGACACCGGGGTGAACCTTCGCCAGCGCATCATCACGATGGCCGCCGAGGGGGTGGAATTTTTTTCGTCCACCGACCACGACGTCGTCACGGACTACGCGCCTACCGTCGCCGAGATGGGGATGGAGAGCTGGGTAAAGACCGCCGTGGGACTCGAGGTCACCACCATCGAAGTGGGCCATTACCTCGGCTTTCCGCTGGTCATAGACCACTTGGGCGACCAGGGCGGCGGGCTCGACTGGACCGGCATGACCCCCATCCAGATGATTGAGGGCATGCGGGAGCTGGGCTCCGTCACCGACACCGAAGATGATGAATTCGACGGGCCCATGGTGTTTGTGGGCCACCCCCGCGACGGCATTCTCGGGTACTTCGACCAGTACGGCATGAACCCCTACAAGGAGAGCGGCGGCGACGTCTTCCTCGAAGAGTCCACCCTCGCAGTGCTCTCGGGCAACACACTGCTGGACACCGTCAACTTCACCATGGAGTTCGATGCCCTCGAGGTGCTCAACGGCAAGCGCATGGAGCTCATCCGCACCCCCACCGCGCCGGAGCTCGCGGACTACAAGGCCGGCGGCGACACCGACCAGATCGACATGTTCATGCGCACCATGGACGAACAGCTCGACCTTGAAGAGGGCACCTACACCCTTGGCTACGGCTACGAGGGCGTGGTCGACGACTGGTTCACCCTCAACAATCTCGGCTATCGCATCACCGCGCTCGGCAATTCCGACACCCACGGCTTCACCAGCACCGAGGCCGGCTGCCCGCGAAACTTCGTGATGGCCGACACCGACAACCCAGGCTTTCTCGACGAGGCCGACGTCGCGCGTGCGGTCAAGGAGGGTCGGGTGGTGGCCTCCTATGGTCCGTTTGTGCGGTTCTACGCCAACGGCGATGAGCGGCAGGGCCCGGGCTCCGACATCTCCGGTGCGTCGGTCGAGCTGTCCATCGAGGTCTCGTCCCCAGGCTGGTTCAACATCGACCGGGTCGAGCTCTACGAAAACGGGCGACTCATCGAGGAGTGGGACACCGATGCCATCGACAACGGCTCGGTCCTCAACTTCTCCGACTCGGTGACCGTCACACCAGACAAGGACAGCTGGTACGTCGTCATCGCAGCGGGTGGCGACGACCTGTCGCCGGTCTTCACGCCGGTTGAGTTCCCGCCGATCTTCCTCGAAGACGTCGTTACCGGCGCGCTTGCGGGCATCGGTCTCGACAGCATTCTCCCCGAGCCAGTACCTGTGCCACGCGCATTCCCGGTCCATCCCTATGCGCTCACCAACCCCATCTGGGTCGACTCCAACAGCGATGGAGAGTTCACCCCGCCGGGCATTCCCGAGTGGCTCATCGAGCCTCAGGAGCCCACGGAGTGACCGACCGCCACCCCCTTCTCGACCTCCCCGCGCTCGACGCTCCCACTGCGGTTCTCGACTTTGAGACCACTGGCCTGTCGTCGGCGGGCGGCGACCGGGTGTGCGAAGTGGCGGTGGTGAGGGGCAAGCCCCGCGGCGGGCGTCGCAAGAAGTTCAGTCGCCTGGTCGACCCCGAGATGCCGATGCCGGATCTGGCGCAGAGCATTCACGGCATCTCCGACCAGGAGCTTCGTGGACAGCCCCGCTTCGCCGATGTGCTTCCGGGGCTGGCGAAGGTGCTTGATGGTGCGGTGATTGTCGCCCACAGCGCCTCTTTCGACGTGGGCTTTCTGCGCGCGGAGTGCCATCGAGCGGGGGTGCCGGTGCCTGAGCTCGGCCCCGTTGTCTGCACCCTCGACCTGTCCCGCAGCCTCTATGGATTCTCGAAGTGCAGCCTCGAAGCGCTCGCCCGACGCACCAACACGCCCCAGAACACCGCCCACCGGGCCCTCGCGGACACCGTCACCACGATGCGGGTCTACAAGGAGCTGCTGCTGGGGCTCGGCGGTGCGGCGGAGGCCCCGCCTACCGTGGGCGACCTGCTCGACCGTGTTCAGCTGCTTCAAAGGGATGGCGTCGGGCGGCTGCTGCTGGCAGGCCAGCTTCGCAAAGCTGCGGACTCTGAGGCCACTCTCACGATCGACTACACCAACCGCTACGGCGATGGTCCGCTGACCACCCGCCGCCAAGTCACGGTGCGCGAGCTCCGGCTGCCCTACTTCGATGCGTGGTGTCACGACCAATGTGAGCTGCGCACCTTCCACCTGCGGCGGGTTCAACAGATCGTGGCTTGAGCTGGACGGCCGTCTCCAAGAACATGAAAACGGCCTCGAAGAGACCGTTTTGCTTGGGCTGAAGTGGGCTCAGCTGTGCTTGGTCTCAAGCCAGCGCTCGGCATCAATGGCCGCCATGCAGCCTGTTCCTGCGGCGCTGATGGCCTGACGGTACACACTGTCCTGGATGTCGCCTGCGACGAACACGCCCTCCACGTTGGTCTTGGAGGTGCCCGGAATGGCGTTGAGGTAGCCCACGTCGTCGTGGTCGATCCACTCCTGGAAGGGGGCGGAGTTGGGCTTGTGTCCGATGGCCAGGAACAGGCCCTTGATGTGGTTCCAGTCGGTCTCTTCGCCGGACAACGTGTTCTTCACCCGGATGCCTTCGACCTCCTGGGCTCCCAGCACGTCGGTGACCGAGGTGTGCCAGTGGATCTCTACCTTTTCGTTGGCCAGCACCCGGTCCTGCATGATCTTGGACGCGCGCATCGTGTCGCGGCGGACCAACAGGTGGACCTTCGAGGCGAACTTGGTGAGGAAGGCGGCTTCCTCTGCAGCGGAGTCTCCACCGCCAACCACCGCCAGCTCGACGCCCTGGAAGAAGAAGCCGTCGCAGGTGGCGCATGCGCTCACGCCGTAGCCCTGCAAGCGGGTCTCGTTGGGCAGGCCCAGGTACTTGGCGGTGGCGCCCGTCGCGATGATGAGAGTGCGGGTGAGCAGGGTCTTGCCGTTGCCGGTCTTCAGCTCGAACGGCCACACGTCGAGCTTGCAGCTGGTGACCTCGTCGAACTCGAAGCGGGTGCCGAAGCGCGACACCTGCTTCTTCATGACTTCCATGAGCTCGGGGCCCTGGATGCCGTGCTCGAAGCCCGGGAAGTTCTCCACCTCGGTGGTGATGGTGAGCTGGCCGCCGGGCTGCATGCCTTCGAACACCAGCGGCTTGAGGTTGGCGCGGGCGGCGTAGAGGGCAGCGGTCAGGCCTGCGGGGCCAGATCCGCAGATGACAACGTCTTCGACCTGTGTGGCCGCATCAGCGGTGGACATGGGGGCTCCTGGAATGTGTGGGCGCGGCCGAGAGCAAGGGACTTTGGGGGGTCGGACCGGCGGTTTGTGAAAAACCCAATATTGGGCTGCAGAGTCCCGTCAACCGGCAGCGTGCTAGGTGCGGATACGGGGCTTGTGCTGGAGCGCGAGTGGCCGTCCCCTCCCCTGCTGAGTTGCGTGGACTGCTGCTGAGTGAAGCTCGGCGGCTGGGCTTTTCACGGGCGCGGATTGCTACGGTTCCCCCGAATGCACCGGGGGGCACTGCATTTGCGGCGATGGTCCACAGCTCGCGTACCGCCGAGATGGACTGGATGGGCCGCGGGATGAGCCCTCGCCTCAACCCCAGTGAATTGCTGCCCCAGGCATCCTCTGTGTTGGTGCTGGGGGTGAACTACCGGTGGCCCCGCCCCCCCGACCCTGGCGGACTCACCGGCAAGGTGTCGTGCTACGCCTGGGGCCGGGACTACCACAACCTCGTGTCCAAGCGACTTCGCAAGCTCTGCGCCTCACTGCGACGCGAAGGGGTGGCGAGCTTCTGGAGTGTTGACGCCCGTCCGCTCGTGGAGCGCGCCTGGGCTCAGCGAGCGGGTCTGGGCTACGTCGGCCGCAACTGCATGGTCATCGTGCCGGGAGAGGGCTCCTTTCTCTTTCTGGGTGCGGTCCTCATCGACGCTCCTGCAGTAGCTGACCCTGCCCTCTCAGGAGGGCTGCTGCAGCACTGTGGCCGGTGCACGCGGTGTCACGACATCTGTCCGACCGCGGCCTTCACCGGCGATGGACAGCTCGACGCCGCCCTGTGCATCTCCACGCTCACCATCGAGCACCGCAGCGTCATTCCTCCCACCCTCGCGCGGCAGTGCGGACGCTGGGTGTTCGGTTGCGATCTGTGCCAGGACGTGTGCCCCCACAACCATCGTCCCCCCACCTCGCTGGAGCTGGACTTCCAGCCGCGTGACGGACATGCCTGGCTCGATCTCGAGTGGGTGCTGTCCACGCAGGATGATGCGTTGGAGGCTGCGTTGGTGGGGTCTCCCTTGCGCCGACCGAAGGCGTGGGGACTCAAGAGGAACGCGCTGGTGGTGCTGGCGAACCTGGGCCGGTCGGAGGGCATCGCGCTCGCGGAGACCGCGCAGTCCCACCCTCACCCGGTGGTGCAGGCCCAGGCCCGGCAGACGCTCAGGAGGCTCAGCCTGGGATGAAGCTGCGCTGAAAGGCGAGCTGGCGGGCGGTGTCGGCTTCTTGAGCGCTGAGGATGTCGGACTCGGTGAGCAGATTGAACTCGCGGCGGAGGCTGGTGCCGCAGAGGTAGGTGCCGTCGGTGTTGATCGTGATGGGGATGCCGGCTTCGAGGAAAGTGCCGAGGATGAACCTCAGCTCCTCAAGGTCACGCACTGCCCGGGTGTGGAGATTTGAGGTGGGACAGATCTCCAGCACGGTGTCGGTGTCGACCAGCCGCTTGACCGCTTCTTCGCTGTAGGCCGCTCGCACGCCGTGCCCGATGCGGTCGGGCTTGAGATGCTTGACGACCGCGATGACGCCTTCGCCGCAGGTGTTGACAGTCTCGCCGGTGTGGATGGTGGTTCCGAGGCCCGCCTCTCTGGCGCGCTGAAACATCTTGGCGTAGCGTGCCACGTTGTCTTGGAGCTCAATGGGACGCGTCTCGGTGCCCGCGAGGTCGATGCCGATGACCCCTCGACTCTGGTAGCGAATGGCCTTGTCGAGGATGATCTCGTTGAGCTCTGCGGAAAACTCTCGGGCGAGGCAGAAGATGAGTCCCGCCTTGAGGCCGTACTCCAGCACCGCACGGTCCATGCCGCGAAGGGCCGCGTGGATGATGTGGTCGAGGTCGCGCTCGCCGCCGAGGTTGCGCTTCATGGGGTTGAACCGCAGCTCGATCTGGGACACCCGAGAGCCGCGGTACTCCTTGCCCATGATCTCGTAGACCGACCGCTCGATGGCGGCGGGGCTGGACTGAATCTTCTCCGTCCACTCGTGGAGGATGCGGAGGTAGTCGTCGAGGCTCTTCACCTTGCGCGGATTGATGGTGATGAGCTCTACGAACTCCCAGTAGTCACGCACGGGCAGCTTGAAGCCCTGCTGGTGGGCGATGGACCACATGACGTGAGGGGCGACCGACGAACCGGCGTGGATGTGGAGGTCGCAGTAGTCGATGGGGTCCATGGGGCCTCAGGTACCAGTGGGGTCGCCACGAACGCTGTCGTAGTCGAACAGCTCCAATACCTGGACCTTTGCACCCGGCCCCAGGATGCGGGCGTAGCAGCCGAGGCGGCTGGTGGGGGTGGGCGCTGGACCCGGCTCGCGGGACCGCCCTTCGTGGGGCTTTCCCTCGGCGAGCGCCTGCATGGACGCAACCTCGGAGTCGGTGATGGTCGACAGCCCGGTGGGGTCGACCACCTCCACTCGGCACTCCGCACACCCGCCGTCTGGACAAGTGCCCCCGGCGCGACGCCCAGTGCCCATCGGCGATGGAAGCGCCTGGCTGGCCATCAGCAAGGAGTAGTGTTCCTCGGCTTCGACGACATGCTCGCTGCCATCAGGAAGCACGTATGTGACTGGGTAGCGCACGATCTCATGGCGGCGCTTGCCCACGCCGAGGGCCTTCTTGAGGCGCTTTCTGATGCCGAAGCGGGACATTGGGGCTCCTGGGTGCGCCCTGTTCTAGCGCGTCGGGGGCCCCTACACGAACTCTGGGCCCCCGGAGATGTCGCAGATGGGCGCTCAGCCCTCGCTGGTACTCTCACTCGACTCAATGGCGTCGACCAAGAACTCGAAGGCGTCGTCGACCGTGTTGGAGCGGTGGAAGAGCTGGAGGTCCTTTTCGGAGATGGTACCCCAGCGCATCATGGCCTCGACATCCATCACGTCGTCCCAGTAGTCGGTGCCGTAGAGCACCGTGGGCATGGGCTTCTTGATCTTTCCGGTCTGACGCAGGGTGAGGGTCTCGAACAGCTCATCCATGGTGCCGAAGCCGCCGGGCATCAGCACCATCGCCTTGGCCAAGTACAGGAACCAGTACTTGCGCGTGAAGAAGTAGTGGAACTCGAAGGCGAGCTCGGGCGTGACGTACTTGTTGACCTTCTCCTCGAAGGGCAGTGAGATGCCGAGGCCCACGCTGCGGCCGCCTTCGATGTCTGCGGCGCCACGGTTGGCGGCTTCCATGATGCCGGGCCCCCCTCCGGTGGACACGTAGTAGCGACGCGCGGCCTTGCGGCTCATGTCCCACTCGGTGAGACGACGCGCCAGCTCGCGGGTGTCATCGTAGAAGCGCCCGAGCCGGACACGGTTGTTGGCGACCTTAAGGGACCTCTCCAGCTCCAACTTGGCGTGGGGATCCACGGAACGTCCGACCTCACGTTCCAGGTGGGCGACCTCGTCGGCGGCCACGACGCTGGGGCGTGCGCGGGCAGACCCGAAGAAGACGATGGTGTCGTGGACGCGCTGTTCCTTGAAGCGCTGACGGGGTTCCTCGTACTCGCACAGGATGCGGATGTGGCGGGCGGCGGGGCTGTTGAGGAAGTCGAGGTTCTTGTAGGCCTTCTCGGGATGCGAACTCATGTGTGCTCCGTGGGGCGCCGACAAAGGCGGCCCGTTTGTCTCCCGTCCCTCGTCAGTCGAGAGCTGGGTGCTCTGGGGGAGACTCCGCCTGCGTGTGCGGACTGTGTGTTTTGGTTTGGTATCGAGCGACGGGCAGTCTAACGAGGCGCGGATCCCAACGGAAGGTGGAGACCAGAGGTGACACCGCTGCGGACGTTCGGTGTTGGAGCTGACATCCCGGTGGCGCTGCACAGCCACCGATCGATGGAGGCCTCCAATGAACTGCCGACTCGCCCTTGTTCCGCTGATGCTTGCCACTGCCGCTCCGGGCTGTGTGGTGTACGACTACCCCTGCGGCAAGCACCGCGACCCCTTCAACGACGA
>Ga0315322_10003998_pt1 | contig 11348 bp, 5 predicted proteins | sample M110021515metaG_FD_203461 | JGI IMG/M metagenome (GOLD analysis project Ga0315322, IMG submission 203461) | Ammonia-oxidizing marine archaeal communities from Monterey Bay, California, United States - M1 100m 21515 | ecosystem: Environmental > Aquatic > Marine > Intertidal zone | place: USA... | reverse complement strand
AAGTGTGCCAATTTGCGAACGGCATCGGCGGAGTTTTCGTTTCGAACTGCCGTTGCCCATGCATCACCGAGAAGAGCCAGTGGACGCTGCTCCGAGTCTGCATGGCTCAAAGCCAGTGCATAAGCCGACGTAGCATCCATGTAGGAACCGCGGCTAAGCGACGCCGATCCGGCGCGAAGAAGAACCCAAACGGCGATGTTCTTTTGCTGCACGGTTAGTTTTAACGCTGTACTCTCTGAAACTGCGCCCCCTATAGCTGTGGCATTAGTCGACGATGGGTTGGGATCCAGAATCGGTTCAAGTGTTTCGATTGCCTGGGAAATGGCTTGGCATCGTACCATGACTTCACTGGCAGCAAGGCGGACAAGAACCTTGTCGCTATCTGACAATTTGGACGCTAGTGGTAACTCTGATGCTGTTACTGCCAGTTGATAAAACTCAGCGGCATGCTTTTGCTGTCCATCATTCTGTAAGCCACGTGCAAGTCGCGCCAGTGCGAAGGTCAGGTCTTCGTTTTGCTCCGCATCAGTTGTAATGTTTCGCGCAAGTTCGACCGCTACCGCCCAGTTTTCCTGTGAAGTGAGTTGATCAAGTTTGGCCGCATCGCCTTCGGCTGACTGACAATCCCGCACGGGAATGAGCAGCAGTGCACAAACTGCGATGGTGGAAATGAAACGATTGGTTCTCGAGGGCATCTTCCGTGAGCCTGATGAGCCGAGCCTAATGAGTCGAGCGGTTGTTTCGACAACAGCACGACCTGAACCCACGGACAGAATGCGCCCAAGGATGTCTTGCAAATACCCCAAATCCCGTGGGCAACGCAATCCCGACTAGGGTCTCCAGTTCTTCGGGATGCTGGTGTTCGCTGGCTGAGAAAAGTCGCATCAACTAGCGGTTCACAAACTCGTCCATGAAACACGCATCTGCTAGCAACTGGTCGACATTTGTGGCCGGCCCGAATTTTCGTTTAAAAGTCAGGTTTTGTTGAGGAAATTCCTGTAGGATCGCACGCTGCTGTTGGTCGATTGATAAAAACGCTGGTTGTGAAACTTGTGGGCTGTCTGGGATGGGACTCGTAGCATGTGCCAAGTGCTCGTCGTTGTGATCAAAAAATTCTGAATTTTCCCCTTCCGCTGAGCTCGTGGAGAGCTCATTCAGGACCAGCAGTGCATCAAGTGTTGTGATGAAACCGTTGCCATTGTGATCAAAGTAAAATCCGGGAAAAGTGCCAGTCGCAATGGGATCGAAAAGCTCGGAGGTCAGCGGGTCTGAGTGCGCGTGCTGCCCAAGCTCGTTGATGACGAGTAGGGCATCTAGGGTAGTCACTTGATTATCGCCGTTTACATCGCTCGCACGAAGAAAGTTCTGCCAAGGGCTAGCTGGGCTGACAATGATGGTCGAATTGTCGATTTGGTGAGTTGCCGTTTGCACAAAGACATTGTCAAGGATGCTGGACGGCCCCAGGTTCCAGCCACTGAGGTCGGTGAAATTGAGTTGATCGTCCTCATTCAAAAGCACCAGCAACTGGTTCTCCTGCGGCGTCATGTCGTTGATCGTTGCAGCATTGAGGGTAATGTTTTGGTTGACTGAGCTTGTCAGGTCGAGTGTTTGGAATTGCTCGATCGAGATGACTGAGGCGGTGAGGTCCAGTATTGCGTTGTCACCGACAAGAGACGCGGTGTTACTACCACCGCCACCCCGTAGGATTAATCCAGACGCAGGGAGCACGGTAGTATCGTCAACATTGATGATAAGCAATTGGTCGATGTCGCGACCGGTGAGAGTGAGGGAACCGATGCTGCTCGTGCTCATCCTTAGTAGTTCAGTGTTGCCGATTTCTGCAACCAGTTGAGCGTTCTCGATGAAGACGCTGGTTTCATCGCCCACAAGTTCGACGTTAACATCCTGCAAGCTTGTGCCGTCCAGAAGAGTGATCATGTAATCCTCTACTTCACCGTCAGCTGCTCCACCCGTTGGATCGAGTCCACCTGCGGAACTGATGCGAAATCGTGCTGCAGTTTGACCAACGCTTGAACCTGCGGGAACTAGATACGAAATCAGGTTGCTGCCAGTGGTGGCAGCCAGCGCATCTGCAATTTTTTCGCCCGGATCAGACCAGTCGCCATCGGCGTTGAAATCAATCCAAGCATCAACTTTGCCCGCCTCGGATGCGATGATTTCGAAACTTGACTTTGTATCGGCAGTGGGCAGCGTGATTGCATCAGCAATTTGCAACACGCCATCCTCATCACTTCCATCGCCAGCGGCATTCGACGACGTTTGCCCATCATTTTCGGCGTCGATACTTGGTCCCAATCTGAGCGTTCCCGGAATGTGCCTTGCTCCGTTATCAGCGAGTGTGACGGGATAGATTGCGGGGGCATCACCAAAATCCTGTGCCTGCAGAACATCAATTTCTACCTGAGCAGTGGCGTTCTCGTAATTCTCGTCGGCGTCGGGGATAAAAGTCGTGGAAAGAATTTGGTCATTGCCAATGCCGAGCACGATGCCGATGTCGGGGTTGTAGGTGAATGTGCCCGGAACCGAACTTGTTGCGTTGAGTTGAGTAACGGTCAACGCTGTTCCAATGCCAATCGCTGCTGGATCGTTCCATGTAATCGTCGGTGTTGCTTTGAGTACATTAATGGAGACGCTTCCTGAGACTGATACAAAGCCAGGGGCAGTGGGGTTGAATAAGACTTGCAGTTGTTGAGCGGGATTGGCATTGAGAACCATGCCTGCTGCTGGGGTGTAAATGAATTCTCCCGCAATATTAGCCGAGGCATTCAGTTGGGTAGCGGATAGTGGTGTTCCAAACACAATGTCGTCGGGTGTATCCCACGTCAATGTTGGTGTGCTGCTTGTGACATTGATGGTGACTGTTGTGTCGGTAGGACTGTAAAGGTCTAAATCGTCCGGTGTGAATGTGGTCGTTAAGGTTTGCCCCTGACCCAAGCTGAGGACGGTTCCGGCAGCTGGTGTGTAACTGAAGTTGCCCGCGATATTGGCGGTAGCGTTAAGTTGTGTCTCGCTGAGGGCAGTTCCGACAGCGATGTCTTCCGGAGTGGACCAGTCAATCAAAAGTGGGGTCAGGATTTCAATGGCCCCAATGTCGAGTCTGGTTCGGACTCGTTCGTGTGGGTCGCCGCGTTGGTCGTACTGCAGAATGGGATCAAAGCTGTCAGGTAGAAAGCCAGGGTCACCAGCATCAATCAGTGGGCTGGCTTCCTCGGGGATGTGGCTTGGCGTAGGTCCGCCATAGTCACTCAGGGACAACAGCATGGGGTCAATCACGCCACCTGCGTTCGCATCTCCCACCAAATTTCCGCTCGTTGCGTCTGCGGTTTGTGACTCAGCCAAGGTGGTGCCCGCGTTGTCTCCAATCAAACTGTAAAGTACCGCATCAGTTTGTGTTAATACACCCGTTCCTGTGAAGTCAGGTGCGGGGCCGCTGTCTGTGTTGTTGGCAATGACTGAGTTGTGGATGGTCAGCCTTGAGTTGACTCCGGCAGTGAGGGCAATTCCACCGCCAATGCTGCTTGCTACGTTGTTGACGATGGTTGAGTTGTTGACGGCGATGATGGCTTCGGTGCCGTGGATGCCTGCACCGTCTCCTGCCAGCGTGTCGTTGCCCGAAATGGTGGTGTTGATCAGTTGTAGCGATCCGCCGTCCAATTGCAGTCCACCTCCGGATGCGTTTGTGCCTTCAGTCGAGTTTCCCGAAAGGGTGCTGGATCGAATGGTCACGTCTGTTTGCGACCAAATGCCTCCGCCACCCGCCAAGTCTCCTGCGGTCAGGTTTGAATTGAACCAAGAATCAATGACTGACAATTCCCCAAGCAGCATTTGAACGCCGGCGCCATTGGCTCCCGTTCCGAATGTCGTGTTGTCAATGATGTTAGAAGCACCGAGGGTTAGCTTGCCGTCACTGTTGAATCGAATTCCTGCCCCGCCTTCGGATGCGCCCTGTGTCTCGCCTCCGCTGATCGTTAAGCTGTTGAGTACGACTGGAATCTGATCACCGATGATGTCGAAAACACGTGAGTTGCCTTGTGCATCAATCACGGTGCTGTCGGCCCCCAATCCGTAAACACCTAGCGGTTCGGTGACTTGTAACGCACCCAGTAGACCACTCATGGCGATTGTGCCACTCAAACTTCCGTTGAATTGAATTAGGGTGAAATCAGGGTTTTGGTTAGCAAGCTCAATTGCTTCGCGAAGGCTCAAATCACCTGGGGTTCCGCTTGGATCAGCATCGAGTTCGTCGTCGAGCGTCGTGATGATTAAGCTGTTGTCAGTTACGGTCAATGTGCTGGATGATTGCGATGAATTGCCTGAGTCGTCCGTGACTGTGAATGTCACATTCGTGTCGCCGATTGGAATGAATTCGATATCTGCTGTGACGGTCAGTGAATCGTCTGCGATGTCGTTTGCGTTTGCCAAAATCAGGTCGATAAGATCAGGGTGTTCGAGATTCGCACCCAAAGGGGTGTTGGCATGTATCGTTAAAGTTGGTGGCAAGTTGAAGGTCGGAGACGTGCTGTCAATGATGGTGATGGCAGCAGATGTGTTTGCTGTGTTTCCGGAAAGATCTGTCGCAGTGAAGGTGATGATGTTTTCGCCCAGCGTGAGCATTTCGGGCTTGTTGTTCTGTAGGGTTGGATTGGGGTCAAAGACGTCTTCAGCGACGGCCTCGTCCAAGAAGTCTAGAATGGCCTGATTGGTGCCGGTGAATCCATTTGTCGTGTTGGCTTCAACAGAAATGTTGCGTGGGGTCGTGACTGTGGGGGGGACGTCTTCCCGCAGCATCATTCCGGTGTCAGCGAGAATCGCTTTCTCAACCAATGTCAATTCCTGGGGCGAGCCACCGGTGACAGTTGCATGGCACATCAAGTGAGTGCGAGGAGAGAATTGATAGCCTTCGCCGGGGTAATTTTCGCTATCCAGATGGGACACACTGGAAGCGAGTGAAAAAACGTCCGGCGAATACAGTGGAACGCGATCTCCATACACGGCAGTTGCGATCGGGCCATCAAAGAACAGCCCAGCGTTGGGGCCAGAGCCACCTGTGCTGTGTGCGTTCCATTGCGTTGTATTCATTTGATACACGAATGGTGAATTGGTGTCAGTGTTAATGAAACGGTTGCCGTTGAGATCTGAGACAAAACGGTCATAGGGTGCCCATGTGCCAGGGGTGATGACCCCGTTGCCCGCGTCATCCGTTCCATTGCTCTTTGTGTTGCTCGTGAATCCGAGCATGTGCACCAATTCATGCTGGATGACCGCTTGGAAGTCGATCTCGCCGGTCCCGTCAGCTTCAGCGGGGTCGGTGACGTAGGTGTAGGGGTCGCTGCCGCTAAAGAAAAAGACCTCGACGTTCCCATCAACTTCGGACCCGTTTAGATCACCTTCACCGATGATTTTCGACGGTACGACACGATGCACAAAACCGCCTCCCGGGACCACTGGCCCGACATCTGAGGTAGCCGAAGCGATGTTGGTACCGTTGAACGGTTCGGAGGTCACGTTGAGTTCGATGGTGGCATCGTGCAGAATTTCATTGCCGAGGCGACTGGCGGCGGATTCCATTGCGGACTGGTAGTCGGCACCGAGGACAGGGTCGTTGAATCCTACTGTGTTCCCCCCGAGGAAGTTCAGTTCAAATGACACCGCCAGGAGTCTTCGGTCTTCCAGATGTTCCGCCCTTAGCAAACGATTCCGAGCGATCCTCGCTGTGGTCTGCTTTCGCTCGCGGCGGGGGCGGTTGGGACGGGGGCATCTTGGCATAGTTCAAATAACGTCAGTGATGATCCGGTTGACACTTGGAAGAGGTGCGAGATTGGCACGCGATTGGACGTCGTTACCGCTGTGAGCAATTACGCGCGTACAGAAGTATCCACGTTTTGGACGAGTTGAATTGTACAATGTTCCGGGAATTCACGTTTTTTTCAACGTTATTGTTGTTGGGAAACAACAAAATCGAATTTGGCTGCGGGTTCAAATTGATCGCGTCGGGGGAGCGTACTGTACGACTTGGCGCGGTAAGATGAAATTCGCCGGTCCGGTGGTTTTCGCTGTCGGATTAAGTTTTAACTGTGGAATGACAATCTTCATGATTTGATTTCATCGCGATTCGTTCATGTTGGTGATGGTGCTTGCGTTCCATTTTTCCATGCCACGAGGCGCCGGACATCCGTTTGTTCCGGGTGTCAGGTGCACGATTGAAGAGAGTACGAGCGTATGATGCAGGAAAGTTGACCCGCGTGAATGCCGTGCGAACAGCACGGTCGTTGGGCGTGTCAACGCAGGACCTGCGTGTCGGTTGAACTTTGCTCTTTCCTCTGCATTCCTTCCCCTAAATTCAGTCCTCCAACTTGTTGATGTTGAGCATGCTACGTTTTCCAGTTACCGCCTTGTTTCTTTGTCTTTGTCCGTTGTTGGATAACTCATTAAAGGTTGCTGCTGCCGATCCCAGTAAACCCAATGTCGTGTTCATCCTTGCTGACGATCTTGGGTACCGCGAACTGGGCAGTTACGGACAGGAATTGATACGCACGCCGAATCTTGACGAATTGGCAAAGCAGGGAATGCGTTTGACACAGCACTACAGCGGTAATGCGGTGTGCGCCCCGTCAAGATGTGTCTTGATGACTGGTAAACATCCGGGACACGCATTCGTAAGAGCAAATAAATCGACACCGCCTGAAGGCCAGCAAGAGATTCCGGCTGATGAGATCACGCTTGCTGAGTTGATGAGGCAGCAGGGATACGTCACCGGAGCTTTTGGGAAGTGGGGGCTTGGTGGTCCTGATTCAACAGGTGCTCCACTGCGGCAAGGTGTTGATCGTTTTTTCGGATACAACTGTCAAGCACATGCTCACAGTTACTACCCGTCATATCTTTGGGATGATGATCAACATGTCGTGCTAAATAATAATCCGCCAGTGCCGGGGCATGCTTCACTCGCCAAAGGAGCTGACAAATCCGATCCAGCCAGTTACGACATATTCAAGGGACAGGATTACGCACCGGATCGAATCAACGCAGCGGCAATGGATTTTTTAAGAGAGAACAAAGATCGCCCCTTTTTCCTTTACTATCCCACGGTCATTCCCCATGTCGCACTGCATGTGCCCGATGAAGACCTGAAACCATATTGGGATCTTGGGTGGACTGATCCACCTTTCACTCGGGGTAAAGGCTACGGCTATACGCCGCACTTCACTCCCCGCGCTGCCTATGCCGCGATGATTACCCGATTGGATCAGTATGTCGGGAACCTGTTGGATCTCTTGGATGAGCTGAAGTTGAGTGATAACACATTGGTCGTTTTTACGAGTGACAACGGAACAACTCACCTCGATTTGGAGGTCGACTATACGTTCTTCAAAAGCGTGGGTGAATTGCGTGGTCTGAAGGGGTCTCTCTACGAAGGCGGCGTCCGTGTGCCTACCATCGTGCGATGGCCAGGGCACGTCAAACCAGGAACAGTCAGTGACCGAGTGAGTGGATTCGAAGACTGGCTTCCGACGTTGATGGAAGCTGTGGGCGGAGCCGATACCGTTTCAGATGAGGTCGACGGGATTTCAATGCTCGCGACATTGAAAGGCCGCCAGCAGGTAGGGCGGGATTATCTGTATCGAGAGTTCCCCAGCTATGGTGGGCAACAGACCATTCGTGTGGGCGACTGGAAAGCAGTTCGCCAGAACATGAGCAAAGGGAATCTTAATATCGAACTCTACAACATTGCTGATGATATCAGCGAGCAAAATGATGTTGCAGCCCAGAACCCCGCAGTCGTTGCTCGATTGGCGAAAATGATGCAAGAAGTGCGTACTCCATCTGAAATGTTCCCGCTCAAGCCATTGGATGCACCCGGCAAGTGATTGCGTGTGATGAAGAGGATGGTTGATGCCGTTCGGGTTTGCTGCCAAGGTCGTGGCCTCCGCTTGGTCGGCGATGAGGAATGAGCACTGACGCAGTTTTACCCGAGCTTGCAGTTATGGTTGCAAATGACCGCGTCCGGTATCAAAGGACGCGGGCTTTGGCTTCGATGTACCGATGTTGTTTGAGACTGATCACGTCCAGGACTCGGCATGCTTGCTGAGAGGGGATATCTTGTGAATAGGCAACTGCTGATTTTGAGTAACTGCTGATTTTGAGTAACTGCTGATTTCGAGTAACTGCTGATTGTTGGCAGCCGAAGTTTGATGTACCAATGCGAGATGAGATGGAATGAGAGAGCACGAGATCGAATTGCGTGTTCGTTATGACGAAGTGGATGCAATGGGCTTCGTGCATCATGCTAATTACTTGCGCTACTTTGAAATCGGCAGAACTGAATTGCTGAGGGCGTCGGGTGGTTGCTACCGCGATATGGAGTCCGCTGGGCAATTGGTTGTGGTCGTCCATGTCGATTGCAAGTATCGCAAGCCTGCACAATATGATGACTTGATTCGGGTGAGAACACGGATCGACAAAGTGACCGTTGGGAAAATCGTGCACGCCTATGAAATCACGTGTAATGATGAAAAGCTTGTGACGGCTCTTGTCACCTTGGTCGTCATCGACAAAAAAGGTAATCCCCAACGTGTTCCCGAAGCGTTGTTAGAACTGTACGGGTAGAACGTTGTCGTTCTAAGGTGGTACATGTTGTCTGAACAGCATGGATGCTCAGCATGCGAGGGTTCGTAAACCGAAGTTCCTGAGTGGGCTGGAGTCGGCAGGGGGTATCACGTGGATACCACAACTCACCAATGAGCCACTGCTTCTGTGCGATGCCGCGCAGAGGGCGTCGTTCAAGCCGCTTTCGGCTCACCGCCATCTGACGGACTGTCTTTGGAAGCATCATCGGCGTTTTGTCGCGAGGGATATGGGTAGCCCGCTGGAGGTGCTGTCGTTGGCGTGGTGCGAGCGTGTTGACTGGTTTCGTGTTGTGTTTGGGCAGCCTGTATGCTGGGCATGGACAGAGGTGTTGCTACCGAAGCCAGTGGAGCCGGGGAAAGTGGGCCGGCGGTGAGGTGGTGAGCAGGCGGAGTTGATGAAGACCTGCTGGTTCTAATCGTTCGGATATCTTCCCTGGGTGTGTTGAGTGCGGGCAAGTTGTCGTCCGCGTTCGCCGAACGTCGTTTGGGGTGCTGCACAGCTTCCATTTTGTCGAAGATGCTTCCAATGAGCTTTGGGTGGTAGCAGATGTAGCACCACCCTAAGCCGACCGCGGCCGATCCAAATAAGTCACTCAGGAAGTGTGAGCCGCAGTACAGTCTTTGAAGCATTGTCCCAATGCAGAAGGCAAGAAATAGAGGACGTCCACGGGGAACAACAATCCACAGACCGACCGTCAGAGCGGTTGCGGTAGCTAGGTAACCACTGGGAAAGGCACGCATCCCGGCGTCGTACTCTGCGACTCGGGACAGTGTCCAGTCAAAGGACCAGATCCATGCATGCTCGTTCGTAGCCAGATCGAGCCTTAAGGAATTGGGTCTCGGTCTCAGCACAAACATTTTGACTAAGGTCGCAACGGCACCGCTTCCCAACGCCAGCGTAGCAAGGCGTGGCATCTTCCAACGCTTTGTCGGTGCCATCATCAGAATGGCCACAAGGATTAGGAAAATGCCGCTTCCGTGAGCGTAAATAAGTGATAGGTCAAGCATCTTCCCGAATTCTTGCGGCAACAGGTCGGCGTGACACCATCGTGCGATCGGGATGTCCAAGAGAGTCGCCATCGGTACCAGCAGCAACGAAATGACGGAAAGCCAGAGCAAGGCTGCAAGATGAAACTTTCGCGTTTCTTCTTGAGGGGGCCTGTAACGGCTGTCGACTCGTGCCCTTGAGGTCAGCTGCTTTGTGTGTTGCGGTTGGGCCACTTTCTGGTTGCCATGGTCCGTACGCAAAGTGGTGTTCACCCGGACTTGATCTTGGTCCGAGTTCTCGGTGGTCGTTTTAGCTTCGGTTGATTTCGCCGAGCCGGACATAACTCACATGCCAATTTGTAGGACTTCCACTGGGTAACCGTTTTATCTGATCATGAGGCAGGAACACGAAGCCCAGTTCTGCATTGCATCACAGATGCTCTTTCGTTGAAGTCATCCAAAACATCTTCGCAAATATGCATTGATGTGAATGAAAATGCAGGGCTGATGGGCACGCGTGTCGTTGCTCATCGCAAGGCTAGTAAAAAAGGAGGGCTCGGCGGAAGAGAAGAATATCCGCTCAAGAATTCCAGTCGCTGTGATTCCAGTCGCTGTGATTCCAGTCGCTGTGATTCCAAACTCTGAATTTTTGATTTTTTCTGGCAGGGGTCGAGGAACAGCAAACGGAAACGCTTGCAATTAGAAGGCGTTCGATGGATCTGACGTTTTTCGACCTTGTGTCGCTTTACCTATGCGGGCTACAAGCCCTACAGAAAGTGTCCATTTTTCCCCATGCCTCAGGTTTAGGAATGCGGCTCCGTAAGCTATTCCAAATACTCGTTCTGTTCATGACCTGTGCGATAAGCGCAGCATTGAGTCACGCACAACGCCTCGAAGTAACACTGCCGGACGACCCGGCCGCAGTGATCGCTGTGGTTGGTAAATCTAACGTTTTGTTGGGTGATCTGCTGCCGCAAGTCGATGCCCGAATCGCTGAGGTGGAGGAAAAATCCGGCCAACAAATTTCTGCGGAGCAACTGCGTGAAGCGAGGTTGTCGCTGGTGCGGGGGCTACTTGGAAAGACGATCCAAGCCAAAATGATGCGTGAGTCGTTTTTGCTTGAGCAGGTGGGGTCTGAAAATGCAGACAAGCGGGAAGAAGCAGACGCAAAACTGTCTGGACGTGCCCGACAGATGTTTCACGAGGCTGAATTGCCGGAATTGAAGGAGCAGTATGGCACCAATGACCTGAGGGAATTGGATGGCATGCTCAGAAAAAAAGGCAGCTCGCTGCTAGCTAGGCAGAGAGATTTCGTTGATCAGATGCTGGGACATCTCTACATCCGCGGCAATGTGAATCGTAAACCTGAGGTTTCGCTTTCCGAAATCATCACCGAATACGAAGCCGAAAAAGAAAATTTCTTTAAGCCCGAGCGGGCGCGATGGGAACAGCTAACAGTGCTGAGTGCCAATTTTCCAAACGAACAAGCTGCTCGCGATGCGATTCAGGAAATGGGGCGGGAAGCGGTTTTCGGCGGCAGTATGCAAGCGGTAGCTAGAGACCGAAGCCAAGAACCCTTTGCAAGCAAGGGCGGCGTTCACGACTGGACTTCCCGAGGCTCACTTGCATCCGAAAAATTGGACGCTCAGGTTTTCAGTTTGCCGCTGAACAAGATCAGTGGTGTGATTCAAGACAGTCAGGGATTTCACATCGTGC
>Ga0315322_10003989_pt1 | contig 11361 bp, 10 predicted proteins | sample M110021515metaG_FD_203461 | JGI IMG/M metagenome (GOLD analysis project Ga0315322, IMG submission 203461) | Ammonia-oxidizing marine archaeal communities from Monterey Bay, California, United States - M1 100m 21515 | ecosystem: Environmental > Aquatic > Marine > Intertidal zone | place: USA... | reverse complement strand
CCCACCATGTAAGTCACGACCTGCTGCAGCAGCATGGGAAATACAGGAGTCAACGCCATGTTATTCCAGGCAGTGTGCGCCGAGGTTGTGAACATACAAACGTGCCCCCGCCCCACAGAATGCTCAATCAACACCGGTGCGTTGGTACCAGCGAGGCTCAGGACGGGCACACTCGCGTCAGCCAATTCAACTTGCATCCGTTTCAGAAATCGCGTTTCGTTGAGCAAATCTTCCGGCAGGGAGCGCAACGGTCGACAGATCGTGTGATCCGGCAACACGGGGGCCAGCGGCTTGCCTACCCCAAGGTCATCGCGTGCATCAACGATGGATCCAAGTTTTGCAGGCAGTAACGATTTTCCGCCATTGTTTGACAATCGATTCCATTCCGCCGCCTTCACATTCTCGCCGCCAAACCAAATCAACCCATTTCCCTGCCGAACGAAATCCGACAAGGCCTGGGACTGCTGCTGCGTAATCTCCGGTACATCAGCCAAGATGACGACATCGTAGGCATCAAACGGTTTCTCCGGTACGGACGGCCATTGCACGGTGTCCACCTGATAACCTTCGTCTTGTTCCGTCTCATTGCCAGATCGCGTCCCGCTGTCAGCTCGGGCAAGCAAACCAGCCAGCACGAGTTGTGACACTGCCCCCCCTGAACCATCGATACACAAGACAGCCACCGTGTCACGAACCACGGCCACAACGTGCCTTACATTGTCGGTAGAGAGTTTATCCTCGGTGATCTCAGCGGTGAGCTCAGCGGTGATCCGCGTCGGGCCTGCGTTATAAAACGGAACAAAAAGTGACACCGTCTGGGAAGTACCGGGGGGAATCATGGCAATTCGCTTGCTATCGATTTGCACCCCTTCAACACGACAACGAACCTCAACGTCTGCAACCGGCGTTTGCCCAAAGTTATGGACGGTAGCACGATAGCGAGCGACTGCTCCGTTCCGCAGCGTTCCAGAAACCAAATCCAATCCAGTCACCGCAAGATTATCATCAGCCCCAGTCACGGGAACGAGAAATACAGTTGCCAGCTCCGCCAAGTTTCTGATCGCATCAAAGGTGGGCAAAGAGATATCGCCCCAATCCCGCGCCTGGGTGTCAGTGACGAGATACACCTCCTTCTGCGCCGAATCCATGTCCTGAATCAGCATTTCCAATCGTTTTGGGATGCTATTGACGTCCATCGATTCGGGCGTCGGCTTCAACTCTGCCAAAACCGTGGCGAACCGATCGGGGTCAAAAGCCACGTTACGAAGCACGACGCGGTGCTCACCACCAAGCAACACCAGAGAAATCGGGTCACCGCGTTTGACCTGTTCACCGATCACCCTGACCTTCTCAATCGCCCTTTCAAAACGTGTCGCATTCTCATCACCGTGCGACATGCTAAACGAGCCATCCACAGCGATGATTACACCGGCACGCTGCTCACCCAGCAAATTGAATCCGTCTTCTGTATCACTCGCCGGCCTCGCCAACGCTAACACCAGCAACAACAAAGCCAGACAACGCAGCAACAATAACAGTATGTCACGCAATCGGATCTGTCGTGAGCGTACACGCACGCTCCGATTCAGAAACTGCATCGCTGCCCAATCAGTCCGCCGAATCTGCTGACGATTGATCAAATGCGCGAGGATGGGCAACCCGATGCCGAACACCCCCAACAAGATCAGTGGATTTAAAAATGTCACCCACGTGCTCCCGCCGAAGGACCACCAAGCGTTTCCTGCCGCTTGTGGAAAAATTCACTGAGAACCTCATCCAGAGCACGCGACGTATCGACCGTGGTGTAGTCGACTTGACTCGCAAGGCATCCATTGCGAATCGCCTCAACATATTGATTGAAACTTGCGAGGTAATCCTCTCGAATCCGCTCCGCTTGCGTGGTCAGCGGCTCCTCCGACTCAAGCCCCTCGAAACACCAAGCACCTTGAAACGGAAATTGCAGTTCGTAGGGATCAAGCGTGTGCAGAACGACAACGTTGTGACCATCAAAGCGGAGGTGCTCCAGACCTGCCAAAATATCATCAACGTCAGACAGCAGATCCGAAATCACCACAACGAAACTGCGCCGTTTCATCATCAGAGCCACATCGTGCAACTGTTTGGCAAGACTGGTTCTCGGTACAGGCTTGATATCACGCAACAGCTTTTCAATCTGCAGAATCACGCTCATGTTTGAACGGGGTGGCTGGTAAGCCCGGACCTCTGAATCAAAGATCGATATTCCTACGGAATCCCGCTGTTTGAGCACGAGGTAAGCCAGCGATGCCGCCAGGAATTTTGCGTACTCAAGCTTGCTAACCTTGCCCGATGCGTAACTCATCGACGCGCTGGCATCCAACAGCAGATAGCAATCAAAATTTGTCTCGGCCTCGTACAGCTTTGTGTAATAGCGATCGGTTCGACCGTACACTCGCCAGTCGAGGGTACGCAAAGCATCACCCGGCGCATACTGCCGATGGTGAGCAAACTCGGTACTGAATCCACGCAACTGACTCCGATGGCTGCCCACGCGCAAACCTTCAACGACCTCACGAGCGATGAGTTCCAGATTACCTAATTTCTGCAATACCTCGGGATCGAGGTAACTGGTTTGTGCTTGATGATCCGACATCTGATTCAGCCTGTCGTCCGCGAGAGCAGTTTTTCGTCAGCAGGGATTTCAGCCACAAGTTTTTCAATCAGATCATCCGTTGTCATTCCTTCTGAACGTGCTGCAAAGCTTGGAATGACGCGATGCCGCAGAACAGGCAGACACAACTCTCTGATGTCTTCAACAGAAACATGGCATCGTCCGCGCAGCGCTGCCCTGGCCTTGCCAGCAAGAATCAGGTTCAACGAGGCTCGTGGCCCAGCTCCCCAAGACATCAGCTTTTTTACAAACTCTGGCGAGTCTGGCTCGTCAGGACGCGTTGCCCGTACCAAAGCAGCTGCGTATTCAAAGACGTGGTCCGCAACCGGAATACGCCGCACCACGTGCTGAAATTTCTCAATTGTTGGACCATCAACAACTTCGTTCAACACCGGCTCATCGTCACTGGTCACGCTACGCATGATATCGAGCTCTTCATCCCGGCTCGGATACTTGACCATCACATTGAACAGGAACCTGTCGAGCTGTGCCTCGGGTAAGGGATACGTCCCCTCTTGTTCAATTGGATTCTGAGTCGCAAGAACAAAGAATGGCTTGTCCAACACAAACTCTTCACCACCTGACGAAACACGCTTTTCCTGCATCGCCTCTAGCAGCGCAGCCTGAGTCTTGGGAGGCGTTCGATTAATTTCGTCAGCGAGCAACAGGTTGGTAAAGACCGGTCCCTTCTGAAACTTGAAACGCCGTTCGTGAGTCGTGGGATCCTCCTGCAGCAATTCCGTTCCCGTAATATCTGACGGCATCAGGTCAGGGGTGAACTGGATACGCTTGAAAGAAAGTGACATCGTTTGTGCGAGCGAACTTACCAGCAACGTCTTGGCCAACCCTGGCACCCCCACCAACAGGCAATGCCCACGCGCGAAGATCGCAATCATCATCTCATCGATAACATCGTCCATCCCAACGATCGTCTTGCGCAATTCGGTAACGATCGCGTCTCGTGCCTGGCCAAGTTCTTCCACGGCCTGAATGTCATCCGTCTGCTCTGTCATGAATTACTGCCAATGTGATTGATGTTTGCCGTTAATCGGGTCAAGGAAGCGACAGGCCCCCAAAGCACGGACAGAATCGCAGCACCAAAAGCAGAAGCAACAGACGGCGTTCGGTACCCCGGGACTAACTGTTGGCTTCGGCTGCTGTAAGTAGGTGCTGCGATGAATCTGATCTCGGCAAGAGCCTGCGTTGGGCGATCGTACACGAGCCGCCATCGGCGTTGGGTAGGAAATCATCGATGGCTCAGCACTGCTCCCTTGCGCACATCTCCATCAGCGTCCCAAGTCATGCGAGACGAGCCCATCGAATAAGAACCCATGATACAGTTTTGCGACACCGATTTTGAGCAAAACACCATGGTTTCTGGGAATCTGAGAATTTCTCTGGTGCTGCGCACCTGCAAGCTGCAGCAACGAAGAAAAACAAAGTCAGGAAAGGGCAAGCGACAGAATGCGTGCACACGCCAGCAGCCACAATGCACCACCCCTACCACCACCGAATAGTGGGAGCTTGCCCTCACACCGCATGTTTGGGGATCGCGCGAGCGATCCGAACGATCAGACTCGCGCAGCGGATGACAGTAATCAACATGACCAAAAAAGTGATCACGAGCGCAGCGATGTATATCCAACTACGAAAAATCCCGCTCATTGTGAGGACTAACAGCACAGGAGGAAACACCAACGCTAACACTGCCAAGACAATGACCCATCGTACGGATGATGAAGCCGCTGACACCAAATCCAACTCCCCAAGGTACAACGCCAGTTTCTTGAGAAAAATAACAAAGCAGACCAGCCCCACAACCTCAGGAAGCAACCGCAAACTGGAAAGAAGCTCTCTGCCCAAAAAATTCAGGCCCCCCCTGAATCCAGTCACCTCGGCCACTACCGGAATCCCAATAGCAAATGCAAGCCAGACGACATGCATCGAAAGAGCAATCTTCACCCCCCCTCTGCAACCACTACCGACCGGCACGGCCAGACATAGAAACTGACCAACAACCACTGCGATAACTCCACCAACGGAACAAATACCGACCAAAATTCCAACAGCCGCGAAAAACACAGTGTAGCTTAGGTATTGCGAATTGACGTTATTAATGCTTAACCCAACGCCAAACCCAAGGACAGTACCTCCGATAACACTCAACAGCACTACACAGATTCCGTAATAGCAGGTCAACAGGCCCGCTCGGGTCATTTTCAGCCCGTGCTCGCCACCATGTGGCGAAGGCACTTGCTCTTCGCCTACCAATGCAGACGGGCGGTAAGGATTACTCGCCATGTCGTCTGCACTTGGCTTCAATGAGATTGGCGCAACTGAGTCCCCTGATCGATCCGCCTGCCCGCTGTTAGTTCCCCCAGCTTCAGTGTTCCTCTCATCATGAGCGGTGAAATCGGTAGAGCCACCTCGCAGTTGCGGCGGATTCTCGAGGGGATACGTTACATCGAACAGTCCCTCCACCGTGCCTGCTTTCACCCATTGACCGTCAGTGCCCAAACGCACTTCCGTTTCCTTGTCGATGCGAGCCTCAGCCACATGGCGTTTCAGTTTCCTGTCAGCGATCGGGCCCAAGATCTCGCTGTTACGTCGGACGTACCATTCTTTCATGCGACACTGATTCCCTCAAGTAAAACTGGCTTCACCAACCAACGGACCCCAGAAATGCGCAAGTGGCAAATCACAGAGGGATCGATGCAGCCAACGAGTCACTGCCGAGTCACTGCCGAGTCACTGCCGATTTAATGCGGCGTCACTGCTGAGACCAACGTTGAACCGAAGCCCCTTCCTCTGATCGATGACAGCAAGCAACTTAACATACAGGAAAAACCGCCGGCACGCCTGCCTCCCACCCATACAGGCTCAGCCTTATCGCATTGCTTGAACGCTTTGCGAATAAAAAAAGAACACTACGTGCTGTTAAATCAAATTCAGGCAACAGCTGCAGAACAACAGCACATGCCCTAAGATGAGTCAAGTCTTTTGCAACACGTTTGTGCACACACTCGGTCAGGTGTATTTGATTGTCGATAGGTAAACGTGATAGCCGCATCACGTTTTTCAGACTCATATCTCTTGGCATGTTGATTTTCGATACACAGTAAACCGGCAGTAAAATGAACTCATCCAAGCTTTTACGAACTTGATCCGTAATCCTTGTCCATTCACAGCTATTTCCTGCCAAGCCACATCTGCCTCACATTCTCACGGCATAGAAGAAGAGAGAAAAAGCGTGAACTCGCTACTTTCACCACGCGTCACCGTCGTTGGCTCCATTAATATGGACCTCGTGGTTCGCTGCCACAAACTGCCTGCCCCCGGGCAAACCCTGCTTGCGCAGTCCTCAAGCGAATTCTGTGGCGGCAAAGGTGCCAATCAAGCTGTTGCAGCGTCATTGGCAGGAGGTGACGTCTCGATGATTGGAGCCGTGGGTGATGATGCCTTTGCAGCGAGTCTGTTAGACAACTTGAAATTACATCAAGTCGATTACGCCCTGGTTCAACGGCACCTTGGATTTGCAAGTGGACTCGCCGTGATTGCGGTCGATTCAAATGGACAAAACTCAATCATGGTGGTGCCCGGTGCCAATTCAGCAGTGTCGCGGAAAATGGTGCAGGCGGCCGAAACACAAATCAGGAAATCCGACTGTTTGATGGTGCAATTGGAAACACCCATCGAATCCGTTCTGGAAGCGATTCGACTTGCTCGACAACATGGTGTGCGTGTCATTCTTGACCCCGCACCTGCCCCGACTGCACTGTTTCCTGACCTGCTTCAGGTCGATCTGCTTTGCCCGAATGAAACCGAAGCAGCGGAGCTGACGCAAATGCCGGTCACGAACGTGGAAGAAGCCAAGGCTGCCTCCAAGCAACTGCAAGCTCTTGGCGCAAAGAATGTTGTGATCACGATGGGATCCGAGGGCGCAATCTTGTGCCAGGAAAATCAGGCAACGCATGTTCCCTCCATTCCCGTGAATGCAATCGACACAACTGCAGCAGGTGATGCATTTGCGGGTGCATTAGCCGTTCGCTGGGCGCAAACAGGAGATCTACTCAAGGCCGTCGGCTTCGCAAACGTGGCAGGTGCGATCGCCGCATCGCGTGCAGGAGCTCAGGCTAGCCTTGCAACGAAAGAAGAAATTGAAGCAACGACATGAACACACTCATAGTCATCAGCACGTTGCTGATCATCACAGTTTTAACACAACCTGCGTCAGCGACACGACCAAACATCATCTTCTTCATCAATGACGATCAGGTGAAAGACGAAATTGGATGTTACGGTGGAAAGGTGCTGACCCCGAATCTTGACCGCTTGGCCCGCGAAGGCATGCGGTTTGACAACGCCCACACCGTCTCTACTGTCTGCACGCCGTCACGATACTCGATGTTCACAGGGCGTTATCCTGGCAATTCTTCGTTCAAGTCCTATCTGGCGTCGTACCCAAAAGACCGCCACGGTGCTCCTGGATTCAATGTGGGTCTTGAAGACGACAACATGAATGTGGGTAACGTGCTTCGACAGGCAGGTTATGTCACTGGACACGTTGGCAAACTTCACGTCGGTGTCCATCTGAAAACCGCACAGGAATATTCTCACCACGGACTCTACGACGTCTCCAAGCAAAGTGGATTGCTGGAACCTGATAACCCCAACGTGATTGCTGGCTGGCGAAGGAATGAGAAATGGTATCGACAATGGATCATGGATCGTGGTTTTTCATGGGCAACGTGCAAGGTGCCTACCCTCACCACAATCCCGAATGGACGCTTGAAGCCGCCCTTGAATTCATCGTACGGAACCGTGCTGGCCCTTTCTACCTGCACTACGCCACCACCATGATGCACGGTGGCCCTCAAGGGTGGAGCAGATCACTGGAGCAACCTCTTTCATCAAGCGCTGGAAAAATCGAAAGCCGACCCAAGGTCATTCCAGCTCGCGACGAACTTTGCAGACGAGTCGACGCCGCAGGCCTGGCAGAAAATACTTACGGATTCACGTGGATGGATGCAACGGTCGGAGCCATCCTCGAAAAACTTGATCAACTGAAGATTGCTGACAATACGCTGTTTGTTTTTTTAACCGACCACGGCACGGAAGGAAAGTTTTCTCTGCATGATCACAATGGTACTGCAATCCCCTGCATCATTCGCTGGCCCGGTGTGGTCAAGGCGGGATCCGTGTCCAGCAATCTGCTGCAAAACACGGATCTGGTTCCAACCTTCTTTGATGTCGCGGGAGCCACGATCCCGCAGGGATACCGAGTGGATGGCAAGAGCGTCCAGCCAATGCTCATCGATCCAAAAGCTCAAATACACGATCACCTCTATTTCGAATTGGGCTACGCGAGAGGAATCCGCACCGATCAGTGGAAGTACATAGCGATTAGTTATAGCGCCGACCGCCTCGATCAAATTGAAAACGCTTCTTTGAGGAAACTGCCAGGTTTGCTTGCCTACCAGGGCGGATCCAAAAAACGCGTCGAACCACCTGCAGCGGCGTCCCCACTATCTGCAACCCGACCAGCTTTACAATCTCAACGATGACCCGCTTGAGCAGAACAATCTGGCGGGGATGCCTGAGCATCAGGTTCAGCTCAGGACCATGCAGAGACTGTTGTCCGAAAAGTTCAAAGCACAGGGCCGACCGTTCGGAGAATTCGTACCCGGCGCGGACTCGGTTCCTGTGGAAAAAATCATGCCGCATCTCAAAAAGCTGGAACAACTTCGTCCCATCAAACGAGGCTTTGAGGCGGTCGAGGACAGCCCTGACAACACGCAGCCGTTAACAAGGTCCGAACGAAAAGCAGCAAGGGACGCAAGAAAGGCGAAGACCGGAAGAAAGGGTCAGACCAGCCGAAAGGATCAGACCGGCAGGTAACTGGCAGGCAACCGCTACCAGATCCTACGCTTGCACGTTTGGATCCTTTTTCTCGATTGCCTGAATCTGCCAGTGGGTTGCTCATCCATCAAGGGTTACAGTGCTACCTGGATACGACAAACGCACTCACCCGTGTTTGCACGATGACTTGACACAGCCGGCGACGGACCTGCGTGGCCATTTTCACATTTCCCCCAAATCGAATCTCCCCCGTTTTTGCATGTGCTGCCTCAGGCCTTCAGCAAACAGTGCGGTTTCTTTCCATTTTCGGTAAGCTGATGGTGGATTTGCCGATAACTTGCAGCCCGCTGCTGGAATGAGACACGATAATTGCTCCGGAAACGCCAAGCGAATCCGATGGGCACAACGATGCAATCGTTAGACAGACAAACGCCTCGAAAGCCAACTGTGTTCTGAAGCATCTGAATTGGATTGACAAACGACAAGCTGAAATGCATTTAACACCACAACCCACGAACAACATGAACCACCCATCGACCATCCTACGCGGCTGCCTAATACTGATCCCATTCATTTTCCTTGGCCCTCGAACAACTGCCGCAGAACGCCCCAACATCGTTTTCATCCTTGCTGACGACATGGGCTGGAATCAACCGGGTTTCAATGGTGGAAACCCCGCGCTGACACCAAACATTGATGGGCTTGCCAACGAAGGCATGCGGCTGAACGATTTCTACACACACAGCGTTTGCGCCCCCACCCGAGCGGCTTTTCTCACAGGCAGGTATGCATTCCGCACATGGAGTGACTGGCGATCAGAGGACTTTGGAAAACCAAGTTATCTGGCAAAACTGGGCTTGGAATTGGCGGTCAACGAGAGAGGTGAACCAACGCGACGCATTCATGCCCTCGATACAAACGAACGAACGATCGCCGAGGCACTGGGCGATGCAGGTTACTTCACATCCCTGATCGGGAAGTGGCATCTGGGGGAATGGCTTCCCGAACACCTGCCCATGGGGCAGGGTTTCGACCACCAATACGGACACTACGCTTGGGGCATTGACTACTACACCAAAACGATCGTCCACAATGCTCCTGCCCGATTTGCCGTTTACGACTGGCACCGCAATCAAAAACCCATCCAGGAGGACGGCTACGCCACGGATCTGATTGCAGCTGAGGCCGAGCGCATTGTCAAGTCACGCAGGCATCACAAGCAACCGTTTTTCATGTACGTGGCGTTCAACGCGGTCCACGGACCATTGAATCCTCCTCCCGGATTTGAGGGTAACGCAAATGACCCACTCGCAATACGACACGCCATGCTCAAGAGTTTGGACGGTGCTGTTGGGCGGATCACCAAGGCAATCGACCAGAATGGACTGCGAGAGAACACGTTGCTGGTGTTCACCAATGACAATGGCCCCGTGCTGGAAGAGATGAGCAAACCCTATCGGGGCACCAAAAATACGACATTCGAAGGCGGGGTACGTCAGCCTGCCATCATCCGTTGGCCGGGTCACACCAAGCCGGGCACAACCAAAGACGGCCTGATGTTCATTTCCGACTTCTTCCCGACCTTCATCACTTTGGCTGATGGAAACCATCACCAAAAACAGCAAATTGACGGGATCGACATGACGTCGATGCTCTTTGAGGGGAAACCCAGCCCCCGCAACGAAATCATTTACGACGTTGCGGGCAGTGTGCGTGTTCCCACCGTCCGGGCCGGAGATTTTAAGTTGATGGGAGACGCACTCTATAACGTCGTCTTGGATCCCTCTGAACAATCAGATATTGCGAGTCAGCATCCGGGTATCGTAAAAAAACTACGAACTCGACTTGATGCGGTTGGCAAAGAACGTCCACCGCTGGGTGAGAAACCACTTCTCATGGATCCACCACTACCTTATGTGTATGGGTTGAATGAACAGAAGCCGGTTCCAGCCTGGCTGGTCAAAGCGGTAGAGGAAATCCGAGCTACCCAACCCAAAGCTTGGGCTCCGGGTGAAACTCCTTGGCCCAAAGCCCCTGTCGGCGCCAACGCAAGCAAAATGGATGGGCTCAAGGATGAGACGGGAGACCGTAATTGATACGCCCCACTCTTGAGTTTGACCTGACACTGCTAAGCGTTATCCAACGGCATAGAGGACTCCACCGATCAGTCCGCCTACCCAAACCACAAATGCAAAGAGCAGCAGGAAAATGACCAACTGAGGACGCCGGTCGATTGCATGAGACAACATGGTCTGCAAGCGTTTCACCAGTGTGATCGGGCAGCGAATGGCACAATCACCATTCCGAATCCTGAGTAACTCATGCAACACCTCACCACAATCTGCAAAGCATTCGTCTCGGTTGCATGCCAGCCCTTTCTGAAGAAAACACCTCAACTCCGTGGGCACTGACTCCTGATTCACCTGATCGAATACTGCATCATGAATCGACGGAACAGACCGGTTCGCGGCTGCTTCAAGCGTATCACGAAGCGTCAACTTGCTGGAAATCCAATCGCTCAACGTAAGCAGCTCTTACAACAGAATGAAGGCACTATAAAGGTCACTCTTCCCGTCCACTTCACGTACATTGCCTTGGGCCTGCTCGGGTGCCATGTACCTGGGTGTTCCAAAAATCGCTCCCTGCTGAGGAGGCTCATCCTCAAGCGGTTTTGTCTGCCGACTCGCATCGCTCGATGTCCCCGCAGCAGGATCAGTCCGCGGAGACTTCCCCTCCCGGAACGCAGGTGTTCGTCGAGCAATGCCCCAATCAGCAAGCCAAACTTCACCATGGTCACCAATGATTACATTGGCAGGCTTGACATCACAATGAATCAAACCCTTGTTGTGAGC
>Ga0315322_10003988_pt1 | contig 11362 bp, 4 predicted proteins | sample M110021515metaG_FD_203461 | JGI IMG/M metagenome (GOLD analysis project Ga0315322, IMG submission 203461) | Ammonia-oxidizing marine archaeal communities from Monterey Bay, California, United States - M1 100m 21515 | ecosystem: Environmental > Aquatic > Marine > Intertidal zone | place: USA... | reverse complement strand
AATTTACTAGAGGTTCGATATCATTCATCAAGGTCCTTACTGCAGCACCAGGGCGGATTTGAAAATCATTTTCCTTGATATGCATCAGCATAGAATCAATGTGGTCTAAATGAAATGGCCCTGCTCCAGGTAGACCTAAGTCTACCTTTTGGATTCCTAAACGCTCCATGTAAGACAATAATTCAATTTTTTGATCGATTGATGGGTTCAATGCGCTGGGGCTCTGAAGCCCATCGCGCAAGGTCTCATCATCAAACCAAACACCATGTGGATGCTTAGATGAATCTCTTGAATATTCATAATCGACAGTATTCCAATCATAGATTAGTTTCTGTTCATTCATTGTTACACCACCTGTGACGCTAGCACGCCCCACTTGTCCAGATGAGCGGTCAGCGTTTGAACCCGTCGGATAAAACCGCTCACTCTTCTTCACTATCTGTAGAGGCTTTTTGTTCACTATTACCATCAGTAGTTTTCTCTGTCAGAATCTCTTCTGCTAGTTCTGCTGGCATTCTAGCACTGAAAATTAGTTTATCGACAAACTTCGATTTACCACTATCTCGCAATTCCATAACACGCGTACCCTTTGAGGAACGTCCAGAGGTTTCCTTTGTTTGAAGTGCAGAGATACGGATAACTACTCCTTTACCAGATAGCAAGAATAACTGATCATCTAGATTTGGAATTTGGTGGACTCTAGAAATTACATCACCATCATTTAGATTCATAGTGATTACACCTTTTCCACCGCGTTTGGTAACTCTATAACCATCCATTTCCATCTTTTCAACGCCATCTTCATCGTATTGTTGTTCTCCGCCACGAATAGTAAGGATTTTTTCTCCTTTTCCAAGACGTGTTCTCTTACCCATTCCTTGTTTGGAAAGAGTTAGTACACTTGTGTCTATGTCATTTGCGAGAATCATTCCTGCAAGAGATGATTCCGCCAGTCTAATTCCACGTACACCCTTAGAGACTCTACCTTGGGTTCTGACGGTTGATAGATTGAAACGGCATGCTCTTCCCTTATCGGAAACCATCACAACATTATGTTCTTCAGTACCATTTCTGACAGTGACAAGTTCATCGCCCTCGTCTAAATTTATCGCTTTCTTTCCATTTCGATTAATTTTCACATAATCTGAAAGTTTACTCTTCTTGATTATGCCATTCTTAGTTGCAAATGCTAAGAAATGTCCATCTGGGTTCTCGATTAAATCCTTATGCAGTGGTATGATTGAAACTACATGTTCATCATCTTTCAATCCAAGGATATTCCGAATATGACTTCCTCTACTTGTTCGAGATCCTTGTGGTGTTTCCCATGCTTTGAGACCATAAACACGGCCTTCATTGTAAGGTACTTCAACATCATTCACCTTCTTAGTAGCTGGCATATTTGTAAATATTAACAATCTATCCTTACTGAAACATGTAATCAAGGAAGTCGGGAAATCTTCATTCTTAGTTTGAACACCCTTCATTCCTTTGCCGCCTCGGTTCTGCATTCTGAAAGATTCTGCAGGCAAATGGCGGATGTAATTATCATTGGTCAGAGTGATTACTATAGCGCGTTCCTCAATTAAATCTTCACGATCCATTGAAAGTGGCATTGGGTCAATAAATGAGCGGCGCTCGTCCCCATGTTTTTCGACTACTTCGTCTAATTCCGTCAATAGAATTTCTAAACGGCGGGGCCTTGAAGATATAATCTCGTTCAAATCTGCAATCTTCAATTGTAACTCGGAATACTCATTCTGAACCTTTTCAACATCCAACCTACTAAGTTGGTATAGTCGACGTTCTGCGATTGCTTTGGATTGGGGTTCAGTGAAATCGAATGCTGCAACACCAGGGAATATTTCATTTCCTTGAAGAACAGATTCAAATTGCTCACGACTAGAACTTCCTTTACCTACGGTTATTACATCATCAATTCGGTCCTGTGCTTTTACCAAACCTTCGAGAATATGTGCGCGTGATTCTGCTTTATTCAAATCGAATATAGCTCTCCTTTCAATTACAGACTCCCTGTGTGAAACATATGTGTGTAGCATAACAGGAAGGGTTAGCAGTACAGGCCTTCCATCAAGAATACCCATCATATTAGCAGAATAAGATTCTTGTAATCTGCTCGATTTGTATAATTGATTCAGAACCGCGTGTGGATCAGCGTTATTTTTGACTTCGATAACGACACGTATTCCTTCTTTTGAAGATTCATCCCGGATATCTCTAATCCCAATGACTCCACCCTTTGTAACAAGATCTGCAATGTGCACAAGCATATCCGCTTTCTTTACTTGATAGGGGATTTCATGAATAATAATTCTCTTTCCTTTTTCATCATCTAATACATCACACTTTGAACGGACATGAAATTTGCCTTTACCAGTGGAATACATATCATAGATTCCATCTATTCCATGAATCGCCGCACCGGTTGGGAAATCTGGGCCTTTTACATGCTCCATGTATTCCTCTATAGAGAGATTAGGCATGCCTTGGTTCGCATCTCCTTCTTCCAAAATCGTCTTGACATGCAGATTTACAGCACCGGATACTTCGGTCAAATTATGCGGTGGGATTCGAGTTGCCATTCCAACGGCAATTCCATCACTTCCATTTAGCAAAAGATTTGGTAGCCGTGAAGGAAGAACAGTTGGTTCCATTTCGGAATCATCAAAATTAGGCTGGAATACGACTGTATCTTTGTCAATATCATCTAGCATATGCTTAGAGATACGGTCAAGACGACTCTCGGTGTATCTCATTGCCGCAGGTGGGTCTCCATCGATTGAACCAAAATTTCCTTGCCCGTCAACAAGAGGGTAGCGCAATGAAAACTCCTGTGCCATCCTTACCATTGTATCATAAATGGATTGATCACCATGCGGATGATATTTACCCATTACTTCTCCAACAGAACGTGCAGATTTGCTGAATTTCTTTTCAGAGGTGTGTCCACCTTCGTACATTCCATACAACACTCTACGGTGCACCGGCTTTAGGCCATCTCTAGCATCAGGTAATGCTCGTCCAATGATAACAGACATTGCATAATTGATATACGAATTTTTCATCTCTTCATTTAAGGGACGGTTCAACAAGTTGCCGTTTGACATATTAGTTGCCTCTTCTTCATTTTCGATTTCATCAGATGTCAAGGTTCGTCACCTCCTTTGCGTGACGTTCGATAAAGGCTCTTCTATCGGGGACGTCTTCGCCCATTAGAATCTCAAACATTCTGTCGGATTCTTCAGCATCACGTACGGTAACCCTTAGCATTGTGCGAGTTTCAGGGTCCATTGTAGTGCTCCACAACTGTTCTGGATTCATTTCACCAAGACCCTTGTATCTCTGAATACCGATTTTGGCACTTGGATTATCCCCTTTCAATTCATTTATTATCATATCACGTTCTTCATCAGAGAATGCATAGCGACTAATTCTTCCTTTGGACAATTGGAATAGTGGCGGTTGGGCGATATAGACGTGCCCTTCCATAATTGCCGGGCGCATAAAGCGCCAAAGGAAAGTAAGCATTAGTGTTCGAATGTGCGCACCGTCAATATCTGCGTCAGTCATTATGATAATTTTTGAATATCGTAATTTCGAGGTATCGAATGAGCCCTCGTCTTCAGGATTATTTCCGACTCCGGCTCCTAAAGCACGCACCATAGTTTGAATTTCATTATTTTGGAAAATCTTCACCATATTGTGCATCTGTCTTTCGACATTCAAAATCTTTCCACGCAGAGGTAGGATTGCTTGTATTCTACGATCCCTACCTGTTTTGGCAGAGCCGCCCGCAGAGTCTCCTTCTACCAAGTAGACTTCACATTCACTGGGGTCTCGGGATTGGCAATCTGCAAGCTTACCAGGCAGGCCCCCTCCTTCGAGAACACCTTTTCTACGAGTCAATTCTCGTGCTTTCTGTGCTGCTTTTCGAGCCTTTGATGCAAGTAGGGCCTTTTCAATTATTATCTTAGCAGTTGAGGGGTTTTCTTCGAAAAAATCACCAAGCTTTTCATAAACTACGGTTTGAACAATTCCTGTGACTTCGCTGCTAACCAACTTATCTTTGGTCTGAGATGAGAAGGAGGGGTCGGGATGTTTAACACTCACAATAGCTGCTAGGCCTTCTCGGACATCGTCGCCAGAGAGAGCCTCGCCTTTCAGAAGATTCTTTTTCTTTGCATATGAGTTCAAACAACTAGTAAGGGCCGTTCTTAGGCCAGACATGTGTGTTCCACCGTCCTTATTGCGGATGATGTTAGTATAGCACCTAATTGACTCGCTGAATGCATTTGACCACTGTAGGGCAAGATCGACTGTAACCTCTCCCTTTTCAATTTCTTTTTCACCTGTGATTTGAATTACCTCAGAATGAAGTATTTCTCTGCCCGAGTTGATCTGCGATACGAATTCACTCAGTCCGCCTTCATAGTGGTGATCACTGACATGTGGGTCTTCGCCTCTATTATCGGTGATTACAATTTGTAAACCTGCATTTAGGAAAGAGGTTTCTTTGAGACGGGTGTCAATCTGCTCAAATTCAAACTCCGTGATGTTTGTAAAAATTCCCAAATCCGGTTTGAAAACAATCATGGTCCCTGTATCTTCGCATTTTCCAATTTCTGAAAGTGATGCAGTGGGCACTCCAGCCTCGTATCTTTGATGATAGATGATTCCATTTCGGTGGATAGTTACCTCCATCCATTCCGAGACTGCGTTTACAGCAGAGACTCCGACTCCGTGCAATCCGCCGGATACTTTGTATGAACTGTTGTCGAATTTTCCACCTGCGTGCAACTTAGTCATGATTACTTCTGCGGCTGAAATTCCAAACTCTTCGTGGGTACCGACAGGAATTCCACGACCGTAGTCTCTCACAGAAAGGGAACCGTCGAGGTTTAATCCAACTTCAACCAGGTTGGTGTGCCCAGCTAAATGTTCATCGACGGAATTGTCTACAACCTCCCAAATACAGTGGTGTAAAGCGGAGCCATCGTGTGGATCTCCGAGGTACATCCCCGGTCTTTTTCGTACGGCCTCTAGGCCTTCTAATACCTGTATACTCTGTGCACCGTAGTCCTCAGTCATCGACTCACCTCAATTATTCAGTTTTAAGTAATTTAATAGCCTTGGAATATTACATTAATAATTGCTTATTTATAGTGCTTTTTCTTTGCCCTGTTTTTCCTAAATTGGTGATTAGAAAAAAGGCTCAGTCCGGCGATTCCCAAGGTTACCTCTGCACTCATTCAATAGGGTGCCGCAGGGGGTATATGAACATACTCAAAAACCCCCAGTAAATGTTGCTATTTTGTGAAATAAAAAGCAGGCAAATTATGTCAAAACTCATTATTTTCAGTACTTTACACTCACTGATATAATCGCAACCGTTAATGAAGAAGGGCAGGTCGCCGAAAGCATGGCTGACCCGAAAGTATGCGTAGTTCTCGATGGCACAACTATCGAAGAGATGACTGATGAAGCGGCTCGTGCTAATCTTGCTGGCGCAGATATGGTCGAAGTTAGATTCGATAGATTGTACCTAATCCGCCCAGATCCTACTATCTCAGAGGAAGAGGAAGGCGAAAGTGTAGCAATACCGCCGGAGAATGAATGGGAAACCTCAGATATGTCCTCCGTAGATGTTTCTGCTGCAATCGCTTCACTAAAGGAAGCATTGCCCTTACCAGTAGTTTTCACAGTACGACCAGTTTCCGAAGGGGGTTTCTTCCCAGGAATTGAATCAGAGCGAATAGAGATTCTATCAAATGCAATCGATTCAGAGGTTTCATGGATCGATCTAGAACTCTCAATAAGCACTGCTGCGAGAAAGAAATTACAAACAGCAGCTGCCAAAAAAGGTTGCCAGATTATTGCCTCAAAGCATGATATTAACGGCGTACCTGACGCTGGCGACATCGCAACTTTGGTTCGTGATAACCAAGGTGCAGGAGATATTGTAAAATTCTGCGGCACCGCTCACAATCATTCTGATGCATTACAGATTGTCGAAGCAGCAACGGAACTTACTGGAGAAGGCCTAAGTCATAGCCTTATGGCGCTAAACAGTGGAGGAGACTGGCCTAGACTACATGCACCAATGCTTGACCAAAGTCTAGTTTATGCTACAATGAGAAATGAATTTAGAATTTCTGACAAAGGCTTGGTGAACGTCCGTGATCTACGTGATGCATGGACATTACTAGAATACTGATCAATCCGGGCTTTTTTGTTCCAAAGAAGGAACTAGACCTTGTTGCATTTGTTGGTTTTCCGAGGTTAAACCTAATCCGGCTGCCATGTAACGCTTATTCATAATTAGTGGGACGACTAATGTTGCCATCATTAGCCCGCAACACAAAAGTGAAACCGTCCAATTTGGCAAAATGGTTGATCTCGCCTCGGAAACCACAGATACTGAAGCAATTATCGTTGTTTCAGGTAATGCATCATAGCGATGTGAATTATTTGTGTTATCTATTACGATATTGAAATATTGAACCTCATCCCCCCCAAATAAACCACTACTAACCTCTGGACCATCAAGTGAAACCGAGAAAGAAACTTGCTCTACACTCTCATATTTGTGCGAATCACGGAATGTATTCCACCCCAGGAGATCGAAACTACGCCATTCTGGAGATATATCACTTACATCTTCATCTGAATCAAAGCCCCAATTCCACGCCCCATGCGCTCTATCATATGCAGCAGTATAACGGTCATATTGGGAATTTGTCATGAGATATACATCTGCAAGAGGGTCGTATGAGTCTGATGGCGTATCAATAGTAACGCAGACTGTAGTCCTACGTTCATAATCAAGATTGACTCTTAATGTACCCACGGCATCTTCACCAATCAGCATTTCAGCATAAAAATCATCTCGTAACAAAGAAAGGTCATTTCCCGGATTCCATGTCATCCAAGTCTCTTCAGGCCCATCATATTCAACTGGCTCAGAATCTTGATTACCATCATTGTCACCCCGATTACCCTTGCCCCCTCTTCTCTCATCCTCTGAAAAATCGTTTCCTGAATCATATACATTTGGAATCTTAGCTAAACGTTCGACGGATCGATTCCAATTGGGTGTAATGAAATCACCCCCATCACAATTATTTTCAGCCGATGCTGGAGCCACCATTGGGATTTCAGAAGGTAGAACCATAGGCAATATCATCGAAATCAAAACTACAACGACAAGTCTAGCGCCTATGTTCACACCCCCCTACGGGGGGTATTTCTAGCGAGGGGGTTAATCGGTTTTACCTTCACCTTCTTCGTCTTAAAGGCCTAATGTACCCAGATGAATCGCTTCGACGTTCGTCTTTAGAGAGTATTCCAGGAGCAGGAGGGGGCGTGTGTTGGTCCATTCCAAGGACTCCGCCATAGGATTGAACCTCTTCTACTTCGTAAGTTGCAGCAGCTTGCTCAGCCTCTTCTTCGATTTCAGTAGGGCTTCTCATGACAGCCCATCCTAAGATCAAAACTGCAATGATTAATCCCAGAATTACAGCGGATTCTCCACTTGCATCAATAAACCAATCTTGCCAGTCCTGAACCGAAAAATCAGAAAGGCTTGGTTCTGCAGATTTTTCAGGTGAAATTGTAACTTCTGCATCTTTTTGTACACAAACACCCATTCCGTCACAAACCGAAACTCTCAGTGTACTAATTCCAACTTCATCCCAACTAGCAGCTACTCTGATCCCATCTGCACCAGAAGGAACTACCCAATCATCAGCAGGGTCGCCATTTCCATCAGCATCAAAATCGATATCATATTCCCAAAGTACAACAATATTGGAAGAGATTCTTTCATCCCGGTCGGTAAATAAGCCATCATAAACGTCTAAATCACGCCATACAACATATTCTGATAGTTCTTCAGCGTCAGATATATTTGCATCGAGAACCACTGAATCTCCTGCATAAACGGTTTCAGAAATATAGATATCTTCAATCACAGGTAACTGGTTGACAACAACTGTGAATGATGCACGGGTTACATCGCCGGTTAGATAAGAATCTCTAACGGTTAGTGAGACTTTGTAGGTCCCAGAACGCTCATATGAATGCCAAGGCATTGGTTCATGTGAGATCGGTGTTGCATCGCCAAAATCCCAAGAATACTCGACGATACCATTCCATTCAGAATGATTGGATTCAAGAGGAACTGAACGGCCCTCATAACTACGATCTCCATCTCTAGTTCCTGAAGAATCGAAATACAGCATCTGATTAGGCGTAGTAACTACATTTCCATCATCATCGAATGTGTGCGACCAAGCGGTTGGTTGAGCGCCATCGGACATTGGTGTTGACGATGTGATTAGGGCGCCATCGTACCAGCCATCCAATATCATAACAGAAATGATCGGTTTAGGATTCTGAATTCTAATTGAAAGAACCCTAGGCTCGCTAGACTTTCCATTTTCGTCGGTCACAACAAGAATTACACTATGCTCTCCTGGTGTTGAAAAGTTATGTGTTACTAGAGACTCTTCTGAAACAGTTCCATCTGAGAAAGTCCAAGAAAAGATTAGATCTACAAAGGTCCCTACTGTACCATCCGGGTCATAACTTTCCCTACCATCAAACGTGTAAGGGACATCCACCTGACCATCATCAATTCTGAAATCAATAATTGGACTACCTGCGGAACCTGAATCGCGTACTGTGAATTGAGCAACTGGAATTTGATTCAGAACCTGAACCATTACCTGTGCAGTCGCAGTCGCCCCATCGTTGTCTGTTACTGTCAAATTGACATACTTCACACCCGGTGTTGACCAAGCAACCATTGGGTTTTGTTCTGTAGACATCATGTCGGTGAAGATATTTGTTCTGTCGACAATTCCTCCGCCTATATTGACACCTTCATCAAATTCCCATTCCCAATTAACAATTTGCCCATCAATATCATCAAACATATCTGGCATAAGTTTTGAAGTAAAGGTATCAGTAATTATCAGATCACTGAAAATTTGTCCCGGTGCACGGTTGTTAACAATTATTTGAATTACCTTAGAAGCAGAGTTTACTCCATCGCCAACAGATAATGTAAGATTGTAAACTGTAACTGCTGTTAGTCCGTCATCCCATTGGTGATAAGCCCATGAGACACCTTTTCCACCTTCTAAATTACCATCGCCCCAATCCCAAGTAAATTGCAGATGGCTAACTGGGACGTTATCGGTAGTTCTATCCGCACTAAACTGAATAATTTGACCGGTTAGAATTGACAAATTGCTTTCAATTATTTGCCCATTGACCGAAATAATTGGATTAGGTGCTGTCACATCTGTCACATTTATCGATTTTACATCAGACTGTGACCATGTACCCCCTTGATCTAAAACCCTTAACGAGGCGTTATATTGTCCAACATCCAAATACGGCCTTACAGGACTCTTCAGTGAAGATGTATTACCATCATCAAAGTCCCATGCGTAAGCCACTGGATCATCTAGATACGGAAGGGTGTTGTTGGCCATTGAAAGACCCCAAGCATCGAAACCGTTGGCTACGAATTGAACATTATCCCAAGTTTGAACTTCGACAGGATCTAGGCTTGCATTAGCGACTGGTCGCATATTGTCCAAAAATTGAGCACCTGTTTGGGTGTTATCAATCACATCACCAAGCATGTCCTTCATTTCTAGGTGGAAGGTATGGACTTCACTAGTTTTAGCAGTATACCAGAATTTAGTCGACACATCAACTCCACCACCGGCTTGGACTCGTGTTACCATTGTATCCAATACAATTCCAGAAGCGTTTCGAACCTCTATTTCAACATCCAAATCTTCAAAGAAAGCATTTGAAAGCACATTGAATTCGATTTCAGCTGTATCGACATAAGAGTCTCCATCTCTATCTGCAGTTACTGTAGAATTAAGGCTCAAGGTTGCTGGTGAAGTAATTCGAGCAGCTTCAACATCAATCACACCTTGAGGGTATGAACTACCACATGAGGTGTAATCACAATCGCCTTGATTTGATGCAAACCAGGTTATTGCCCATATCTCATCGGTAAGATTTCCAAAACCAGGAACTAGAGCAGTACCAACCGCTCCGTTAAAATTGATATCTGAGCGAGTATAAATTCCATCTGCAGATGCCCGACTCATAATTACCCCATCCATCCCTGGAACGTCACCGGTGAATCTCATAGTTAGTGGCGCAGGTGCGGCGGACCCAGGTGTGAATTTGAAAACTTGGACACCCCATCCTTCAACCGTATTCCCTGTAGAAGACCACGGTCCAAGCCAATCACTATTGGAATCGGCGGGTTGTATCCGACAAAAATCGCTGGAGCCACATGACGGGGTCATGTAGAGATTAGACATACCATAGATTCCTTGATCACTATCGAGAGTTGATGCGATTGTGAAATTAGTGAAAATATCAATGAAATCCCGCCCGATTATACCGGGTGTCACACCCACTGGATTTCTTGCTAAATCTTCAATACCGGAAGCTCCGGTAGACGAATCTTGAGCAAGTTTACGAATCGCAGGACCTCCACCAAGGTGATCTGCGAGATAAAGAAGGAAAATGAATCCGCCTCCATAATCTGCTATCCTCTGGTTCCACCATCGTACAGAGTGGTGACTTGCTGTAGTCCAAGCATTAACGTGCCCGTAAAGTGTAGAAGATCCACCAAAACATAGGAATGCTGCCATATCAGCAGCCCCTTCATCTATCCATAGATTCTCATATGGATCTAGTGCGTTGTGCATTAGATGTTGCAACTCGTGAGCAAGGATAACTTTCGACCATGCTAAAGGCGCATCATCGATATCTATGAAAATGGCTTCACGTGAAGCAGACATGCCCGGAGAAAAATATCCTCCAATATTGTATGCCCCGTCGATAGCATAAATCACAATTTCAATTTGACAATTGTTATCAACATCTGGTGCAGCAATGCCCCTGCCGTCAAAATAATCTTTTCCAAAATAAGTCATAAGAGTAGGATATACCGTTGAATCCCAAGTACTAGCCCAATTATTCAAAACTGTTGAAGAGAGAGTTCTACCATCTTGAACCATGAAAGCAGCGGTAGAAGTTGTCTTCTCAATTGTTACATCAATCGAACCACCTGAAGTTGGTACTGTTGCTGAATCTCCTTGATTGTAAGGAGTACAGGCTCTACCATTTGTTTTAGATTGAGGCGATGTTGCAATATCAACACCTGGCATTCCTTCATCGACCCAGGTTTGCTTCATCAATCGTGTTGCACTAAACAGTGTGTCATTACTATCTGGAATCATGTACGGGTGAGCATCCGAAGTGACAAAGTCGCCTAAATTAGCGAATACGGGAGTGAATT
>Ga0315322_10003982_pt1 | contig 11373 bp, 12 predicted proteins | sample M110021515metaG_FD_203461 | JGI IMG/M metagenome (GOLD analysis project Ga0315322, IMG submission 203461) | Ammonia-oxidizing marine archaeal communities from Monterey Bay, California, United States - M1 100m 21515 | ecosystem: Environmental > Aquatic > Marine > Intertidal zone | place: USA... | reverse complement strand
GTTCTTAGTATCCATGTCGCTCGTTACTCCGTTGACGTAGTTTTCGCTGCAGTAATCTCAAAGGTGCAAACCAGTGGCAGATGATCAGAATATTCAACTGTGGGTATCGAGAAGTCAGTGACCTTAATACCCTCACTGTAGAGAATAAAGTCCAGCTCCAGCCGTGGGCTATTGCTGGGGTAGGTGGGTAATTGCTCGGAATTAGCGCTTTGCAGTCCGGCGGCTTTGCAAAACAGGAAGGTTTCGTCTTCGCCCCATAAGGCATTGAAGTCACCAGCGATGATGACGGGCTTTGAAGCATTTTTAACCAGTTCGTAGAGCCGGCGAAGCTGGAACTGACGGTGCCGGTACTTCAATGATAAATGCACCAGGAAGATCGCTACTTCATCAAGCTCTAACTCAATAATGAGTCGTTTGATGCCTGTGTCAAAATAGTGAAAGCGCTCGCCAGTAACGTTGGGCGATGCCAGAAATGCGTTAGCCTGTTTCCTGAGTATTGGTAAAACCTGGTTGACGGAGGCTTCACCGTATTTGCATTCGTAGCAGGAATAGTGTCCCAAGGCTTCGGCAATTGCCACAGCTTGATTGATACGTCCACTGCGCATTGAGCCTGTATCAACTTCAACAAGGCCAACAATGTCGGGATTCTGCTCTTTAATAAACGCGGTAATCCGTTTCAGCGCGCCTGAATCGCTGAACAGATAGCGGGCGCCGGGCAAGCCTGAACCCACGGCGTATCGAATGTTGTATAGCATCAAGCGCATAGAGTTCACAGTTTACTGACTGGATACTTGGAGTATGGGGCAATTATGCGTTAAAAAGAGGCCGTTCAAGTAAAAACTGCGTTGCTGGAGCAGCCCAGAGGAAACCTATGGTAAGCAATGACCCTATCCGACTTTTTATCGCGCATACCTTTGTCGAGCATGACGACTTTTACAAGGTGGTTGAGTATATCCAGAGCAAGGAGAGCTTCTTGTACGTCAACACCGCGAGCCTTATTAACCCTGGGGGCACTGACAAAGCCACTCAGGAAGAGTTGCGCAAGCAAATAGGCCTGGCTGAAATCGTGATTGTGCCGGTTAACATCTATAAATCTAATCCAGAGTTGGTTGACCACCAATTGCGGATGGCTGAGAGCTTTGGGCTTAAAGTTTTAGCTCTACGGCCATTTGGTGTCGATGCTACATTGCCTCAAGAGCTGCGCAATTGCTGTGCTGAAGTGGTCGAGTGGGAGCCGCGTCGGATTATTAATAGCATTAAGAAGCTGGCCCGCAATGTGCGTATTCCCGAATACGAAGTGGTGGAATTTACTCTGGAATAGACAATTTTGGTCTATTCATTAAAATCCGCATACGGATTTAAGGGCCTTTAGACCCGTGATATTCACTGAATAGCCGCAATTATAATCCGCTGATATATCTATATTGCATATCACCTGTTGTTGCGCAGAGCGCTCTTCAGTAATATGCGTGCCTCTGCGCTGTGGGCTGAATCCGCAGCGTCTCCTCTGATAGCGGAAATGACTATGTCTATTATTCAGACCGATGCACTGATTGTTGGTGCGGGCCCATGCGGTATTTTTCAGATTTTTGAGCTCGGATTGCTTGGCATTAAGGCCGACATTATCGACTCTCTGCCCACCGTCGGCGGTCAATGCACAGAACTTTATCCTGATAAGCCGATTTATGATATTCCTGCCGTACCCAGTTGCACGGGCCAGGAACTGATTGATCTGTTGATGGAACAGGCAGCACCTTTTGGTGCTACCTTCCACTTGAATGAAGAGGTCGTGTTGGTCGAGAAACAGCAAGAAGGTTACTTCCGTGTTGTTACCAGTAACGATAAAGAGTTTCATGCCAAAACTATTTTTGTTGCCGGCGGTGTTGGCTCGTTCCAGCCGCGCAAACCACGGCTCGAAGGTATTGAAGAAATCGAAGGCAGCAGTCTTCACTTTAAAGTTAAGAGCCCTGAGGTTTTTGCTGACCAGAAACTGATTGTAGCCGGTGGTGGTGACTCAGCTCTGGATTGGGCGTTGGCATTAGCTGATTCTGCAGCTGAATTAACGCTGGTCCATCGTCGTGATGATTATCGTGCCGCTCCTGCATCGGTTGCTCAACTCAAAGCACTGGAAGCGGATGGCAAAGTGCGGATTGTTGAGCGCACCAACCTGGCGGGCCTTGGGATTACTGACGGCGCATTGGCTTCGGTGGACTTAAAGTCGAAAGACGGCGATCAGCAGACATTGGACGCAGATCACCTATTGGTATTTTATGGCCTGTCGCCGAAACTCGGCCCGATTGCCGAGTGGGGCTTAACAATCACTAAGAAGGCAATTGATGTGGGCACATCCGACTCCCAAACCAATGTGCCAGGCATTTTCGCACTGGGCGATATTTCGACTTATCCGGGTAAAAAGAAGCTGATTTTGAGTGGATTTCATGAGGCCGCCTTAGCCGCATTTGCCGCTAAGGCTATTATTGAGCCGGGCAAGAAGGTGCATCTGCAATACACCACCACCAGTCCCACGATGCATAAGCGGTTAGGTGTTGAGGATGAGTGCGCAGAATAATCTGCGAGGCATCACTGTGCGAACCAGCCCGTTTGCACCCTGATGAATTTATCGGGGTGTTAGCGGGTTTTTTATTTGCACTGTGTATTCGGAGTATTATCTCAATACAAGCGTGTTGTTATTGGATTGGCGGCGCTGTTATTTTCGGACAAGGAGTAGGGCATGCAAGGTGTTATTACCGGCTGGGGAAAATGTTTACCCCCCGCGGTGCTGAGCAATGCCGATATTGCCGGGTTTCTTGATACCGATGATGAGTGGATTCGCACCCGAACCGGTATTTCTGAGCGGCGTATTTCCCATACAGGCGTGAGTCAACTTGCAGCGGTGGCGGGCTCAAGAGCGCTTGCTTGTGCCGGAGTTGCAGCGACTGATATCGATGCTGTCATTTTAGCGACCACAAGCCCCGAGGTTTTAATTCCAAGCACAGCGTCGCGTGTTCAGAAAATACTGGGGGTTCCATCAGCATCTGCATTCGATCTAAATGCCGGCTGTACAGGCTTTGTGTACGCGCTGGCGACAGCTAATGGTTTGATTGCTAGCGGAGTGCATAAAAAAATCTTGCTAATCGGTGCCGAGCGATTGAGCTTTTATCTTGATTGGCGAGATCGGAATACCGCCGTGCTGTTTGGCGATGGGGCAGGTGCAGTGGTGTTAGAAGTGAGCGACGATGATAGCGGAGTGCTTTCTGCAAGCATGCATTGCGACGCTGATGCCGGCGGACTTCTTATGATCCCTGATTTCGGCACGGTCATGAACATGAGCAAACAGCCAGAGCCACTCACATTGCAGTTTGATGGGCAGGAAATTTTCAAGCGTGCCGTTAAGGGCATGGCCGAATGCTTGTATGAGGCAGAGGATTCTGCCGGGGTAAGTCTGGCTGAATGCGACCAGCTTATTCCACATCAGGCCAATCAACGGATTATCGAATCATTGGGCAAGCTGCTGCATTTGTTGCCCGAGCAGGTCATGAGCAATGTGGCGAGTTATGGTAATACGTCCAGTGCCACCGTCCCCATCGCGCTGTGTGAGGCACTGGAGCTGGGCAGAATCAAGCCCGGAGCCACAGTGTTTGTGACAGCATTTGGCGCCGGATTAACCCGTGCAGCGGCGGCATTGCGCTGGGGTTCCAGGGTCGACCCAGTGGGTGAGAGTGATATGCATCTGCCCGACTGCAATAGGTCGGCATTGGAGTTGATAGGGCCGATGTTGCAGTATCAAAAGAGTTTCACGACTTAAGGTCGCTTGTCTATATAATAGCTATTGACCTTCAACCTGAGTTAAAGGTTAATAATCGCAGTATAATGTTCTGCTCTCTCAGAGCCTCTTTATCAGCCAAACTTGAATAAAATTATCATGAGTCTGACTTTTCCAGCGGCGCGTTGGGCGATCACGCATTCCGTCATTTTGTATTTTGCATCAATAACGATGACGTTTGCTGGTCCTCCATTGACCATCGATGATCCGGGTATTCTGCAGCCGGGCGGCTTGGAAATCATTTTAGCGGCTGACGGTGCAAAGACAGATGCAATTAAGACCTATGACTTTCCTGTACTGGATATGTCGCTTGGTTTGACTGACAATATTCAGATGTCTGTGGTGCTGCCCCTACAGAAAATCGACGAGCCTGGTGAGCCTTCAAAAACGGATATGGGGTATGGCGAAGTCGGGGTTAAGTGGCGTTTTTTTAAGAGCAACAGTATTGAGCTCGCATTTGCACCCGCATATTCAGTGCCGTTGAACGATAGCTCTACCGTTCGTGGTGTGATTGACGATGTTCGTATATTGAATTTACCGTTACTTGCTGGTTGGGAATACGGCGACTGGAGTATATTGGCGCAACTGGCCTATGCAATGTCTTCAACAAGCGGCAATGGCTGGGATTATGGCCTAGCGGGTGGTTATCAGGTTAGTGCTAAGCTGCAGTTGCTGGCCGAAGTCTATGGTGCGACAGACTCGCGGGTGTCTGTAACCGATGTTAACTACAACCTGGGTTTCGATTATGGGTTCACAGAGCAGTTTCATTTATTGGCATCGGCGCGCAGTAAGTTGTTCTCCGATTTGCCGAGCGAAGAACGCTTGAAGTACGGTTGGTTTGTCGGTTTGCAATGGTTTACTAAGCCATAGCTGAGAAGGTTTCCGGTGCTTGAGTGTAAACCCAATATTGGGGCCCAACATTGGGGATTGGGTCTAAGTAAAGTTACTTATTTAAATTATTATTGCAGCGAATAAACTAAGCACATGCTTTGGGGAAAGTCATGAAGGGCATTGTATTTACAAACTTTTTTGAGATGGTTGAGGAGAGGCTTGGCTTTGAGATCGTCGATCAGCTGATTGAGAAAACTGAGCTGGCCACTGACGGTGCTTACACCACCATCGGCACCTATGACCACAAGGAGTTATTGTCTTTAGTGGGTAATCTGCATCAGTTGACAGGGGCTCCATTTAACGACCTTTTAGTCGCCTACGGGCAATACTTGTTTCCGAAATTAATGCTCATCGACCCGGATATGATGAGCCAGTTCAACAGCAGCTTTGAATTGGTGGCTGCTGTAGATTCCATTATTCATGTTGAGGTAAAGAAATTATACCCCGACGCTGAATTGCCCCAATTCGAAGTTATCAATCGCAATAAAAACGAGCTGCAAGTGTCGTACACCTCCTGCCGTCCGTTTGCTTATTTGGCCAATGGCTTGATCTTAGGCTGCGCAGAACACTATAACGAAGACATAGCCGTCGAGATTGAGCATGCAGAGGCCCATTGCTTGATTAGCCTGAGCCATTCGAATGGCATAACAAGCCCCTGTTAAGTATGAGCCAAGATGCCAAACTAGCTGCTTTTCTCAAATCCAAGGTAGAGCGTGAAAAATCTGCTCGAGCCGAGGCAGAGCAGCTGCTTGAGGCAAAAAGTAAGGAGCTTTATGCCGCCAACCAAAAGCTCACCAGCTCAAATCGTGACCTTGAGAAGATGGTGGCTCAGCGCACGGAGGAGCTGGTTTTTGCCAACAAAGAACTGACTCAATTGATTGATACCGCTAATGCTCCAATTTTTAGTTTAGACACGAAAGGCATTATTAATGAGTGGAATCAGCAGCTGGAAAAGATTACCGGGTTTAGCAGGAATCAGGTGATAGGGCGCTGTTTTGTCGAAGAACTTGTTGCCCCTGCTGATAAACCTTTGATGGCTGAAGTTATACTGAATGCATTAAAAGGCGACGAGACCACAAACCATGAGTTCGTGCTGCTCACCAGGTCTAACGAGCATGTGGACCTGTTGCTTAATTCGTCAACACGGCGTGATGCGAGCGGCAAGACAGTTGGTGTGGTTGGCATAGCGCAGGATGTTACAGAGCTCACTAAGGTTCGCGCTGAGCAGGATAAAGAGCGTAAAGAGGCCGCTGCTCAAATCATTCAAGCATCCAAATTAGCAACACTGGGCGAGATGGCGACAGCGGTCGCCCATGAATTGAACCAACCGCTGAGCGTAATTCGTATGGCCGCGGGGAACACTCGCCGGAAGATGGTCAGAGGCACTGCGGGCCGCAAATACCTGACCGATAAGCTGGAGCGCATTGAAGCGCAGACAGAGCGAGCCGCCGCTATAATTGATCATATGCGAATGTTCGGGCGCGAGGCGATGGAAGCCCCAGAGCTGGTTGACCCTCGAGAGGCGGTTGTGAATGCGCTTGGTTTGATGGGGCAGCAATTGAAACTGGCTGGCATTAACGTTGTTACCGAGCTTGCCGAAGACTGCCCGTTTATTGTGGGTCATCCCATTCAAATAGAGCAAGTGATATTGAATCTGCTCTCTAATTCAAGAGATTCGTTGTCTGAAAGCGCAGGGCGCCCAAAGATTGTATTGCAAGTATTTGCAGACGATAAGTGCGTCTATATCGTATCTACAGATAATGGCGGAGGCATTCCCCCAGCTCTTTTACCGCGAATCTTTGAGCCCTTTTTTACCACAAAAGAAATGGGTAAAGGCACGGGCTTAGGGCTCTCTGTGAGTTATGGGATTATCAGCGACATGAAAGGAACTATTGTCGCTGAAAATATTGATGATGGTGCGCGGTTAACAATTGCTTTACCACAATATCTTATTGGTCATGATGACGTGAATGAGTCTTCTGCCAGAGAATTTAAAGCCGACAGTCTCATCGATTAAGTGGTTAAACGCATACAGTCCCATTGCAGCCTTAGACTGTTGGCAAAGTTTTGAATAATGCCCGTGCTTTTCTAACGGGCTTTTAGAGGGTCATAGTGTAAAGTGATTATCAGTGTTGCTTCATGGGCAGTCGATGAATTACGCGCTTAAGTACAGTCTGCTGGGAATGTTCTTTGGGTGGTTTTTCGTAGGCGCGGCTTGGTTTTTTGGTTTGCACTATGTGGATGGAATGCCGACGTTTGCCAGCATCATTCAGATGCATGTGGATAACCCGGTCATTGGTATTGTTGATACAGCGCCTGTCGTTTTAGGAATCAGCTTCTATTTTCTAGGCAGCGCTTATCAATCTCTCTACGCTAAGAATAAAGAGTCTGAGGACAATAGCGCTCGATTCAATGCATTGATGAACTCAGCGTTTGATGCGATTGTCATTATGGATCAGCGGGGCGTGGTGGTCGACATCAGCAGGGCCGCTGAAACTATATTGGGTTATGAACGACAGGATGTTATTGGCAAAAAACTTTCCACACTGGTTTTTCCGTCTCGTTACCAGGGAGATACTGATCACGGCTTAAACATCTTTACCCAAACAGCCGAAAGCCCGACCATTGGTCAGCGGCTTGAAGTGGAAGTGGTGCACCGGGACGGTCATGAAGTCTCTGTTGAGGTGGCCATTGAAAAGCACCGTGTCTTGGCCGATGGTCAGGCCAATAGTGCATTTGTTGGCTTTATTCATGATATTACCGCCCGCAAAGCAACTGCTGCCCAGATCATCCAGGCATCAAAACTAGCAACCTTAGGAGAAATGGCCACCTCAGTTGCACATGAGTTGAATCAGCCGCTGAGCGTCATCCGCATGGCTGCGGGGTTTGGCCGAAAGAAGCTGGCTGAAGGCGTCGTTGATCCCGAATACCTTGAGAATAAACTGGAAAAGATTGAGGCGCAGACTTTACGAGCAGCTGTAATTATCGATCATATGCGGATGTTCGGACGCAAAGCCAATGAAGATCTGGAAGCAATTGACCCTAGAACCATTGTTCTCCGTGCTCTTGATTTAGTGGGAGGGCCATTGCGATTGGCTCAAATAGAGGTTGTGACCGAGTTTGCCGAAGATCGCGGTTTAGTTTTAGGGCATCCTATCCAAATTGAGCAAGTGATCTTAAATCTTATTGCCAATGCCAGAGATGCTATGGACGAAAGCGATTCAGAGTCGAAGATTATTACATTACGGGTATTTGCAGCTGAGCAAAGCGTGTACATTGTGGCTGAAGATACCGGCGGAGGTATTCCTGAAGATGCTCTGCAGCGGGTTTTTGAGCCGTTCTATACAACAAAAGAGATGGGTAAAGGGACGGGCTTAGGGCTGTCGGTGAGTTACGGTATTGTCCGTGATATGAATGGCGCTATTGCTGCAGAAAATACTGAGGCCGGTGCTCGATTCACGATCACTTTGCCGCGTGTTAATTAGCATTATTTATTGTTAGGAGAAAGCCGATCGCAATCATAATTCTTATTGTTGATGATGAAGAAATGATCCTTGAGCTAATGTCAGAAGCATTAACTGAAGAGGGTTACCAATGTTTGACCGCAAGTAATGTTGATACTGCACTTGGCGTCGTTAAAACCACTCCAGGAATCGCGCTTATCATCACCGATTTGAAAATGCCGGGCAAAAGCGGCAGCGATTTAATTAAGGCTGTGCAGGCGGCGGGCGGTGATCCAAAACCAAAGTTTATTGTCATGTCCGGTCATGCAGGTCCCAACATCAATGAGGGTGACATAGATCTCGGATCGTTTCCTTTTCTCACCAAACCGCTTGGTATTGAAAGTCTTGTAGAGCAGGTCAGGGCAGTATTGTCGGTTGGTGAATAACAGCGTCGGTTTCAAATGCTCTCATGGTGCAGGTTGTCTGTGGCCACACAATGAGGCCTTGATCGTCTTGGCGGTGGGTGCCTCGCCATGCAGATAGTCCTTTTTGCGTATAATGTATATTATGTTAAATAATAGGTGTCTCTCTATATAATGGGCCGATATAGATCTCGTACCCCGACAACCATTGCTCAGTCCCGCACACGGTCAATAGTCAGCGCTACCGCACCGTTATTGACGGCTTGCCACTCGGCAGTGCCTTCCAGATCGCCGCTGGCGGCGATCGGGTCACCGCTCATGGATAAACGCGCCGAGATACTCAGTACCGGCTTATCGGCAAGTGTTGACCCCGGGATCATGGTGTTGGCGTCTGTCAGTTGCACTGAAACAGGAAATGACGGTGCCAATCGCTTTACGGCCAACGGTGGCCCGGCCTTACCGGGTTCACGCACAAACACATACAAGGTATTGGCTCCAGCAGCCTGCGCCGTTAGCGCGTCGGTAACGTTCACCGATACATCAATAAACACCTCAGTGCTGCTCTGATCTGGGTTCTCAAGCAGATCCTCAGATGGTGGCAATACCGCCAGTTGCTGCTGAATAACGCCCCGTAATTCATCCGGCATTTCGAAGCGCAATAACCGTGTCCAGCGATCCGCTGCTTGTTGATCTAAGCCGCGTGATAACGACACCAAGCCACCAAACCAAAGTGCCCTCGCATTTTCTGGTTCCTGTTCCAGCACCCATTCCACCAGCGTTCCGGCATCGCCTTGGAGTGCATCGCGATTTATATAGGTCAGCGCTTCGCCCAGACCCAGTGCCGCTTCAACGGACGTATTATTAGACTTATTCCAAGCTTCGGAATAAGCACGAACCGCATCAGGAAACCGTTGCATTGTCGCGTAGCTGCGACCGAGCATCAGCCACTCCTCGAGGGTGCCTGAGCCGTTGCTTGTTCGCTCCTCAAGCTGGGCAATCATGTCTTCGGGCGTACTTATTGCAGCCGGCTGTTGCGCTTGTGTGGCCGCATCCCAGTCTTGTGTACTAAGGGCGAGATACAGGCTAACCACAACAACGGGCAAGCCCAGGAGTAAAACTATCATACTGAGAGTGACCGCTTTTTCACCGCGTCCGCGAAGCAGCGGCACCCCGATAAATACCAGTGCCACCACAATGAGTGCAGCGCCCACGAGCCAAAAGTTTGTCATTGTTGTATTACCTCTGCAGGCATTGCGCTTGCCGGCTTAGTTGTTGTGTTGAGCTTAAGAATGCTCCGCATGACGTTCTATTGGTCATCAGCCATAAGGGGTGCATCAACGTCTTTTGGCAGACGAGATCTGCGGCTCAGTACCACGGCAAAAGTACTGCCACCGATAAGTAGGAGCAGCAATGGTGCCAGCCAAAGCAATGCCGTAGTGGGTTTAAACTGCGGACGGTATAAGACAAAATCGCCGTACCTGCTCACCAGAAACTCTTTGATCTCGGCATCGGTCATGCCCTCTTCTACCATGCGCCTAACTTCGCGACGCAGGTCATTGGCCAATAATGCGGTGGAATCGGCAATGGTCTCGTTTTGACACACAAGGCAGCGTATTTCACTGGTAAGCACCTGGTAACGTTGTTGGTCAGCCGGGTTACTGAACGACTGCTGTGGATCAATAGCGTGCACCTGGAGGCTTAACAAAAGTAAAAGCATTGCCAAGCTAAGCCGCTGAGTGACTCGAATACGCAGGCTCATGTGCCCTGCCCTTGCAGTAAGGGCAGAAAATCATTGCGCCAGATTTCAATATTTAGCGGGCCGATATGCTTATGCAGAACAATGCCTTCCGGCGACAGCAGGAACGTTTCCGGTGCGCCATAAACACCCCAGTCGATGGCTGTGGTGCCCATTTCATCAACGCCGTTGGCAACATATGGATTGCCCAGTTGCTCGAGCCACAATGTGGCTTTAGCTGGGTCGTCTTTCCAGTTGAGCCCGTAAATAGGCATGTTGTAGTCGGCCGCAACGCGCAACAACGTATCGTGTTCCTGGCGACATCCGGCGCACCATGTTGCCCATACGTTGACCAGACTGTATTCGCCACGCATATCAATCAGCGTAAGGCTGTCATTTTCCTGCAAGAGTTTTGGCAGATCAAACTCGGGTGCCTGTTTATTCACAAACGGTGAGGGAATATAGCTGGGGTCGCGGAACAAACCGATAAAAAAGAAGCCCATAAGCGCAATAAATGCCAGCGCCGGAAGTGCAAACTTTAAACCCTTAGGCACCCTTTAACACTCCGCCGGCGGACCTGGTATTTCGTCGGTAACGTTTATCGGACACAGCGATTAATCCACCCAGTGCCATTATTAAGCAACCGAACCAGATAAAGCGGATCATAGGCCGGTACTGGATCCGAACACTCCACGCGCTCTCGCCTAGCGGATCGCCCATCGCAACGAATAGATCACGCGACCAAGCGGAATCTATTCCGGCTTCTGTCATCGGGCTTTTTCTAACCCGGTACACTCGTTTTTCGGGCAGCAGAGCAGCTTCGGCTTGGTCGTCTTTTGTGATGGTAAACACACCCTGAACGCCATCGTAGTTAGGTCCGACGATATTGCCATAGCGTTCAAACTGAAAGTCGTAACCGGCAACTTCCACCGATTCACCCGGTTTAAGCGCGTGATCAGTTTCAACGCTGTAAGAAGACGTTACGGTAATGCCAATGACAGTAAGTCCAAGTCCGATATGGGCTAACTGCATTCCCAGCATAGCGCGTGTAATGCTTGG
>Ga0315322_10003977_pt1 | contig 11375 bp, 7 predicted proteins | sample M110021515metaG_FD_203461 | JGI IMG/M metagenome (GOLD analysis project Ga0315322, IMG submission 203461) | Ammonia-oxidizing marine archaeal communities from Monterey Bay, California, United States - M1 100m 21515 | ecosystem: Environmental > Aquatic > Marine > Intertidal zone | place: USA... | reverse complement strand
GCTGGGCCTCGACTCGCCGGGTCTCAGCCAGAACAAGAGAGTCTTGAAGCTGCGCGTTGTACCATAGGCCGCCTGCAATCAATGAAATCAGGGCAAGGGCGATCACGCTGATCATGCCGGCTACAGCAGGACGACGTTTGGCCCACTTCCAGCTTCGTTCCACCACGGTCACGGGTCGAGCCAGAATCGGTTCACCTGCCAAGAAGCGCCTCAGGTCTTCACCCAGTGCAGCGGCGCTCCCATAACGACGATGAGCATCTTTCTCCAGACACTTAAGACAGATGGTCTCCAAATCGACTGTCAGTACGGGGTTAAGTTTGCGTGGTGCTACCGGCTCCTCAGTCAATACCTGCATGATCGTATCGAGCTGAGTGGCTGCCTGAAACGGAGGACGTCCAGTGAGCATGTGATACAGAATAGCGCCTAGAGCATACGTATCGGTGGCCGGTCCGAGTGTGTCCGACTTACCTCCTGCCTGTTCAGGGGCCATATAGCTGGGTGTGCCCATCACCGCACCACTCTTCGTCTGGTTACTGTCCTCGTCCATCCGTTTGGCCAGGCCAAAGTCGGTGATCCGTGGCTCGCCGTCGGCGGTTAACAGAATGTTGGCTGGCTTCAGGTCACGGTGAATGATGTCATTCTCATGAGCCAGTTGCATGGCGCCTGCAAGCGTTTCAATCAGTTGGGCTGATTCCTGTTCATCCTGGGGTTTACCCGCTATTTTTTCACCAAGACTGCCGCCATCGGCGAACTCCAGTGCAATGTAGGGTCGGCCTTCATGCTCAGAGACCTCGTAGATCTGCACAATGTTGGGGTGCTGGAGTTTGGCAACCGCTTCTGCTTCGATCTGGAACCGCTGCATGTCTTCGTCCGAAGCATGGGCCCCGGACAGAATCATCTTCAGGGCAACGGTTCTTTTGAGGTTCTGGTCACGTGCTTGATAGACCACCCCCATCCCGCCGCGGCCCAGTTCTCCCAGAAGGTCGTAACCCGGGACAGCGTCACCAACGACCACGAGATCATCCACCGTGGCCTCAGATCCTACGACCGTTGCATCATCAGCGTTGTCCGGTAGCTCACTGGCCGAGGGCATGATCGTGGGCATTTCCCGGCCGGTATCCTCCTGTGCCTGTACAGCCCGGCCGGTATCCTGTTGGACCTGCACTGTTGGAAAATCAACGGTCACATTCTGGAAGCGGTTTTGATATTCCTCCGCCACGGGCGTTTCGCCAATCGCGGTGCGCAATCGCACTTCCTGCTGGACAAGTCGGTTGACAATTTCAGGCTGGTTCAGCTGATCGAATCGCTGGAGATATTCTTCCAGCTTGACACGCTTCAGCGGACTCCTGTTTTTCCAGCGAAACTCCAGTTCAATGTGAACCAGTTCTTCCAGCGTCGCCAGGAAGTTCGGCGCGTTCGAATCACCGATCAGTGCTTCAATGGGCTGTGGTTTGCCCGCCAACCAGCCCGATTCAAACTGCTGTCGAATCGTTTCATTGATGTCTTGATATCCGGTTTCGTCATCCATATCAGGTAAAAATCCCGGAGATTCATTTGCGGAACGGTAAAGGAAGAAATCAGTATCGCACAGCCAGAATGGAATGGCCAGCGTTCAAGCGTGCAGGATTCTGTTAGCGGTTGATGCGTCAACCGTCCTGCACGATCAAGCTAACTCATGATCTCCTTGACCACCGAACCGTGGACATCGGTCAGCCGAAAATCCCGTCCTGCATACCGATAGGTCAATTGTTCGTGATCGAGCCCCAGCAGGTACAGCAACGTGTTCACTCCCCATTCAAGCCGGAAGAAAGAGTGACGGGTGCACTCCCGAGAATGGCATAGGTTCGTTTGAATCAGCCCAAACTGCCGAATACAGGCCCAGTAGACGGATGACGGCTTTCGTTGAACCTCGCGTGTTTTTGGCGATTGATTCCGATGCCCCTTGAACTCCCAAAACTTAAGGTTGGCACCCAAAAAACCGGGAGCATGATGATGGTGCAGCACAAAAGTCGCCACAGGAATACATGCCGGGCAACGGCGTTGGGCGGGGCAGCAATTGGTGGAGGACGATTCAGGGCAGAAACCCGACACGGAAAATGGAAGTTTTCAGGAAACAGTCGCGGCCGCCCCGTCGCTCTGCCCCGAGTAGCGGGGTGTTGCTGTACGCTGTTGCTGGGCAATGAACCTTTATCCAGACGCCACCAACATACTTGGAGCACGCCATGAAAAATGCATTACCCATCCTGTTGCTGCTATCGCTGGTTGCGGGGTGTGGGGAGTCGCAGCTAGAAACCGAAACTCTCGTCGGGACCTATGAAGCCAAGATTTATGATGATACAGAAAGATTTATCCTTCATGAGAATGGCGAATTTGAATGGTCTTCCAGTGATAAGCGTTACGAACGCAGTCTAGACGATGTCATCGGAGTCGCCCCGCATGGGCGTTGGAGTATTGCTCAACACCGCGAGGTGCATTTGAAATGGCATGGGGCGCCCAACACTATCGAGGGTGTTGACGTATTCAGCGTCAACCCTGGCACCAGCATCACCCGTATTGCAGAGATCCTCGAGGGCGACCGGCAAGACTTTGGCCCGGAAGACGTTGATACATTCCAACAAATCAAATGAGCCTGGTAGAGCGCTGCGTTCGGGAACGAAGTCAACCGGAATTGCTGGAGCCCGGCTGTCGCTCGATAATCTGAGCGGCTTGCGAAGGAGTAATTAGCCATCGCGAACGGTCAGTTTTCCGGCTGGCCTGCCGCGTGTAAGCGGGCGACACGTTGGTTGATGAACGAGTTGTTTGAAAAGCCAAACACCCGAGCTATCACGATTTTGTAGGCGCACCGTTCGTGCGGACACGGGCCGAGGTAGTACTGTTAGCTTCTCTATTGAGCGTTAATGAGCAAATCACAGCTAGCCCTACATTCGTGAGCAGCGCTAGAGAATAACTTAATCGCAGCCGCGCAACATGGGCGTGACCGCGCTCACCAGATGGCACAAGCATGCCTCGGATAAAGGTGGTTTACGGGATACAGGGGAAATTAACCGCGCACACCGCGTGGTTAGGTCGAGCCCCTATCGATCGAGAAGGTGTTTTAGCTGCTCGATGGTCAGCGGTTTTTCGCTTCGATGGAGCATCGCATGGCAGTTCGGGCAAACTGGGACAAGATCATTTGCTGGATCTGTCTTCTTTTTCTGTCTGGTTGAGAATGGATTGACATGATGCACGTGAATGAAGTTCAGACCGAGTTCCCCATATGTTTCTGCAAATGACATGTCGCAGGCTTTGCATCTGTATCCCTGCGTACGCAGGCACTCTGCTCGCGCAGCTGCATTGCGTTCGTATGCATTAACACTGATCACTTTGACCGCACCTTCATCATAGGTTCGACCTGAATCCACTTCATCGGGAAACAGAGCGAGTTCAGAGCCCATCTTGGTTTTTGTCAATTGTCTCAGTTTTTCATCGCTGATCGTGTGTAGGGTTTGCATGCCAAACACCTGCTTTGCGAATTGCAAGTCTCTTGGGCGATCTGCCCACCTCACATCGATGTGGTTGGGGTATGCCAAGTCCGGGTAAAAATGTTCTGCAGCCTTCTTGGAGTCGTAATACGGATTGCTCATCACCCGTCCCATCGCGGCGATTGCTTTGCGTCCACGACGCGCGATAATCGTGTCACCGACTTTAACTTTGTTCCAAAACTTAAAAAGAACATTTGCATCAAATCCCGCTGTTCGTTTCTTTGCGTCAGGGAATTTTCTTCGGTGCCGCTCAGCAATATCCACAATCGAGAGCGTTGATACATTCCTAAGTTTCCTCCACCCGATGGATATAAATCCTTCGCGCAGATTATTCTCCCAGACGCTTTGCCAAATCTCCGGAGCCTCGTAATCAAATGGAGCGATAACCCAGTTTTGCTTCGTCATGTCATCTTCCAAAGCTATGCCACAAAGGCGGAAATTAATAAGCCGCAAGAAACGATGTTTCCTTGTGGTCAATCGCTCCACAAACTAACTGGACGTGAGTTTGATACCAAAGAAGACTTAGTGGAGGAATTAATCGGCTAGTCCTCGCGTCTTCGGGAGTACTCGTCATAGTACGCTCTGACGATTTCAAGAATTTCAATTCCGTCGCTCCGTCTGATTGTGAACACCGTGGACCAGTTCTCTGGTCCCACCGATGGTGTTTCGCTACCGTACTCCCCATTTGCACTGCGCTCGATACTTCCCAGATTGGTCTTCAGGCCGCTGACGCTTACCTTCATCGCGTTGGCGAAGTCATCCAATGAGACAGGTCCGTGTTCTGCAAGGTAATCGAGATAAATGGGGGTTACAGAACCTTGTAAGTCATAGTTTATTTCCATGCGTCGCCGACTGTACTCCTCATAGTACGCTCTGACGATTTCAAGTATTTCAATTCCGTCATTTGTTCTGAGTGTGAAGACGGTCGACCAATTCTCTGGCCCCATCGATGGTGTTTCGCTACCGTACTCCCGATTTGCACTGCGCTCGATACTTCCCAGATTGGTTTTCAGGCCGCTGACGCTTACCTTCATCGCGTTGGCGAAGTCATCTAATGAGATAGGTCCGTGTTCTGCAAGGTAATCGAGATAAACGGGGGTTACATCGCCCTGCAGGCTGTAGTTAATGTCCATATCGCTCTCTTGTTTCTCGATGAATGCTGCTCACTTTCAGGAGACAACAGGTGTTGTAGCAGATTCGGTCGGTGTTTTTCGGTAGTGGTCTTTAAGATACCATCTTGCAGCTGGTCTGGTGTTCAGGCAAATACTGACCTCCCCCCATAGAATTGCACCAGTTTGAGTGAGAGAATTGGGTTTAGTAAAGCGACTGTGTTCTGGAGGCTGAGGCGCAGCCGAAGCCGGAAGAACACAGCCGACCGCATAAGCGGCAGGGGTTTGATAATCCAATGAACTGTGGATGCGATGATGGTTGTAATCGAGTCGCCAGCGATCAATCACCCAACATGCTTCCTCGAAGTTCAGGAAGATTTCACGGTTTAGCAGTTCATCGCGAAGCGTGCCATTGAACGATTCGACATCGCCATTCTCCCAAGGACTGCCCTTGGCGATAAACAGCGTTTTGACATCGGCTTCTTTCAGCCAACGGCAAATTACCTTGGATACGAACTCTGGGCCGTTGTCATTGCCAAGGTTGTCACTGCGAATGTGCTCGGGCGTGCCGCGTACGGCGAACAGGTACTGCAAAACACCCATCACATCTTGAGCGGTAAACCAGCGTCCCACTTCTATCACCAGGCATTCTCGCGTGTGCTCGTCTATCACCACCAGCAAACGAAGTTGGCGACCATCCTCGGTTCGATCCGTCACAAAGTCGTACGACCACACATGATTCTTGTAGCGGGCACGGTGACGCACGCAACCATTCTCACTTCCGCCGAGGAATCGTCGCTTACGATGCTGTTTTCGCGGGACTTGCATGTGCTCTTGCTTCCAAAGTCGATGGACACGTTTCTCGTTCACCGCCCAGCCTCGCGGGGTTAACAACCGATAAATGCGGCCAGATCCGAAACGAGGACGTTGACGAGCCAGTAAACGCATCTTGTGCAGTAATGCCCGTTTCATCATCCGCCCGACGCGAGTGGTATCGATGGGTGTTGCGTGGTTGCCCCAGAACGCGGCAGGCCCGACGCTCCGAGACTGTTTCTGGCCCCAAACGGTTACGCACGGTAGAGACCGTGCGTCGGCGACGTTCAGGGCTTACTAGTTTCCCTTGGCAGCCTCCTTGAGAATCTCCATATCGAGAGCCTGCTCAGCGACCATCTTCTTCAGCCGCGCGTTCTCTTTCTCCAAAGCCTTCAGTTGCTTGGCCATCTCTGGTTTCATGCCACCATACTTCTACCGCCAGCGGTAATAAGTCTGTTCAGAGACTTCAGGAAACGATTTCCAGCAGCTTGCAGACCTCGGGCACCTTCTTGCCCTTACCGAGTTCAACATCGGCTTTACGAAGTTTGGCAACGACCTGAATCCACTGTGTAACGTTTCTGAGGCATTGTGAAGTTCCTTTCCGGGCCCTAAGCCCGATCAAGGTTTTCTCATTCTCTCTGCTCCAATTCTGTGGGGGGAGGTCACTGCTGCTTCTCCGCCTGCTGTTGGCAGTACTTAAGATTGTTTTTGAAAGTGCCGTCATTCGGGAACTGCTTGAGTGCTTGATCGTAGACTTCAATCGCCTCGGCCCAGTCTTTGCTGTCGATGTGTGTTCCTGCCCACGTGTTCCATGTTGCTGCCGCGTTGCGAGTCAGATGACTATCTTTGGGGCGTGACTTCAATCCCTGCGAATAGACGGCAAGGGTCTGTGTCCATTCCCCCTTTTGCGAATGCGTTCGAGCCCAGTTGTCGCACACGATGCGCACCAGTCGCTGATGGCCCGTGTCATCGAGGAGGCTACGACAGCGGTCGGCAGCAGCCAGAGCCATCGCATGCTCGCCGTCTTTCACATGCTGTTTCAGCAGCGTCTGGACGTAGAGCATCGACGCTTTGCCAATCTCACGATCGTCCGGCCGCTTTTTCTGCCAGGCTGCAATCTGCTTCTCTGCTGCCGCGGGGCCATCAGATTTCAGTGTCGTCAGTGCCAGTTCCTGCACGCAGTAGCCGATTTTCCGAGCGAAGGTGCTGTTGTTGCTGCCACTGTCGAGTGCCAGCACATAAACATCCACCGCTTTGGACCACTCAGCTTTTTCGCGAAACGTACCGGCCCACAGGTCCCACGTGCCCCGCAGGTTGCTATTCAGATGACTGTCGTCGGCGAGAATCTTCAGACCGTTTGTGTAAACAGCGATCGCCCCTTCCCACTGTTTTGCTTCAATCAGAGCCCTGGCCTGCTGATCGAAAATCATGCGGCGTAGATCACGCGCCGTGTCTTTCGAGAGCAGTCCGGCTGTTCGATCCACCAGAGCAAACGCCTCGTCCCACCTTTTGTCGGCGATCAACGTCTGTGACGTGCGGCCGATGAACCTGTCGGTGACCTTCCGCGTCAGCTCGACTTTGCTGAATCGCGTATTCAATTCGTTCAACAGTTTTTCGGCCGCAGCCAGTCCGTTCGACTTCTGCGTCTCGATCAGCCACTCCTGCATTACATATGCCGTTTTTCCAGAGAACTTCCGGTCGTCAGGCTCGGCCCGCATCGCTCTGGTCAGGACGTCTGCCGCAGCGACAAAGTCTTTCTCTTTGAGTTCAGCATCCGTCCAGCGGTGATAAACGTTCTTGCGCCAGTCTCGCAGGTCTTTGCGAGCCACTTCCGTGACGGACGTCAGACCTTCTGACGCCAATCCGATCGCTTCCGTCCACTTCTCTGTCTCAGCCAGTTTTTCGCCTGGGTGCATGAAGACATAAGCCTGCATCTGATCGAAGCCGTCGTCGGGCGCTACCTTCGCGGCTTTGCGCAGAACAGTCAGAGCCGATTCGCGGCGGTTCCCTTCAATCTCGGCGAGTGCCCACTGTTGCCAGGCGACCTTGCGGTTATGCAGCAGTGACGGGTCTTCAGGTGCCAGCCTCAGGCCGGTCGACACGACAGCGACGGCCTGCTGGAACTGGCCGTCCTCGACAAGTTCCCGGCTCCAGTTGGCGAAGACACCCAGTACGTTCTGAATCGCCGACGTCAGCTCGGGATCAAGGCTCAACGCCCGGAAAAAGTCGGCCAGCGCTTCCGGGTAGTCCTTTTCCAGAGTGTGAAAGACGCCGTGGTTGTAACACGTCAGCGCGAACAAACCTGTGTCGCTGACTTCACGGCGTTTGTCGGCATGTCGGTCTGGGATGTACCGGAATCCAGTCTGTTCCTTAAATCGTTCCAGAATCCGCGGGTCTCGCGCGGGATTGAAACCCAGAGCGTTGGTCGTCTCCACATCGGCATGCTTCGAACCGACGTACAGGATTGAGAACGCATGATCGGGCACTTCGATCGCCCGCAGGTCGAGCCCCAGTCGTCGCCCGACAATGTTGTACAGCGTTGCCGATGAGACGCAGTTGAACCGGCCGGTTTCGAGGACGGTCGCCAGATCGGTCTGATTTTCTTCGTAGCCGACGGACATGGCGTTGTCATGCAGCCACTTCAGCAGCCCCTCGGCTCTTGCGTACGGCGTTTCTTCGTCCTCAATGGCTGTCTTGGCTCCGGCCGTCAGCTCGTCGATCTGTTTCAGAAAACCCTGACGCTTTTCAGCATCGACGACCCCGCTGCTGACAAGTGCCGCTTCGGCGAACGACCAGTCATCGAGTTTGCCGTCGGCGACGTCCTGATACAGCGACCGTTCGTCATCACTGATCGTGACCCGCACGGACTTCTGGACTTCCGACAGCACGCTGAAGGCCTTCGCAGGCGCCTCCTTGAATGCATAACGCGACTGCGGCGGTCCCGTCTGGCCGCGAAGGTCGATCTCCGACAGGGAAACGACCGTGGTCTCGGCCGGAGTCGTCAGCCGTACGAGAATCCACTGAGCGGCACCGCCCGGCAGCTTCAGAGACTGCGGCTGATCGGTTGCCTTCAGCACAAACGACCGAACCGTCTGAAATCCTGACTGACCAGACAGAGTGGAGACGAGTACTTCCACGCTGGGCAACTGCTTTGCTGTCAGACGCCTCGTGTCCGCCGTCACAACCAGTTCGTCGCATGTGACAGTTGCCGGCAGCCGCCAGGTCAGGTCGAGTGGGATGCCCGGTTCAAGTTTGAATTCAACAGACCGATCGGACTTGCCGTCGTGTAGAAAGGTCAGACTAGAATCTTTCAGACTCGAGTCCGATTTTTCGACGATCCTCGTTTTCTTTCCCTGCAGCAGGCTGACCGTTGCGATTTCATCCGCAGCACGGCAGATCTGGTTCGAAACAGTCAGCAGGCAACAAATACTGAGGGCTTTCAGAGTGTCCATCGGAACTCCCGTGAGACAGAACAGATGTGTTTGAAACCATGTCTTCACATCAGATACCGCCGCTGGGGCAGTATCTTTCAGAGAATCTCAGTATATTCGGAAAAATTGTCTCCAGGGTACAACGTCTGCGCTGTTGACTCCCCCCCAGTCTTTGCACCAAGTTGTGTGAGAGGATTCCAACAGCATGTGAGTTTCCGTGCAGCTCGGCGGTTTGTTAGAAAATGCTTTGTTTTTTCACCGAGCTGCAATGCACTCTTGGTGCGTGCACTCACTACGCAAAGAATCTGCACGTCTACTGGCCGCATGTTCTTTATTCTGACATCTGAATCAAGATTGCTCCGTCGCGGCGTATCGGTGTCACCTTCAACATCTAGCTGATCCCACCAAGGAATCGACGCCGGATCGTCGACGGCCGCAGCGAAACAGATGGCGGCACATCCCAGATTCATCCATCGCTGGGCAATGCGAGGCAGGCTTGGTACGATCTTGACTACCATAAGTCGTCACCCACCAGCGATCCGACTGGTCCAACCGAGGCCTCGTACTGCGTGTTCCGTGGCGGCAGCTGCGACGGAACGGTTGCCGCTTGCCGGTCGGCGTTCCGTAACAGGCATTCGCCGTCGTTCCGCGCCCCTTATGTTAAATTTAGCTTGGATTTGGCCCCGCCCAGTCATGCTATCAACGTGCTAAATGGATGGGTTAGAAGGTTTGCCAGATCCGTTTCGATGGCGAACTGGCGGGCCAGTTCGTTCTGGTCAGGAGCGAGTGATAGGTTTGGAGTTTTTTTGGAAAATTTCCGTCCAAATACTCTACTGGCGGGAGTAAGTGGTCTGTGGACGATCTAGCTGCTGAAAACCGAACCGCTTCAGACGACGAGCGTTATGAAGCTTTTGTGCGACTCCTGGTAGAACATGAGCCTCGCGTTCGTTCGTTTTTGCGCGGATTGTTGCCGACATGGCACGATGTCGAAGAAGTGACGCAGGAAGCAAGCCTGATAGCGTGGCGGAAATTCGATAATTTTGAAGATGGCACGTCGTTCGGGGGCTGGTTGCTCACGATCGCTCGGTACGAGGCATTGAAGCATCGACGTCGAGTGGCTCGAAGTCCGCTGGTCTTTGCCGATGACGTTTGGAATCTGCTGGCGAAAAAGGCCAGTGGAGAGGACATTCAGGCGATTCGTCGGCGGCATCTGGAGCACTGCCTTGCGAAACTGAAGCCCGGTCAGCGGGATCTTCTGTTGAACGTCCATTCGCCCGGTGTGGTCATGCGAGAAGTGGCGCTGCAATCGGGGAAAAGCGAGCAGGCGTTCTACAAGGTTATTCAACGATTACGTGCAGTCGTGCTCACTTGCGTCACAAAAGCACTTGCGGCGGAGAACGCATAATGTCCCATTCGAATTTAGAGCAACGGATTGGTGCTTGGCTCGATGGTCGCATCAGCGAAGCAGAGTCTGAAACACTCCAGCAAGAATTACGTGAGTCGGCCGAGGCGCGAGCAATTTTTGAAAGCTACGCACAGCTCGATGCGGTCATTCGTGAAGTGGCCGATACCGAAAGTATCGGTGCGATTTCGCAAGCCAGTGGATCGAGCGTTTCGATCACGAAGCCAGCGAAGACTTACTACGTCCGAGCATCACTGGCGATTGCTGCCGGAATTATCATTGCGTTGACGGCAACCCTGTACTATCAGCGTGTGAACGCAGGCCGCAGCATCGCCCGGATTACTGGGCTCAACGGAAAGCTCACCTGGATCGGCGACGGTGGACAGATTATTCAAGGCGTGGGCTCACCTCAAGCGTCAACGCGGTGGTCGAACGTACTTAGCGAGGGAACCGAGCTGCCCGGCGGAACGATTGAAGGAATGGCGCCGGACTCGTGGTTTGAGTTGGAGTTCCACGACGGTTCGACAGGCATGATCTCCGGTGATTCGATACTCACCTTTTCCGATGGAGGGCAGAAGGATTTGCGTCTAAAACAGGGCCGGTTTTCAGCCAGTGTGATTCCTCAACCGGCTGGCAAACCGATGCTGATTCATACACCGTCGGCCGTTCTCAAGGTGATCGGAACGCAGTTTGATGTTGAAGCAGGCCCCAAATCTACAATGCTCTATGTCAGAGAGGGGAAAGTCCAAGCCCGTCGCGTTCATGACGACAGGAAGGTTGACGTATCTGCAAACCACCGCATTGTTGTAACCGCGGACAGCAACATGGTGCCTCGGTTCGTCGCCTCTGAGCGGACGTGGTCCCAAACACCGGTTTGGGAGAACATCGGAACCACTGGTGGTCAGAACTCGATTGCTACGCAAGAAGCCCGAGATTACGACGGAACTCGCAATCTTTTGTTGTCGGAAGCTCCTGCAATTTTGCCGGCGCAGGATACCGGGTACACCATCCGCAGAGGCGACGTATACGAGATCCGCTACGATTGGCTTGACGACACTTGGTGGACGGCCCATGACCAGGTCGCTATCAGGTTATTTAC
>Ga0315322_10003975_pt1 | contig 11380 bp, 9 predicted proteins | sample M110021515metaG_FD_203461 | JGI IMG/M metagenome (GOLD analysis project Ga0315322, IMG submission 203461) | Ammonia-oxidizing marine archaeal communities from Monterey Bay, California, United States - M1 100m 21515 | ecosystem: Environmental > Aquatic > Marine > Intertidal zone | place: USA... | reverse complement strand
CCTGTTCGGCAAGCGGCCTGTGTCCCATTTTGTCGGCACCCAGATCCAATGTGCGAATGACCACAGGCCGGCCATTCATTTCGCTCACCACTTGGCTGTAAGCTTCGTAGTGATCTTGTTCGCTTGGTTCTTCTGTGCTGGCTAGGTACAGGAATTCGGTTCGGTACAGCCCAATACCATCCGCTCCCCGTTCCAAACAGGAACTCGTTTCGTGGGGGAACTCGATATTCGCACTTAGTCGAATCCGCGTTCCATCGGCAGTTTCTGCAGGAAGATCCCGAAGCTCTGCTAACTGTGCACTGAGGTTCTGACCCTGTTCAATCCGCTGCTGGTAACTTGCCAGAGTGGAGTCGTCTGGGTCGAGGATAATTTTGCCCCGATCACCGTCCACAATGACGCGAGTTCCGTTGCTCACGGTATCAAGAAAACTACCAATGCCAACAACTGCAGGGAGCTCAAGCCCCTTCGCGACGATCGCCGTGTGTCCGCCGGATCCACCAACTTCCGTGCAAAATCCTTGCACGTAGCGGCGATCAAGGTTCGCCGTTTCGCTAGGGGATAGATTGTGCGAAAGAATCACCACCGGTTCGGTGAGGTCAGAGAGTGGTTTCTCATCGAAGGCCCCAAGCTGTTGCAGTAACTGCTTCTCAATATCGAGCACATCCTCTGCTCGTTCGGCCAGCATCGGGTTCTCTAATCGACGCAGAGCCAACGCGTAATTCCTCAGAACTCGGTTGACTGCATAATCTGCGGCGTGCAACTCGGTGGTGATACGTCGTCGCAACTCCCCGTGCAGACGCGGATCATTCAACATTTGCATTTGAGCGGCAAAGATATCCCCGGTTTCATCACCGGCAACAGCGCTCGTCTCAAGACGGTTCGATTCTAACTGTTTAGCAACGGCATTAACTGCCGCACGCAGACGCGCATATTCATCGTCCGCGTTTTCAGCGGCAATGAGAGCTCGGGAAATACGGTATCCATCAGCATCCAGCACTAAAGCTGGGCCGATAGCGACTCCCGGCGAAACAGGAATACCTTGCAGTTCGACCATCGTCGTGCGACGGCACGGATCTCACGGGAGTTCTCCATGGTTGAAGACAGACTAAGAGCAGTCCTCAAGATCATGGTCTCACTCCAAAACCGCTCGTGCGGTCGTAATTTCGTGGGGTGCGGTCCGTCATTGTTCGTTGTGTATGAATATTTTGTTCTAAGCCACACTCGTACGTACGAATGCGATTCATCAATTCATGTGAACCAGGTCACTGTGGCCAAGATTCCGTGAACTCGATCACAGAAACTTCAGTTCCAATGAATGGATGAAGTCTTTGTGCGAAATTCACAGCTTCGGGTATCACAGCGTCAAGCTTCACAATGCCAATCTTCGCAGTGAGCTCGCTCACATGCATGGCAATCTGTTCGAGTCAGGAGTTCAGCCATCTAGAGCTGACTCTTTTCCCGAAACTTCATTTGTGTCATCAAATCCCGCGTCAAACAATTCCTCGATTGCATTGAGTGCATCCGCTGCATCACCGCCGTCGGCCGAAATGGTCAACACAGTCCCTTGGGCAGCACCCAAGGTCAGGAGTGAAAGGATGCTCTTGCAATCGACCAACTCACCATCTCTTCCAATCAGGATATTTGACTGGAAGCCCGAGGCCATTCGGACCAAGAGGTCCGCCGGGCGCGCGTGCAAACCTTGTGGGTTTTGGACGGTTACGTTTCGAGTCGGGATGTTCTTATTCATTTAGCCAGATACGAACTGGTTATCATCTGCTTCTTGCAACAATTGATTAATATCCGGTGGCGTTTTGCTCTGCTTGAGAAAGCGGCAAAATGATTCATCTCTGAGTTGACGGGAAATATTTTCCAGTGCTCTAAGGTGGTCGCCGGGGCGTTCCGGAGGGCTAATCAACAAGAAGAAAAGCTGGACGCGTTCGCCATCGAGCGACTCGAAGTCGACGCCTTCTTCGCTAACGCCAACCGTGCCGACCAGTTTTTGAACGCTGGGGTGTTTGGTGTGAGGCACAGCAACTCCGCGGCCAATGCCGGTGCTACCTAATTCTTCCCGCTTCATGATAGAAGCGATGATGTCGTCGCGCTGGTCAGCATCTACATCGCCCGAGTCAAGAAGAGCTTGTACAAGCTCTTCAATAACACCTTCTTTCGATTGGGCTTTTAACTCAGCACGAATTGCTTTTGTGTTAATAAAATCTGCGAACTTCATTTGAGTGCGATTCCTTGTTTGGAAATCTCGTTGTTAGCTAACCGCCGATCTCGTTGCAACTGGAAGGGCTCGGTCAGCTACGTTGGAACAACCTTCCTGCCCTTTGAAACTCGCGGGACGAGGTTGGAACGCACTGACTGCGAGCTCCTGCAATTGGTTTTGAGAGCTAGCGGGAATGAAAATGGTTATGGTCGCGAAAGGCGAACTGACGGCGGCACCCCTGTGCCGCGGTCCTCTACTCGTCTTCAACGGCCGATGTATCGATATGTTTGTGTGCGGTGCCGCGGTGGCCAGTTTTTTTCTCTTTCAATCGTCGAAGTTGCTGTTCAACCTTTGGAATGGCGGTATCGAGCGCGGCAATGACGGTGCTCGCCTCAGCTGTGGCAACACAGTCATCGGCGTGCTCAGCAGAAACCTGTATTTCAACTGATGGCTTGTCCAACTGTTTCAGGTCGACAGTAACCTCGATTGCATTGACGCGGTCGTAAAGACGGCGGAGTTTTTCCGCTTTCTCCACTAGCAACTCCTGATCTCCTGGTTGCAAACTACCGTGCCGTGCTGAAACATTGACCTGCATGTTCTAAATCTCCTCCAATGATTAGGACGCCCTCGCGAGGAAAGACGCCTGAATAGGGAGGTTCCACGCGTCGACGTGAATTCCTGACGCTGCTGACGGAACCTTCTGTCCCAGACAGCATACGCAACTTCGCTCTCTGCGAATAGCGATCCTTTTTTAGTTCTGACGTGGGAATGCGTGCCTGACTCCCCCTGACAGACAGGCCGCCGACCTGTTACGCTTGCGATCTCGAATTTGAACGTTTTTTCCACCCTTTTAACCCCCGCTTGCTCCATGGCCCGAAAGGTCGTCAATCGGAAGGCAAAAGCTGCCGAGGCCGAAGCCGCAGAAAAACAGGCTACCGCGAAGAAGAAAAAAGCCGCGAAAAAGGCTACCAAGCGGAAAAAGAAGGTCGCGGCCGAAGTTCGGCTACGACTCTATTGGGGCGTCTTCAGTCAAAATCTCAAACGGGTAGCCGTCTTTGAATTTGACCAAAAGAAAGAGGCCGTAAAAAGGGCCACTGAGCTCAGCAAAGGCGGAAAAGCTCCGCATTTTGTCCAGAAGGTTAAGGAAGAAATTAAACCCGAATAAGACACTCCGATGTTCGAGCGTTCATTCATGCCGCGATCAGTTTTTTCGATTCTGGCAATTCTGGCGGTCGTACTATTTGTGTCGCGGGGATCCGGCGTGAACGCACAGGTCAACGACGGACAATCTGGGCAGTATCGGGCAGATGCTTTCACAGGAGCATCGGGGATCAATCTCCCCTACCGAATTTTAACGCCCAAGCAGCTTGAGTCGGGTAAGAAGTATCCGCTTGTGTTGTTTCTGCATGGCGCTGGAGAGCGAGGAAGCGACAATAAAAAACAGTTGGTCCATGCGGCTGCTGATTTTGCTAGCCCCTCGCGGATGAAAGAATTTCCTGCGTTCGTAGTTTTCCCGCAATGCCCGACAAACCAGCGTTGGGTCGAATCCTCGTGGGAGCTGCCTACTGGTCGCGGTGAATTCGATACACAGCCTTCGAAACCGATGGCGGCGGCCTTGGAGTTAGTCGACTCGCTTGTCGAGGAACTGCCGATTGACCGAGACCGTCTTTATGTCACTGGACTATCGATGGGGGGGCAGGGCACCTGGTTTGCCGCTGCCAACAAGCCTCAACGTTTCGCAGCCATGCTCGAAGTCTGCGGCGGGGGCGATCCGAGTTGGGCTGCAAATTATGCTGGCATACCGATTTGGGCTCTGCACGGTCAAGATGATGGCGTCGTTCCCATCTCACGTGCTCGCGAAATGGTGATCGCCCTTGCTGAGGCGGGACACGCCCCTGAACTCAGATACACCGAGTACCCTGGCGTCGGTCACAACAGCTGGACGCAAACATTCAAACGCGATGATGTGTTCGAATGGCTGTTCGCTCAACGGAAACGTTAATGGCTCCCCTGCTCAACGCAGATCGACGCGTTCCCGCCGAATGGGAACCACAAGAGTGCATCTGGCTTGCTTGGCCACACAACCGCGACACGTGGCCCGGACGCTTTGACACCATCCCGCCGTTCTTCGCACACTGGGTGCACGTGATTGCAGAGTCAATGCCGGTAAGAGTGTTGGTTGGCTCAGAAAACGCCAGCCAGTGCACCAAGCTAATAGGGGGCAAGAACAACGTCGAACTTATTGACATCCCCACAAATGACTGTTGGATACGCGATTATGGTCCAACGTTTGTCTTAAGTGACAACGACCAAAAACTGAGCCTTGTGGATTGGCAGTACAACGCTTGGGGCGGCAAGTACCCACCATGGGATATGGACGCCGCAGTGTGCAATGCAATGAGCGAAGAACTGCAATTGCCAAAAGTGACCAATCAACTTTTCGTCGAAGGCGGTGCGCTGGAATTTGACGGAAATGGCCGCCTGCTCACCACCCCTGGCTGCTTGCTTGCCAATAATCGAAATCCTAAAGCCACAAAAAATGAAGTTAGTGAAGAGCTGCAACGACTCACCGGGGTCACGGAAATTGTATGGCTCGATGGCGGGGGACTGGATGGAGATGACACCGATGGTCACATTGACCAACTGGCAAGGTTCATCGATCATCAGAACGTTGTCGTTTGCACTTCCAATCACAAGCAAGACAAACATTCCGCGGGGCTTCAAGCAAACTACCTACAACTAAAAGCATGGGGCGAAACCACTTCGCCCGACGTCAACGTGCACCAGTTACCCGCGCCCGCCCTTCGACATATCAATGGACAGCCGGTGCCGCAAAGTTATTGCAACTTTCTCCGTCTCGGCCCAGAGCGTTTATTAGTGCCATCCTTCAACGCAACGGAAGATGATTATGCGGCGGGCTTGCTTGGCGAACTGACTGGCATCTCCGTAACGCGAGTCGATTGCAGTGATCTCTCCTGGGGTTTAGGTGCATTGCATTGTGCTAGCCGTGATCAACCGCAACTGTTTGAAAAAGCAATTTGACCACTTGATTCAATCACGTCTTGAACGGTGCATCCAATTCACCGCAACGTTTACTTTCTAACTTCACCCTGCATTCGCCAACATAGTCGATACAAGCGGTTACTCACTCGCGTATCGGTTTGTATCTCCCCCGGTTGATTTTTCAGCTCAGTGCATTTGCCCCAGTTTGATTGGCGGGGAAACACGAGCCACTTGCCGATTAAATACACTCCAGCGAAGTGTTTTTCTGTTGCCTCGACCCATTGCCCGCAACTAGCCAAGCGATTTAGGCCGCGTCTGATGACCCCGCCGGATATTCATCGGAACCAGCAGGGCTGCGAGAGGTTTAACAGACATGTACCGAGTACTCACAGCCTCGGATCGCCGCGATGGAACGCAATCAACTCAGTGCAAGGATTTGCACAGCACGCAAGGGATAGAACAATGTTGCAGCCAATGAACAATAAAGTGACAGCGGCATGTCCTTCAGGACATAAACTCCGCGGCAAACCGAGCCTCGTCGGAAAGACCGTGAAGTGCCCACGTTGCGAGGCCGAATTCGTGTTCGCTTTGACGTTCAAGCCTTCAACGTCAGCGGAAGCGAAGGAGGTAACTGACACTGGTGTGATGCGAATACTTGGGACCATGGAATCGGTTCCCCCACCACCAAAGCGTCGTGTGAAAACAGACCGACCATGTACAAGGTGTGGCACTTCTGTACCGGAGAACACGACAGTCTGTAGCAATTGCAATTGCTATGTCGGTGTCTTGCCGACATTCCTCAAGGAAATGTCTCCATCCGCGTCGCACGTTAAATAGCGAATTTGAGATTGGCAGTTTCTAAACAGCCAAGTAGAAAGCCATTTTCATTGCTCAAGCGGCATGGCTGGTTTGTTCGCCTTACTTGCTCAGCGTTTCGTGAGTGTGGCTTGCTTTTGAGTGATGTTCTTCGATGTGCTGGCGGAGCAGGTCTTTTCCATAGTCGTTGCCGTTCGGCGTTCGCAAGACCGCATGAATATGGTCACGGGAAGGAGCGGAAGAACGAAACGGGGCGACACGCCTCTCGTGGTCGAATTCAATGAGCAAAACGGGGCTGTGAATCCGATAATAGAAGACGTCATCCGCATCAGTCCCTCCTACCCATGAGAACCAAGTTCGGTCGAGATGTTTTTCAACTTCCTTCATTTTCACCTCTGAATGCCCCTCGGACATGGTTCCAACAAACGTTCGAACAACGGCCAAAAGTCCTTGCCGTTGCGAGTCTGAAAGTTCGTTCGTCTTCAGCCCAACATAATCAAGATTGATATTGTCCCGGTAGGCTTGGGCAACCGCGTTGTTTTGGTCTTTGATTTTGGTCAAGGTAGCTTGAGTTTGCTGTTCAGCTGTCAGAGAGCGCATGAAAGCAACGCCTCTGTCCTGTTGCTCCTGCATCACGATCGTACCTTTGAATTTCCCCGACGTTGCATGTACGGGTTCGCTCCCGATAAACACTGGCGACATGACTACCTGATCACCCAACACAAAGTAGTTAATGATCAGATGATGTCCGTCGATTTGCCAGCCCCAGGGTTCGGTCTCGGAGGGTTCACCCATGATAGTTATCCAATAGAGCCACTCGCCGTACTCCTCGAAATTATTGGCGAGCTCAGCTAGTGTGCCATTCAATTTCATGATGTCCTTCGATAACTTGAGCCCTTTTGCACTAAGACTGGCTTGCAGCAAGCCGAATGCAAGCTCCCTTTGTTTCACGCTCATCTCATTGAACCCAACTCCTTTACGTTGGTAAAAATGTCGGTTGTCCCAACTTCTCCATTCGATGTCGTGAACACCATACTGAGTGCGTTGCCTTTGTTCTTCGGAGATTCCATCCAGCAGCAAATTGGCGGCTTTCACCACTGGTTTGGTTGAAACCCCAGACGACTTGATCTCAAACAGACCGCGTTCAATTTGGTCATTCGCGGTCAAACCACGAAAGGGCTCTTTGAGAGACTGTTCACCACCGCCGCGACCACCCTTTCGTGTTTTTCTTCGTTGAGCCTCCGCGACCATAGACTCCGCAAGGACCCCGAGCAGAGACAAAAAGATGAAGCTCAATGCAAGTGAACGATAGCTTCTCATGATGAACCACATAGAACGGAGGAGATGGGACGCATCGGCAAGGAATGACTATTCCGAGATACAGAACAAGTGATTCTGCCCGCGAATGAATAACTCTTTACCCACGGGAGCAGGTGTGGTGTCAACAGGTTCACCGACCGAGTTGGTTGAAACGATATCGAGGACATTTGAGTCTTTGAGCACAACGGTGGTACCGGCGCGCCCAGTGAGATAGACATGTCCACCCGCAGCGATCGGCGAGGCATAGGTCGACTTGATTCCGGGAATACGACTCGTTGTGTAGTGTGGTTTCCCGGTAGCAGCATCCAAGCAGGTGAGCAAACCCGTTTTACCCTTGTGAAAGTACAGTCGTCCCTGCGAAAGCAAAGGCGATGCAATATCCGGAGTGTCTCGATCAACGCTCCAGAGAACAGCCTCGCCAGATTCAATGTCCCCACGCCCGTCTGCACGGAAAGCACCCAGGAACGCTCCTCGGAATCCGCTTCCCACATAGACGATGCCGTCTGCCCCAACCGCGCAGGCAACAGGCCGTTGTGTTTGACCGCCGCATCTCCAGATTTCTTTTCCACTCTGCAGATCGTACGAGCGAGCAAAATTCTGGCCGTTCATGACGACCTGAGATATTCCATTCGCTTCCATCACAAAAGGAGTGGCCCAACAACTTGGTTCATCACGTTTGGTTTCCCAAACTGTCTTACCCGTTCTTTTGTCGAACGCGGAGAGCGACGACTCTCCTTCGTGATCGCAGGGAATGAGCAAAAACTCAGCTGCGATGGTGGGCGAGGAGCCTTCTCCAAATGTTCCCCGCATCGTCATCTTTGGGAAATCGGTTCGACTCCATACCAACTCGCCCTTGACGGTGTAGCAGAAAAGCCCGCGTGAGCCAAAGTGCGCGTACACATGCTCACCATCGGTGCAAGGTGATGCAGATGCAAACCCGTTGGTACTATGGGTGCCCTCGTGCGGTTTTCCGATAATTGCAACCTGCTTCCATTCTTGTTGACCGGTCTTACGATCAAAGCAAATGACCACGAATTCAAATGCAGAATCAGAGGTTGGTACGGCACTCGTCACAAAAACACGATCATCCCAGATGACTGGCGATCCAGAACCGCGACCGGGTACTTGTACTTTCCACTTGATGTTTTCGGTTGGACTCCAGGTGGTAGGAGGCTTCGCATCCGTCGATACGCTGTTTCCCCCATCACCCCGCCAATGCCCCCAGTTCTTTCCATAAGCTCTTTGGCCGCACAAGCCAATGAAGACTAAGAGAGTTACAAATGATACAAAATTCGCGTCTTGTTTTTTCATGGGTAAATATGATCGAGGTATCTCGGACGAAACTTACATGAATCACACCTACATTCAGAATAAACGCTGAAGGTAGAGGGACGTCCACTGGACGACTTGGATATTTTTAACGTAAATCATGAGCGACTGACCATGGGGTGACACACAAGGTTATAACCCGACGAAGCAGACGTTTGTTTCAATCACCTGCCTTTGGTCTTTATCAAGTGCGTTTGCTTTTGAACGACCAGCTTTGGGCAGGAACCGGAAACGTCGGTCTACTTCGAGGGATGAGCGGACTGACAATAGAGTTTCCCTGATTTGCAAAAAATGCTTTTCGCTCGGGATGTTCACCACTGCCCGCATTATTCCCAGTGATTAGGCTCAGTGATCAGCTTCCATGCACTGTCCCCGATGCAACACGCTTCAGAGGTCTAGTGGAATGTAAAAAAGTGCAAAAAACAGCGAGAGGAAAACAAAAAGATAAATGGGGCCAAATGATGCGGCGTTAGCTGAAAGGCGAGGGTACCAGTTTGCCTCGATTCGCGCCGCAACTCTGCCCCAACGGCGGGGTTTTGTTTATGCTTGTTACTATGCTGCGATAGGTGTGGCCAGACTGGAAACTTAAGCAGATCCACCGAAGGGTTTCAGCCAGTCATCATGAGCCGCCGAATTCATCAGCTTCATGTCGTTCGATGGTACTGCATGAGCAACAACTCAGGAAAGTTTTCATGGTTGGCCGCGGCCAACGCAAGGAAGACGTGGCCGTCTGTGTTTTAAGTCATTGAAGCTGCATGAGTTCGCTTTCGAACAACAACCAACAAAGGAAACGCAAGTATGACGCCTCAGCTTCGCACATTTGCACTGCTTGCAGTATTGGCGTCATCGTCTGCGTTTGCGGCAAATGAAGAAGTTGGCTTTGCGAAGCACATCGCTCCAATCTTTAGCCAACACTGCATTCGATGCCATGCAGATTTGAATAGCAAAGGCGACTTTTCGTTAACTACGATTGCCGATCTAAAAGCGAACGATTATGTAACGGCGGGAGACGCTGAAGCCAGCCATTTGATCGAATTAGTAACGAGTACGGACGGTGCGCCAGCGTTGATGCCAAAAGAAGCAACTCCCCTTACTAACACCGAAGTGAACTTGTTGCGGCGGTGGATTGAGCAGGGTGCGAAGTGGCCCGAACACGTGACTATTCACGAGATTGCCAAGGCAGATAGGTCATGGTGGGCATATCAGCCGTTGAATGCCACAGGAACGAGTGTCGATGAATTCATTTCTGCCAAGCTTGGAGAACACAAGTTGGCGTTGAGCCCGCGAGCCAACCGCCGAACGCTAATTCGGCGATTGTCGTTTGATCTTCATGGATTACCACCGACCCCAGAAGCGGTTGAATCATTTGTGAAAGACCCCAGTGAAAACGCATACGAACAACTTGTGGATCGAATGCTTGAATCCCCAAATTATGGCGAGCGGTTCGCAACTCACTGGTTGGACATTGCGCACTACGCAGACACTCATGGTTTTGAACGTGATAAACGTCGGGATAATGCTTGGCGGTATCGCGATTACGTGATTGATTCTTTCAATCAAGACAAACCTTACAACGAATTTTTAAGAGAACAAATTGCGGGCGACGTGCTCTACCCGAATCAAGAGCAGGCGGTGGTCGCCACGGGATTTCTCGCGTCCGGTCCGTGGGATTTTGTCGGCCAGGTCGAGACCAAAAGCCCACTTCTACGTCGTGCTGCAAGATCACTTGACCTCGACGACATGGCAACGCAGGTCATGACTGCCACGATGGCAATGACGATCAACTGCGCACGCTGTCACAACCATAAGCTTGACCCCATTTCACAGCGAGAGTACTACCAGTTCCGAGCTGTCTTCGCTGGGGCAAAACGCCAGGAGCGCGTGGTAAGTTCTGCATCTCTCAAGCAGCACGAGCTTCAAAGCAAAACGCTCATTGCTCAACGTAACTCACTGGATTTCGAGAAGGGCCGGTTGCAAGGCGAGGGCCTGAACCTTGCAGATATTGTTGGGGGAGGCAACGGACGTGGGACGGGGGCCTTTCGTAGTGCAATCGACGCGCGGAACGCCAAGGTGCAAACGAGAGACTTTGGGATGCTTGGTAATGTCGTTACGAATAAATTCTCACCTTCAGCTTTTGATTTTGTTGAGGGTGTTTTTATCCCTGACGGTGAAGACGGCAAAGCAAAAATCCCAATCAGTTCCGACGGGGTCACGATCGATGGCTTGCCGAAGACATCCGGGAAAGCATGGGATATGATCCGAAACGGTCCGGTTTCCAGTCAGCATTCCTCCGAATTGGACGGAATTGATTTCACAGAGGGTGGCCACAGTTTGCTTGGGCTGCACGCTAACGCGGGGATCACGTTCAATTTGGCCGCAATCAGGAGCGCCCTGACGCCGGTGTCGGCAGTAAGCAATACGAGCAAAAGTGGGCAACCTGCGTTTCGATTTACCTCAAGCGTTGGATATTTCGGCGAGTTGGGAAACCACTTTGCAAGTGCGTGGGTGTTCGTCGATGGTCAGAGGGTTGCTGAATTCACAAATTTGGGTCGTGCTGACGGATTGCAGCCCATCGATCTGGAACTTCGCGACAGTGCTCGTTATCTCACCCTTGTTTCGACCGACGGTGGAAACGGCTACGGAATGGATCAGATAGGCTTTGGTGATCCTAAAATTCGCATCGATAAGCAGACTTCGATGGCA
>Ga0315322_10003973_pt1 | contig 11383 bp, 8 predicted proteins | sample M110021515metaG_FD_203461 | JGI IMG/M metagenome (GOLD analysis project Ga0315322, IMG submission 203461) | Ammonia-oxidizing marine archaeal communities from Monterey Bay, California, United States - M1 100m 21515 | ecosystem: Environmental > Aquatic > Marine > Intertidal zone | place: USA... | reverse complement strand
GAGCTACGTCCCCACTTTGTTCTATCCTGCTTGGCGGCGGGTCGCCTAGCAGGGGGACTCTATACCGGGCGAGGTCAGTATTCGTCGGCCATGGGCAGTTTTTGGGGTGTGGCCGAAGGCGCTCACGGGGGGTAGCGCAGCGATTCCTAAATCTCCCATTGGCCCACCATTCGCACGGCTAGGAAGTCTCGTATTTTGTAGTCAGCGCTCTTCGTTGCCACCTGGCACCGAGCTACCACGTTTAGATGCCAAACGCGCGTCGGAGCCAGTGCGGGCGGCTGTACTCCCAGTGGCGTTCGGCTACGGCGCCGAACAGAATCGGGTAGCCCAAGCAGATCGCTTTGCGCCAAGCGTCGGGTAGAGCGAGAGCTGAGCAGTAGGCGCTGATCGCAGCCTCTTCGACCTGTGTCAAGCTCGCGGGATTTTGCAGGTCTTCCCACGCTTGACGCGAACTCGAACACGAGGCGCGCTCCTGCAAGATCAGGTGAACTAAATCAAACAGCGGCAGTCCGTTTGGAGTGAGGCAAGCCCAGTCGACGATGCCCGTAATCGTGCCGCGCCTCGGACCGTCTGGTGCATCTTCGGTCTGCACAATGATGTGCTTGGGGCGCAGGTCGTTGTGAGCCGCGACGCGGGGGATTTCGAGTCCGATAACAAGCTCGCGTAGCTCGTCGCGCAGCTTAGCTAAGTTACCTGGCAGTTCGCCCGCGCGCTCGGCTAAGTTTGGTGTGGCGCTCGGATCGAGCTGGTCCTGATCGCGCCTACCGAGGCGCGCACCAACCTCGTCGAAGGCTCGACCGAAGAGCTCGCCAAACGCCCCTTGATCGATCGTCACTGGCGGTTCCGTCTGTAGTTCGGCGAGTAGCTCTGCGGCTTGTTCATAGACGAAGCCCATGGCGTCGGCATCGCCCGAAAGCTGACCCGCCCCAAAACCTGGCCGCCGTGTCTCCGCGGTGACATAGACTCCTTCGATATTGCCCTCATGTAAGGGGCGGGGAAGAAGCGCTTCGAGTTTTGAGCGAGGGAAGCGCCCGCCTAGCCAGTTCGTGTGGCGCAGCCCAAGGCGAATCGCTTCGGTAGGGCGATGCCCAAGTGGAACGCGTATCACCCAGCCATTGGCCGCGCCGCCAAGCGCAGCAGTTTGGATCAGCGCCGTGTTACCGCGGGTCGCGATGAGGTGTTCGGCGCGCGGCGGCTCTGCGCCGAAGTTACCGGCGACTTCGGCAAGGATGCGACCGAAGAGGCTTGCGGTCGGGGACGACGATCGGGCGGGTACGATCCCGTCGTGAGTGACTGGGCTCCACAGCGCGAAAGATGGGGTGAATAAGGGAAAGAGCCCCAGCGAGTGCCCCAGCATCTTGATCCGATTGGCGCGCTCCTTTGGGCCGATCGTGAGGCGCAAAGTCCCCGGCGCTTGCAGGTCAACGACGTGGGCGAAGTCGCGACGGTCGGGGTACAGCGAGACGGCCCGCGGGGTCGTGTGCCCAAGGTCGCGAAAGGCCCGACGATGGGCCGCGAGCGTTCGGCTGGACGTCGGTGTGTGGGGTCGCCCAAACTGGTCGCCAAGAAGGGCGCGCTTCAGGAAGGGAAGTGGGCGGACCAGGCGAAACTCGCCCCGTGTTCCCGTCGAAACTTTATAGGCAAGTCTGTTGTCAGCGGTCACCGCGAGCATGCCGGCCGTGCCGCCAATGCGGGCCGCGCCGCGGGTGACTCGTGAGGCATCTCGCAGGGACCACTTGCTGTTCAAAGGAGCCTCTTCCATGACGACTAGGTCAAAAGTGCCATCGTCAAAAGGCAGCGTGTCGGATTCCGAGAGCACCGTTGATGTAACGGCCGATCCGGTCGGACTGAGGCACGCGGCGCGCAACTTGGCCATGGCAAGCCGGTCGGCGCAATTGTCGATTAGGGTTACTTGCCATCCTAAGTGAACCAGCGCAAGTGCCGTTCCCGAGAGCGAGTTGCCGATAAGGAGCGCGCTTCCGGTTTTTTGGGTATCGATCTGCAAGAGCCATGAACCGCGGCTTTGGCGAAGTAGCTGTGCAAGTTGAGCAGCCTCTGGAGCGGGCAGGTAGAGCAGCCACTCCTCGATGGTCTGGCGCCACGCACGCTGCTTCGTCGGTGGCTCGGCTTCTGCCATGAGCGCCGCTCGCGAGTCCGCGCCAAGGCCGCCAGCGAGCTCTTGCTCAAGCGTGTCGATGGCAGCAAGAGCTTCTTCACGAGCGGCTTGCAGGCGCGCTTGTAGCACTTTGGAGACGTCCATCAGTTAGTCTCTTCGCTCTGGACGGGTGCCGGAAAGAGCGCGGGGATGCCTGTGGCTACCATCAATGCACCGGGGCCTGCGATCAAGACTAGGACTTGGCCGATCGAGCTACTCCACAGGTTGCGTGCGCCGGGGAAATAGCCCTCGATAACTAGCTCGATCCCGATTGGGATAAGCCAAGCGAGTAGCGCGACCATGAAGACGAACGCGAGCTCGGGGCGTGGCAGGTTGGCGCCGGCTGGACCGCCACCGTTGCGCCACGGGCGACGCAAGATTAGCGCCAGTGCCGTTGCGTCGACGAGTCCGAACAGGATGCCAAAGGCCTCGACCTTGTAGCCTGCTAAGGCCGCAGTGAAGACGGTGTAGAGCGGGCCGATCTCGTCGGCGGGAGTTTCGGCGAGGGGTCCGAACTGCTCGTAGGGGAAGCGTAGGATTCCGGCTGCGATAGTAAGGACGAGCGCGGCGAAAAGGGGCTTGGCGATTCGCGCGCGGCCCGTGCGTGGTGTGAGAATCAAGAGCGACAGCAGGCCGGCTAGCGCCATTCCCGTCGTCGATCCGGCAAGGTTTGCGGGCGCGAGAAAGGGTATCGCGGAGAACGCGATGATGGAAAGTGTTGCCGCACGTCGGTCCGCGCGGAGCAGCGATGTGTAGCCGAACGCCGTTCCGCCTGTAAGGAGCATGGCGAGCAGCGGAGTTGTCGCGAGCATGCCATCGGGTGCCGAGGACGAGACCTCAGCGATACCGGCGGGCAGGAGTGCGAAGAGAAGCACGGCGAACCGGCGAACCACTGGTTCGAGGCGCGCTGCCGCGAGTGCGTGGGAGAAAAGGACCAGTGTTGCGGCGAAGGCGGCGGCGGACGTGGTGGGGCTCAGCAGTGGTGCGGCGAAGAGCGATGTTGGGGTGCTTCCGGGCGCGCCTCTGAATACCGAAAAGAAGGGGGCCATCGGGCCCGCGCCAAGGCCGGGGATGATGAGTAGCCGCATCGCGTCTACAAGGGTTAGCACCAGCGGCGCGACGCCGACCAAAAGCAATGCGACGAGAAGTGCTTTTGCCGCGATACCCGGTCGTTCGATTCCTGGCATGCCGTGGCGGGGAACCATGGCAGCGGGCCCGGTTTCGACGGAAATCAAGAGCAGAGTGAGAAGCCCAAGCCCGACCACCCACTCGATGACAGACTCGCCAATGCCAAGTTGCGCACCAACAAACCCCTGGAGAGAGAAACATGCGGCAAAGGCGGCGACTCCAAGCAGGTGGCTCGTGGCCCATGTCGCTAGCAACCCGCCGGAGTCGCGGCGAGCAAGTCCGTGTTCGCCGGGGAAACCCGGCGGTAGCCAGCTGAGTAACACACGCCCGACGAGTCCGAGGAGGAGCAGGTGTCCAAGCCCAAAGTTCGCATACGCCTCGCGGTGCGAACCGTAGTCGTGTCCCCAGGCCGCCCCCAGGGCGCCAAGTCCCCAAAGGGTGGCGATGGACGCTGCCCCAAACAAAAGCGTGCGGGCGTGAGATGCTACGGCACTTTCCATAGTGCGCATTCTATGGCCCGCGCTCTCGCTGGCAAAAGCGCTTTCATAGAGGAGCCGCATAAAGGCCGATTCACGGCCCTAACTCCCGAGCACGAGGCGCACTCCGCCGCTGCCTGCCTCCAGCGCTTTGGCGGGCAGCGCGCCGTTTCCCGCGTCTGCGCTGACTGCGGGGAGCGAGCCAGGAGAGCGCCGAACGGGCCAGAGCTATGACTTATACAGAGACCTATTTCAAACACTCGCTATCCTCTTCCTATGCAAGTCGCCGCCCTTCAGTTCGATATCAAACGCGCCGCCAGCGATGCGAGCGCGATACAGGTCAATTTGATCTCTGCACGCGATTGCGTTTGGGCGGCCGCCAAGGGTGGCGCGAAGCTCGTGGTTTTGCCCGAGGTGTGGGCGACTTCTTTCCCCGCTGCGGACGCGTCTGGCGATCAACGGCTCGTCGATGCAGCAGCGGAGGCCATCGCGAGTGTTGCAGCCTGGTCCGTTGAGTTTGGCATCGTTATCGCCGGCTCCTACCTTGCTCCTGCGCCCGATCTTGGCAAGCTGGGCGCCGGCCGCTTTTTCAACCGACTGCTCGTTCACGACGGCGCGGATGGTGGTGAGGTGGTGCTCTCCTATGACAAGGTGCACCTGTTCTCGCCGACCGCCGAGCACGAGGTTTTTGCCGCGGGCGACCTGCCGCCGGCGATTGTCGACTGCAGCGCGGGGCGTCTGTCCGGGGCGATCTGCTACGACCTGCGCTTCCCCGAGCTGTTCGTTCCGATGCGCCGCGCCGACGTCGACGTGATCGTGGTGCCCGCGCAATGGGCGGCACGTCGAGCCGCACATTGGCGCGCGCTCGTTCTGGGCCGCGCGGTCGAGGCCCAGGCGACGGTTATCGCCGCCAATAGGACTGGAGAAGAGCCCCTTGGCCAGCGCGGTCACACGGCGGTCTTCCCTGGCAACTCGCTGATCGCGTCGGCGGGTGGCGAGGCGATCGGCGAGGGAGCTGGCGAGGTGGGCCCAGTATTCGGTCTCGCCAGTCCGGAATTGTCGCGAAAGCAGAGAGTCCGCGTGCCCGTGGGGAAGGATCGGCGCGAGTCACTCTACCAATCCTGGGCCCAGGAATAGCTGTCGCGGTGGGTTTGACCGGCTCTCAGGGCTATTTAACACCGAGTTTCGACCTAGCCCGACTGGCGATAGCAGGGACAAAGGCGGGCGAGATCGCCGAGGCCGTAAGAATAGAACGGCAAAGTCTGGTTCTGGGTGCAGATCACCCCCTACTCACCAGAGAACTGGGGTAGGGTGGAGACTCGTCGAAGGTCGTGATGGGGTAAAACGGGGCGGATTTCGAGCCTCGCTGTAAGCGTTCTTGCGCGTGGGGGCTACGCCTCCTTCCACCGGTCGCTATAATGCTCCGCCTTTTCTATGGTTGCCGGGGGTCTAACACACCCTCTTCTTCCTACTCGAAAATGGCCCCGTTCACCTCCAAACTACCCCAATCTGCCCTTGCCCCGGGGCCAAACGCGGTTTGACTGATCGCGCCCGTCCCGGGCTTACTGCCATGACCGAAGTCGTCATCGTCGCCGCTTGCCGGACCCCAATCGCAAAGTTCCAAGGCAGCCTGTCTTCCTTTAAAGCCACCGAACTCGGTGCGTTTGCTGTGAAGGAGGCCATCGCTCGCGCTGGTGTCAGTGTTGATGATGTCGACGAGGTCATCATGGGCAACGTGCTGCAAGCGGGGCTTGGTCAGAACCCCGCGCGCCAGGCCGCCATTGGCGCTGGCGTTCCGACGAGCGTGGGCTCGTTCACCGTGAACAAGGTTTGCGGTTCGGGTCTTAAGACCGTGATGCTCGCCGCTCAAGCCATCCGTGCGGGAGATGCGGAGTGCATCGTCGCCGGCGGCTTCGAGAGCATGTCGAACGCGCCGTACATCATGCCCGCCGCTCGCAAGGGTGCACGCCTTGGGCACGCGGAGCTGATCGACTCGATGGTTGGCGACGGCCTGTGGGATATCTACAACGACTACCACATGGGCATCACCGCGGAGAGCGCGGCCGATAAGTACAGCATTACGCGCGAGGCTCAAGATGCCTTCGCCGCGAACAGCCACAACAAGACCGAGGCCGCTGTGAATGCGGGCCTGTTCAAAGAAGAGATCTTCACGGTTGAAGTTCCCCAGCGCAAAAAGGATCCGATTCAGTTCAGCGTCGATGAGAATTGGCGCGCGGGCCTGACCGCTGACTCGCTCGGCAAGATGCGCGCGGCATTCAGGAAGGACGGCACCGTGACCGCCGGCAACGCCTCGTCGATCAACGACGGCGCCGCAGCTGTTGTTGTTATGAGCGCCGACAAGGCGAAGGACCTTGGCTGCAAGCCGCTCGCTCGCATTACCGGCTACGCCAGCGGTGGCATGGATCCGGAGTGGGTCATGCTGGCTCCGCTTGTATCTATCCGCAAGCTGTCCGCGAAGCTCGGTGTTGAGCCGACCGACTTCGACCTACACGAGATCAACGAGGCCTTTAGCGCCGCTGCGCTTGCCCTCCTCGAGGACCTCAAGCTCGACGCTGACAAGGTTAACGTCAACGGCGGCGCGGTCGCGCTCGGGCACCCGATCGGTGGATCCGGAACCCGCATTCTTGTCACCTTGCTTCACGCCATGAAGCAGAAGGGCGCGAAGACCGGTATGGCGACCCTCTGCCTTGGTGGCGGAAACGCCGTCTCGCTTGCCGTCGAGGCCCTCTAGATCACGAACCCCAGCCAAGCTATGAGCACCCCCTACTTTGCAGAAATCAGCGTCATCGGCGCGGGCACCATGGGTAACGGTATCGCCCAAACCTTTGCGGCGAACGGCTTCCAAGTGAAGCTGATCGACGTGAATAGAGATGCCTTGGATCGCGGAATGGCCACGATCGCAAAAAGCCTCGGTCGCTTCGTCAGGAAAGAGAAGATGACCCAGGCCCAAGTTGACGAGATCCTCGCGCGTATCGAGGGCAGCACCGAGATCAAAGCGGCGGTGAACTCGAAATTGGTCGTCGAGGCCGTCGTCGAGCGCATCGAAGTCAAGCACGCGATCTTCAAGGAGCTCGACGAGCTCTGCGCGGACGACGCGATCCTTGCGACGAACACGTCCTCGATCTCCATCACCGAAATCGCGGCGGTCACGAAGCGCCCCGACAAAGTGATCGGTATGCACTTCATGAACCCAGTCCCGCTGATGAAGTTGGTCGAGGTCATTTGCGGCCACGAAACGTCAAGCGAAACAATGAAGAGTATTCTCGAGTGCTCCGAGTCGCTGGGCAAGACACCCGTCGAGGCGGCTGACTATCCCGGCTTCGTGGCGAACCGTGTCTTGATGCCGATGATCAATGAAGCTGTGTACTGCCTGATGGAGGGCGTGGCAACGGCCGAGGGAATCGACACCGTGATGAAGCTTGGCATGGCGCACCCGATGGGCCCGTTGCAGCTCGCCGACTTGATTGGTTTGGACATCTGCTTGGATATCATGAAAGTGCTGCACGATGGTTTCGGCGATTCGAAGTATCGCCCTTGCCCCCTGCTCGCGCGCATGGTCGCGGCCGGAAACCTCGGCCGCAAGTCCGGCAAGGGCTTCTACGAGTACAACTAAAACAACGCCCGCGTGCGGCTCGCTCTTGCGGTCTGCGCACGGTCCTAGAGAACAAGAATAGCTCGGCTCCGGTCGGGTTCACCCTGTGCGGCTTTGGCCGCGAATGCCCAGTGGGCAAAAGCCTATAACGAAATGGATTTCAACCTAAGCGAAGAAGAAAACCTAGTCCGGGAAATGGCCCGCGAATTCGCCCAGAAGGAGCTTGTTCCCCTTGCGAGGCAGCACGACAAGGACGAGACGATTGGCCCAGGCGTTTTTCGGACGCTCAACGAGCTTGGCTTGATGGGTTTGACCATTGGCGAAGAGTACGGCGGTGCGGGCATGGGCAATATGGAGCTAGCCGTTGTGCTCGAAGAGTTGAACCAAGGTTGCGCGTCTGTCGGCGTGACGGTGTCGGTGCATAACAGCTTGCTCGGTTCGCCGATCACGAAGTGGGGCACGGAAGAACAAAAGAAAGAGTGGCTGCCGCGCCTCGCAACCGGCGAGCTCCTCGGCGCTTACTGCCTCACCGAGCCGAACGCAGGTTCGGACGCCGCAGCGGTCTCGACCTCTGCCGTTCGCGACGGCGATGACTGGATCATTACCGGCACAAAGATCTTTGTGACGAACGGCGAATGGGCCGGCTTGTGCCTTGTGTACTGCCGCACGGACACGACCGTTTCGAACGCGAAGGGCATGTCGGCATTTTTGGTTCCGATGTCTGCGGAAGGGGCTAGTGTTGGCAAAAAGGAGAAGAAGACCGGCATCCGCGGCTCTTCAACTACCGAGATCATCTTTGAGAATGTGCGCGTGCCAGCTAGTGCACTGCTCGGCCAAGAGGGTGCGGGTTTCAAGATCGCGATGGACACCTTGGACGGTGGCCGCATCGGCATCGCGTCCCAGGCCGTCGGCATCGGCCAAGCTTGCTTGGACGCATCTATAAAATACGCAGGCGAGCGCGAGCAGTTTGGCCGTCCCATCTCGGCATTCCAGGCCATCCAGTTCAAGATCGCGGACATGTCCACGCGCTTAGAGGCTGGCCGTCTACTCGTGCGCAAAGCGGCATGGCTTCGCGACAATAAAAGGAGCTGTACGCTAGCTGCGGCGCAGGCCAAGTTGTCCGCCTCGCTAACCGCAAACTTCTGTGCGGACGAGTGCCTGCAGATCCACGGCGGCGCTGGTTACACCGACGACTTCCATGTCGAGCGCCTGTTCCGCGACGCTCGGATTACCGAAATCTACGAGGGCGCAACGGACATCCAGCGCATCGTGATCAGCCGCAACCTGTTGGCATAACACACCGGACTTACTAACTGTGACTACGAGCCATCCCAAACACTCTGCCAAGGGTTACGCCGAGCGCGTGATCGCTGGAGACCGTCGCGCCTTGTCGCGATTGATCTCTTGGGCAGAGAACGGGAACGCGAAGTTTCCCGAAGCGCTGGAGGCACTTTACTCCAGCATTGGGGGCGCGTGGCGAGTAGGAATCACTGGGCCTCCGGGCGCAGGCAAGAGCACGCTTGTCAATGAGCTCGCGCATGCGCTTCGACGCGAAGAGCGCGAGGTCGGCATCCTTGCTGTCGATCCCTCTAGTCCATTCACCGGGGGCGCGCTACTCGGCGATCGCATCCGCATGGACGAGCTGACCGGCGACAAGCACGTCTTCATCCGCTCGATGGCCAGCCGTAAGAGTCACGGTGGAATGGCGCGTGCGGGAGTCGATGCTTGCGACGTGATGGACGCCTATGGAATGGATCGCATCTTGATCGAGACGGTTGGTGTGGGCCAGGCCGAGTACGACGTCATGGGCGCGTGTGATACGGTCGTTGTGGTGATGTGCCCCGGCGCTGGTGATGGGGTGCAGGCGATGAAGGCCGGCATCTTAGAGGTCGCCGATGTATTAGTCGTGAACAAGTCTGACATGGCGGGCGCCGAGCGTTTGGCCGACGACTTGAGCGAGGCGGTTCACACGAGAGCGATTCGAAACGACGAGTGGGCGGGCAAAAACGGTGAAGCATGGACGGTGCCAGTTGTGCTTGCCTCGGCAGGGAGAGCGCAGGGCATCGACAAGGTGCTAGAGGCTATTACCGCTCACCGTGCGATGCTTGAGTCCTGCGGGGAAAGCGGATTGGAAGACGCACGCCGCAAGAAGCGCGTTGCGCAGGTCCGCCGCGTGATCGACGAAGAGCTCGGGGCGCGCATTTGGAACACGGACGAGCTAGGAGCGAGGCTTGAAAAGGCCCTCGCGGCAGGCGCGACCGCCTATGGGGTTGCTGCTGAAGTCGTCGACGACCTATTGCAGGGCGCCGCTTTGAAAACTAGGTCTAAGGACAGCTAAGAAGACGTTATGAGTGAAGCCAGTAGACAGTTGAGCGCACGAGAGTTGTGGGAGGCCGCCCTTGAAAAAGGGCGGGTCCGGGACAGTGATTTCAACACGCTTTCGGGTGAAGAGCTCAAGCCGATGTACGGTCCGGACGACGTGTCCGGCGACTACGAAAACGAGCTGGGCTATCCTGGCCAGTTTCCATACACACGCGGAGTCCACCCGAGCATGTATCGCGGCCGTCTTTGGACAATGCGACAGTTCGCTGGATTTGGAACCGCTGCGCAGACCAACGAGCGCTTCCGCTTCTTGCTCGACCACGGGCAAACCGGCCTGTCGACAGCATTCGATTTTCCGACTCTGATGGGGTATGACGCCGACGACGAGATCTCGCTAGGTGAGGTTGGTCAGGTCGGCGTTTCGATTTCGAGCCTGAAGGACATGGAAACTTTGTTCGAGGGAATCCCCCTCGAAAAAGTGTCGACGTCTATGACAATCAACGGCCCCGCTCCAGTGATGCTTGCGTTCTATATCGCATGCGCTGAGCGCCAAGGTGTTGACCCCGCGCTGATTTCGGGAACGATCCAGAACGACATCTTGAAGGAGTACCAGGCGCAGCATGCGTGGCTCGTTCCTCCGGAGCCTGCGCTTCGCATGATCTCGGACGTGATGGCGTATTGCGCAAAGCACACGCCACGCTTCAACACGATTTCAATCTCGGGCTACCACATTCGCGAGGCCGGCTCGACCGCTGCGCAAGAGCTGGCGTTCACGCTGGCGAACGGAATGGAGTACGTGCGCCGCGGCATCGCTGCTGGTATTGACGTCGACGAGTTTGCGCCGCGCCTGTCGTTCTTCTTCGACAGCCACCTCGACTTCTTCGAGGAGATCGCCAAGTTCCGCGCCGCTCGCCGAATTTGGGCGCGGAAAATGCGCGACGAGTTCGGGGCTAAGAACCCGAAATCGTGGATGCTGCGCTTCCACACGCAAACAGCTGGGGTCTCACTGACGGCCCAGCAGCCCGAGAACAACATCGTGCGCACGGCGATCGAAGCTCTGGCAGCTGTGCTCGGCGGCACGCAGTCCCTGCACACGAACTCGATGGACGAGACGCTATCGCTACCGACTGAAAAGGCCGTGAAGATCGCGCTGCGCACGCAGCAGATCATCGCCGAAGAGCACGAGGTTACCAACGTGGTAGACCCGCTCGCCGGCAGCTTCTTTGTCGAGGCCGAGACCGATCGTTTGGAAGCGGACGCCGAAGCCTACTTCAAAGAGATCGAGGAGCGCGGCGGCATCGTGGCATGTATTGATGCCGGTTTCATCCAGCGTGAGATCCACCGCTCGGCCGTCACCTACCAACTCAATGTCGAGCGCGACATCAAGAAAGTCGTCGGTGTGAACATCTACAACGAGGGCGACCAAAAGCCCGAAATCGAAATCCACCGCATCGGTGAGCACGTCGAGAACGAACAGCGAGCGCGCTTGAAAGAGCTGCGTGCGAACCGCGACGAGGATGCTGCACAGCGCGAACTGGTCGCTATCCGCATAGCGTGCAACACGGACGAGAACTTGCTCGAGCGATTCGTCGCTGCCGCCCACGCAGACTGCACCTTGGGTGAAATCTGCGAGGTGCTCCGCGATGTTTTCGGCAAGTACAAAGAGCCAAAGATTCTTTGAGGGGCGGC
>Ga0315322_10003970_pt1 | contig 11385 bp, 6 predicted proteins | sample M110021515metaG_FD_203461 | JGI IMG/M metagenome (GOLD analysis project Ga0315322, IMG submission 203461) | Ammonia-oxidizing marine archaeal communities from Monterey Bay, California, United States - M1 100m 21515 | ecosystem: Environmental > Aquatic > Marine > Intertidal zone | place: USA... | reverse complement strand
CCCCCTACCTTTACCAGCCGCGCGACCGTACTTGCAGGGAAGACACCAAGGTGGGGAGCCTCACCCATACGGCCAACCGGACCAGATAGTGCCACCACCGGATGCCAACAAACGCCACTTGAACGCCCATCCACCCGGTTGAAGCTGTCCGGATTGGAGTCCCCATGACCACGGTTCAGATCGACGCCCTCGATGGGGGGGTGACCCGGATTCGGTTGTCTTCCGGACGCGGAAATCCCCTCACACCGCAGGCAGTACACGACCTCCATGAAGCCGTCGTAGCGGTTCAAGCCGCGCCGCCCCGGGCCTTGCTCATCGACGCCGGCGACAGCCCAATCTTCTCCGGCGGCTTCGCGCTGCCCATCGTAGCCGACTACGGCCGCGACACTCTGCGCGCCTTCTTCGGCACCTTCGTCGACACACTGACCGGCATCGTGCGCCTGCCGTGCCCGTCGGTGTGTGCAGTGGCGGGCCACGCGGTTGCGGGGGGCTTCATCCTCACCCTAGCCGCGGACTTTCGCGTTGTCCGAACGGGACCACTGAAGCTAGGGCTGCCTGAAGTCGACCTCGGGGTGCCGGTTCCGGCCGGTCCACAGGCTCTTCTGGCGGCACGCACCAGTCCCCAACACTCGCTGTGGCTGTCCACCACAGGCACCTTCATCGATGGCGAGGAAGCTCACCGCATCGGGCTCGCAAACCAGTTGGCCACCGACGCCAACACCGCCGCGCTCGCGCTCGCCCAGCGCCTCGCAGAAAAGCCCGGAGCGGGGCCAAGCCGGTCCGTCGCAGCCGCCGCCCTAGCCGACCACATCCAGGCCGAAGAAGCCCGCTGCCACGAGGCCTTCCTCGACGCATGGTTCTCGGATGTCGCCCAAGCGCGCATCCAAGCCCAAGCAGACAAGCTCGGCCGCGCGCGCTGAGCCGCAGACGCAGACCGTACCCCAGATCACTTGAGCACTTGAGCACTTCGGTCCAACACAGGCACCTGAACACATCCCAGCACCACACCCCGTCAAAACCTGTGCGAGAGTCCGCGCCCAACACACCGCCCTGGACACCACCGTGAACCCCACATCGCCCAAGCCCAACACACTGTTCATCGAGGTGTCCGGATCCGGCATCCCAGAGATCGACGGCCTCTTTGTGCCTTCGACCGCGCCACCGGTCGAGTCTGAGTCGGGGACGGTGTCCAGCCTCGGATACTGGAACGGCAAGATGGCATGGGACCGTGCCGACGGGAAGGGCGCACGAAGCCCCGCGCTCTCCTACTCCAACAGCTACAGGTCCTGGCGGATCTGCCGTCTCGACGGCCACCTCGCCTACGACTTCACCACCGACGACGCACTGCCCCCCACCGAGCGGGAGTGGCACGTCTACAAGATGGGCGTCGCGCCGGCCCCCTCCGTAGTCGTGCACCACTTCGACCCCCGGCAGCCCCTCCCCGCGCCCAACGTCGTCTTCGTCCTCGGCGGCCCAGGCAGCGGCAAGGGCACCATGTGCGCGCTGGCGGAAGCCCAGCTCGGCTGGACCCACCTGTCGACTGGAGACCTCCTTCGCGCCGAGCGCAAGGCCGGCGGAGAGACGGCCGCCACCATCGAGCGGTACATCACCGCCGGGGAGCTCGTGCCCAACGAAATCACGGTGACGCTCCTCAAGAATGCGATGGATGCGGCCATGCGACGAACCGGCAGGACCAACTTCCTGCTCGACGGCTTCCCGCGCTCCCTCGACAACATGGAGGGCTGGTACGAGATCTTCGGACGCGAGACAGAGCTTCCGAGAATGCTCCACTTCGAGTGCCCCTACGAGGTGCTGGAGCAGCGCATCCTCGGCCGCGCACAGTACTCGGGCCGCAGCGACGACAACATCGAGAGCATGAAGCTGCGGTTCGACACATTCAAGGAGAAGACACTCCCGACACTTCAGCTCTTTCAGGGCAAGAACAAGGTGGTCGAGGTGGACGCCAGCCAGAGTCGCGAGGATGTCTACACCTTGGTCAAGCGAAGCCTTGCGGCGCACACCGATCCGGAGCTGGCAGCTCAGCCGCTCACAGAAGCATCCGAGATGCGGCTCGGACTGCGGCCCTACCCGAAGCGCAGCTCAAGCTCGGCAGGTCGGACTCCGACTTCCATGAGCTGAAGAACGCCGCCGCGCAGGTTGTGACAGCCATCAACGGGATGGGCCAACCTGCTCCACATCTTCCCCTGCTGCGCACCCTGGCTCCGCCGAAACCGACCCATTGGTTCAGCTCACTCCGACGGAGCGCCCGTTCTCAGCCATCTCAGAACTGAAGCTCGCTAAGCCGCAGCGCCATCCCACGGCCATAGCTGGGGTCGAGCTTCAGATTGTTAATGATAGCCGCCAGCTCACCCGCATCGAGCCAGACCCCAGCAGAGGACACGTCGATGTGCACGCCTTTGTAGTTCACGATGCGCATCTTCTCGCCCGACGCCGGACAGGTGATTTCACGGTCGTGGTTGACCGGTGGTATCACCTTGCTTCGGAAGAGATCCATCCATGGGAAGCCCGATGCGCTGGCCCGCTCCGCCTCTGTCAGCCGAAATAGCTCTGTGCGATCGAGAAAGATTCCCTGGCTGGACACATCGATGGTGACGCCGTTTCGGACTTCCTGTTGCATGGGCTCGTTGCTGATGGGGCAGTTGCGCACAGCGGACCTCCTACTTGGGACCCGAAGGGTCTAATCGGCCGATTCACGACATGCACGTCAAGCTCGTTCGGCTTGGTCCATGGCCATGGGCCACGAAGTCATCCACGCTGCCTTCGTCGGTTTTGTGGTCCCTTTCGAACATCTAAACATCTAATGTAATGGTCTTCTCGGCAGGTCCTCACGAGCACCGCGGTAGCGGTGGCGGCTTGCTACTCGACGGCTTCAGCCGCCCTTCGCAACGTCTACCTGGTCCAACCAGACGGCTCCTTCACCCTCGAGGAGCAACTTAAATACCAGAAAGCCTGCCCCTTCAGGGACCTTCAGATCGACAACGACCTCGCTCCACGTACCGCTAGCCGGGATGGGCGATGACGAGCTGTTGATCTCCCTAAACTTGTTTTCCTCGGAGCCTTCCACGGTCACGCTCCACCATGCATCCCCCTCCGTGCGCACCATGGCGCTGACTCGGACACCTTCGGGCGCGGGCTCCACAGGGACTCTCCGCGTCAGGCTCGCTGATTTCTGTCCGTATCGCGGCCCCTCGACCCGACGGAGCTCAAGGCAGCGGACCGACTTGCACTCGACAACGCTCGCCCGGTAATCGAAGACCTCGTTCTGGAGCGCCCACGTCCAACCGGACGGAGGCTTGCCGAGCGGCGTATCCTCGAAGTCCATCGGCCCAGCGGGGTGGACTTCACGCGCGGGTGGCGGACCGGGAGGGAGAGCGCGTGCGGCGGTGGTCTGCTGAACGTAGAGCAGCGCGTCGTACTGTCGGGACGCCAGCTGGGATGCGGGTCCGTACCCTGAGGCACCGGGCGAAAACCCGGCACCGATCGCATGGGCGGGTCTCCACGCGGAAAACCATCTCGCCACCCCATCACTCTCCGGCAGCGTGCGAAGGTCTAGGGCGAAGAGCTCGGCGCCACTTCGAGCGAGCATCGCGGGGAGGCTCTCGTCATCGAGGAGCTCTACGGACAGCTCCTGGACGGCGGGCTGCTGCCAGAACGGGAATGGAAGTGCGCGGAAGCGTCCTGAGCCGAACTCAAGCCCAAATACGACCAGCTCATCGCCCAGCTTCCTTCGCAGCACTGCGCCCATTGGCATCGACTTTCCACTATCGAGCGACACATGCGCGTTGTGGGCCCACACCACGACCTTTTCCTCGCGCTGGAGGACCCACTGGACGTTCTCGGCCATCAAGGCATCGCGGCTCTGGGCTCGGGACGCGAACGCCAGCTTCTGCTGAATCACCCGCGCGCACTGACGGATCTCCGCCCACTCTCCTGCGCTGCTTGCTGCGACCAGCACGTCGCGGTGCTCGTCGAGATGGGCGAGGAGTGCTGCAGCGGCGTCGAGCGCAGCATCGGGATCGGCTGCAGTTCGCAGCTCCGAGGTGGTCTCAGCGCGAGCCAGCGGAGCCAGCGGAGCCAGATCGATGGGGTGTCCGTGCGCCTTGAGCCACGTGGTTGTGCGCGTGTAAGCGTGGCCGGCGAACTGGATGTCGATGCCGTAGAAGCGGACCTTCTGCTCGTTTTCGCTGTTCCACTTCTTCATCCACTCGATGAGCGCCAGCAGCTCCTCGGTGTCCCATGTCCAGAAGTACAGGCCGGCCAGCGCCTTGCGCGGGTCCCCCTCACCCGTCAGCACATAGCGGTTGACGTCGAAGCTCTCCGGCATCGCCGCCTCTATCGCGAAGCCCGTGAACCCCTTTTCGGTCACCAAGTACTCAAGCAGGCGGTGCTTGAGGAGAAAGAACTCTCGGGTGCCATGGGTCGACTCCCCCAGGGCGACAACGCGAGCCTCCCCGACCATCTCGCCCAGACCGGAGAGGTCTTCAAGTCCGCTGCCGGGTTCGACCGTAGCGAGCGGGACGAGGGTCTCTCGCACCCAGTCGACGACCTCGGTCGGCGCGGGGCCAGAATCTGCCGCGAGCTCTAGCGAGTAGTCGAGCTGACGCGGCTCTGAGAGCACCTCCACAGCGATCTGATCGACGTGTCCTGGAGCCCGGCCAAAGAATGCATGAGGCCCCGGACTGACCTGGAACCGGTAGCTTCCGTCTGCGGACGACCGACCGGCCACGACACCGCACGGGGCTGGACCGCTGCTTGGGTCGAAACCGGTCACGATCAAGCGTCCCTCCGACAGTGGCGCCCCCTTCACGTCCGAGATCCGTCCGCTCAGCAGCACGCCCCCTTCCTCAAGCTCCAGATCAGGCAAGGTCGCGACCCGATCGGCGACCAGCTCCTGGCCGCAGTGGGCCGCGGGCGCATACTCATCCGAGGCCGCCGAAATGTTGACTTTGCCGGGCGGCAATCCCCGGACCACGAATCGTCCGTCGACATCGGTCGTTGTCAGGGACAACACTTCAAAAGCGACCGGTCCCCCCTCGACGACGACTGTGATCTGGGTTCCTGCGACGGGTGCACCGCTCGGGGCCAGGACGCGCCCTTCAAGGGTCGCCGTACCCCCAGGCAAAACGGGCTGTGGCGCTACATGGTGCGCGCATCCCGTCAACAGTAGGGGTGCAAGCACCTCAAAGAGCTGCAAAGCGCATTTTTTGGAGAAACGAGTCACGCAAGTCATACACCTGCCTCCTTACTGTGGGAGCAGTCTGACATAGGCGTCATTATTTGAGGAGAAGCCCGCTTCCGGGAGACACTGGAGGCTGTCCCAACGTGTCCCAGGGGCTGTCCCAGGGACTTGGCGAGGCGGAGCGCACCTTATCTATGGGCCATCCCGCAGCCCAGAGATGTCCATGCACCCACCGTCCCTACGCTCTCCGTCTCGCCGCATGTGGCTGGCATGGATGGCAGCTGCCCCTACCCTCGCAGCCTGCGACAACGGCAGTGGTGGGAAGACCGGCAGCACCAGCACCAGCTCCCCCTCCGATCCCGACGGAACCACCGGCACTGGAGACGATGGCGGGGGCACGGGGGGAGGCAGCACAAACGATGATGCTGAAGCCATCTTCGAAGCATCCGACCGCCTGGAAGCCGACCTCCACCGAGCGTTTGCAGCGACACCGCTGGAAGATCTCGCGACGCGGGCCGCCGACGCCTTGCGCACCATCGCCGCCGCCTGCGAAGACGCTCCGCCCGCGCTGTCGAGCCAGATGCGCACCACAGTCGAAGGTGCTCTGGTGCCCCTCGTACAGTGGGGCGCCGACCTCCTCACCACAGACGACCTCACCCTCGACTCCGTAGTGGAGGCCGTCTCCACGCTCACGGCCAACCTCGAGGTCGACCGCGCGGCCATCGCCCAAGCCTGGACCGACCTCCGCGCCGATGCCGACCTGTCCGCCGCCATCGACGCCCTTCCCAACATGCCCGAGCTCGCCGCCGCAATACAATCCGATGCCGACACGCTCCGGGCGTACCTCTTCACCGAGGGTGGCTGGGATGTACCCCAGGTGCAGCGGGTGGTGATGATGGAAGAGTGGCTGGTGGGCACCCTCCACGATGGCGTGGATCCCACCATTCTCGACGCCACCTTTGCTGGGGCCCCGCCTCCCCCCACCGAGTTCGACATTCGGGACTGCGAGCGCTTCAAGCAAGCCGACGCCGAGCTGGGGATGATTCTCGGCAATCCCACCAATGCGGACGCTTCGCTGTTCTATCCAGGACACTTGGCGATGGGAATGCTCGCGTTTTCGATCGGCACCGCCTTGCTGCTGCCTGGCGCCGGCTTCGCGGTGATGGCAGCCACCATGTCGATGATGTCCACCCTCATTTCCTTCGCGACCATTGCCATGGCGGCCGTGGCCAGCTCCATCCTCACCGTGGCGGCAGCATGCGAGTGCGAATGATCCACGCGGTCCTTGCGACCGCCCTCCTCCCCGTCTCTGCACTTGCCCAAGACCGCGACGGCGACCTGCTCGACGACGCCGATGAGCTGCTGCTCGGCACCGACCCAGACGACCCGGACACCGATGGGGGCGGAGCCCTGGATGGCTACGAGGTGCACTACGACGAGACCGACCCGCTCGACAGCACCGACGACCGCGTAGACACCGATGGCGACGGTCTCTCCGATGTGTACGAGGTCTTCGTGGGCACGAGCCCCACCACGGCTGACACCGACGGCGACGGCTTGGACGACGGCGACGAAGTGTTGTTCTTCCAGTCCGACCCCCTCGTGACCGATACCGACGGCGACCAGCTCAGCGACGGCGAAGAGGTGCACGACCACAACACAGACCCCGCATCTACCGACACAGACGGCGATGGACTGGACGACTGCTTGGAGCTGTTCGACCTCCACACCGAGCCTGCATCCGGCGACTCCGACGGCGACGGCACCCCAGACTCCCAAGAAATTGCGGACGCCACCGACCCAATCGGCACCACCTCCTGGTGCGACTCTGCACCCGTCATCGCCACCGATGCCATCGACGTCACGTGCGTAGCAGACGGCACCTACGACGTGGTGGTCACCGCTTCCGACGAACACAGCTACGTCACCACCATCTATGCACACCCTGCATTCCCCGAGGGCGACGCCTACAGCACGGTAGACGTTCTGCACAAAGAAACCGAGGCCCGCCTCGCCGCAGAGTATCGCTTCAGCGGCACGGTAGAGCTGCCAGGCTCCACCTGCGAAGACGTAGTGGTCATCCGGTTCACCGCGGTCAACGCCAAAGGCAACTCCGCCCGCTCGGCATGGTGGAGCGGCGACCCTCCCCCCTCCCCCTGCTCCGCCCCCCGCCTGGAAGGCACCCTCTCCCTCGACGACATCTCTCAGTCCATCACCGATGTGGGCGCCGGCTACTACTCCAGCCTGTCTGCACTTGGAGACACCGACGGTGACGGCATCACAGAGATGGTGGCAACGGATGGAGAGACCACAATGGTGCTCTCCAACCTTCCGGCGAACGCAGGCGGCGCGGTCTCCGGCACATCGGTGGCCGACCTCACCATCTCCGGCCAAGGCTGCGGCACGGTGGGGGCCATCGCCGACACTTCGGGGGCCGTCCAGCTCCTTACAGGCGACTGGTGCGCGCTCGGCATGGAAGGCCAAGTAGACGTTCGCGACCCCCGAACGGGCAGCGTTGTGGCCACCTACACGGGCGGTTCGGGCGGCGCGCTCGACTTCTTCGGACAAGCACTGCCTGCGCTCACAGACCCCGGTCCTGCTGTGTTGTCTTCCGACTTCACCGGCGGCGACGGCCTCGCAGACCTCGTAGTGGGGGTGCCGCGGCGATACGACTGGGAGGGGGTGGTGGCCATCTTCGCTGCCCCCCTTACCGGTGGCACCCTCGACTCTGCGGACATCCTGCTCGAGTCAGGCTTGGATGGTGGGGAATCCGAGATTGGCAACAACGTGGCCAGCGGAGGCGACCTCAACGGAGACGGTCTCGACGACCTTATCGTCAGCCGCACATTCTTCACCAACAGCTACCGTCCGGCCGATGTGTTGGTGCTGGACGGACCGCTCCCCACAGGCTCCTATACCGCGCGCGACCTCTCCATTGGACGCGTCTACGTCGACCAGTCCATCTCCTACACATCCACCCAACCCGGCGGCGACCTCGACAACGATGGCTACGGCGACCTCCTCGTATCTGACCACTCCTTCTCAGATACCGACGACCGGGTGGCGGTGTTCCTCGGGCCCATCGCGAACGATATGGAGCTGGGGTCTGCAGCGGCCAGCATCCAGGGCGACGGCATCGGCTTCGAGCCGTCGTATCGGGTGGGCGACCTCGACGGCGACCACCTCCCCGACCTCGTGGTGGGCGCGCCGGAGGGCCGCACTTCCGGCGGCGACTCCGCAGGCGTGGTGAACATTCTCTATGGACCCATTCCCACCGGCACTCTGGGAGCATCTGACATGGATGCCCGCATCGAAGGCGGCCACGCCTATGGCTACGCAGGACAGGGCGTGGTGGTGGTGGGCGACATTGTGGGGGACGGTGCCGCACACCTGATCTTGACGGTCGACGATGGCCTCGCACTGCCCTTGGTGCCGTAGCGGCCGCCGGTCTACAGCGCAGTGGACCGAGCAGCCGCCCGGCTAGGCGAGTAGCTCGCTATTGGGCTCGGTCTCCGGGGCGCAGGGCCCACTTCTGGGTGGGCTCCAGCGTGAGGATTCCCCGGCGAGCAAGCTCGCGCTGGTCGGGGGTGGGGTCGTCGACAATCACTTGCAGGCCGCGTGCCTGACTCTCGTCGTGCACTCGGATCAGATCGAGCAGGGCGTGTACCAACACCTCGTCGTCCAGCAGCTCCTGTAGGTGCGCCAGCCACTGCGGAGTCGACGCCGGGGTGTCACGCGAGGCCAACAACCCGGACGGAACCGAACTCCGGACGGCGGCCGATGCCAGCAGCACCGCCCGCACGGCACGACGGTGGCGCCTGATGTGGTCCCTCTGACTCGCCTTCATCACATCGGCGTCCAGGTTGCCTGGGGAGACCGTGTCGTTGCGCTTGCCTTCGGGGGCCGACCACACGCCCACCGGCGCGCTCACCTGCGGCAGCGAGCGGACCGGAGGTCGGCGCGATGATCGTGGCTGCGCACCCTTGCCTGCCTCATCCAGGCCGAGGGGCAGAGCCCGCACCGTGTCTCTCTCTCGTACAGCCCCATCCAGCGGCAGCAGCATCGGACCCGCCGGTCCCGCCACCACCGCCAGGGCGATGAGGTGACTCGGCAGCTCAAAGCCCCCCTTCTTGCTCGACCAGCAGGTGGCCGCGAAGGCAGGCACGCCCAAGTGCCGCAACAGCTCGACGATGAGAATGTTCAGCTCGTAGCACACGCCCCGCCCCCACCACTCGGCGTCGGCGCTCGCGTGCAGCAGCTCCAGGTGGTGGTTGCCCCGTCCGGTGCGCAGGCGACGGGCCGCCGCATCGACCTCAGGGCGCGAGCGGAAGCCAAGGTCGTAGGCGTAGCGGGTGCGCACCAGCTCCTGCACCGCCACCACATGGGCCCATGGTGGCTTGGCTCGTGCCAGCTGCTGCTCCAGCCAGGCCAACAGCTGAGGCGGCAGCGCGCCTCTGGCCACGGACGGCTCAAGGAGGTCCTGCCAGGCGCCGTTGGCCAGCGTCGCGTCGGTGGGCGCGGGAGGGGTTCGCAGGCGGGCGGTCCAGGACAGCTCTGTGGGTCCCGAGCCAGGGACCTGGAGGATGCGACGGCCCCAGGAGTCGGTAGAGGTGGAGACGGTCTGTCCGCTGGCGGTGCGCACCGAGCCGTGGAGCTCCGAGTACAAGGGCAGCAGGAGGCGCTGTCGGCCGGCGGGCATTGTGCCCCGCAAGTCGACCAGTCCACCGGTGGCGGGTCCCGGCTGGAGGGCTGTGAGCTCCCGGACAGGACCGGGATCCCAGGTCTGCTCCGCCTCGGAAAACCGACACCCGAGCTGGTGGAGCACGTAGCGGTAGGGCGCTGGGAGCGTCGCAGGTTCGTGCTGGATGAGCCGGGACGGCCTGTCCCCAGAGAGCCCTGTTCGTGAAGCTTGCTTCTGCAACCGCTTCAGCTCATCGTGCCGCACCCACAGCTGAGGTCCCACCCCGGCCTCCGTGACCTTGAAACGCCTGGGCCCAGCCAAGTAGTCGGGGGCCGGCGCAGACAGGCTCTCAGGCGGTGGCGTCTCGAGGCCCACGGCGCGCTTGATGCGACTCCAGAAGCCGGGCTTCGGGGTGGGATCTACCGACCGCACGGGACCGGTGGACGGGGGCCCTGACGGGGGCGCCCCAACCTCGGGAGAGGGGGACGCGGGAGAGGGGGACGCGGGAGAGGGGGACGCGGGAGAGGGGGACGCGGGAGAGGGGGGCTTCACAGCGTCCGTCGCAGCCTCTTCCAGGGTCACCTGACCATCCTCGGTCAGCTCGTCGATGGCATCGAGGGGAAGCGCCCCCACCGCTCCCCTGCGCACCGCCGGCAGCGGCACATCGTGGAGCTCGTGGTGGTCATCGTTTCGGACCGTCCCGAGCACCTCCTCGGGGATGGCATCCACCGAGGGCGCCGCCAGGATGACCACCATCGCCTCAAGCAGCCCCCCTTCGGCTGGCAGTCCGACCATCTGCAGCAGCGCCGGGGCCACAGCGCGGGCCCGCGCCTCTGCGGATTCCTCCGCATTCAGCAGAGGCAGCTCCCGCAGCCGTGCCAGGTCACGCCAGGGCGCGAGATCCGCCGAGGCCACCGCCACGAAGCGCCGGGCCAGCCGCTCCTCCAGCCGGTAGTCGAGCAGCTCTCCCAGGCGCTCAGCGAGCTGCTGGTGCTGACTGCGAACAGCCTTCACCTGCGGGAAGTGGCGCTTGTCGAGGTAGGTCCCCATCCTGTCTCGGCTGCCACGCGTCAGCAGGTTCTCGATGATGTCGGTGAGCTGTTCTTCGCCGGGTCCCTCGTAGATGCACGGCAGCACACCCATGGCCAGCTCGTATGCATGTTGGATGGGCGCGCGCACCAAGAGCACATCCACCAGCAACCGGTGGCCGGCCCGGTCGTGTGCCGCCTCCACCTCCAGCGAGGCCTCGCCCACGCCGGGCAGGCAGAAGCGGACCCGCAGGCCAGCCACCACCCCGATGGACTCGGCCGCAGCCAGAGGTGCGAGGCGGTCGTCGAACAGCCAGCGTCCCACCAGATCGTCGCGCTGGCGCGCTACCCGGGGCAGCACCGCCAGCAGTCCTCGCAAGATCTCCCGCAGATCACGCACGCCGTCCGCATGGGCCGCCGTACACTCTCGACCAGCAGCGGTGTCGACCTCTACGGTGTAGGCATCGCGCAGGCGC
>Ga0315322_10003969_pt1 | contig 11385 bp, 11 predicted proteins | sample M110021515metaG_FD_203461 | JGI IMG/M metagenome (GOLD analysis project Ga0315322, IMG submission 203461) | Ammonia-oxidizing marine archaeal communities from Monterey Bay, California, United States - M1 100m 21515 | ecosystem: Environmental > Aquatic > Marine > Intertidal zone | place: USA... | reverse complement strand
TGTTTTAAATGGCTATCCTTCATCTGGATACAGTGTTGGGGCTATGTGGGACGGATCAACTTATGCATCAATCAATCCACTGGGACAATTCCTTGGAGCAATTATAATGTTCGGAGTTCTTGGAATGCTACCAGGCTATGTTATAGCTAAAATACTAAGCGCAATGGGTAAATTAAGAATCCCACGTGAAGTAGAAATAGCTGGACTAGACTATGAAATGATGGAGGACGATAGAGATGCTGAAAAAGCAGTCGCCTCTTCAACTAGGTAAAGGAGAAAATATATGGCTACAGTAACAAACTGGATAGATCATTTAAGTGCTAAAGAAGTTGTCGGAGCAGTTTATCCGGGAGCTGGATCTAGTGAAACTTTACTAGTTATTCTTGGTATAGTTTTTTGGATTGGCTGGCATGTCCTTACTAACAAATCTGAGAGTGAAAAGCTTTCAAGATTGGCTAGGAAAAGACATGGTGCAAATGATCATAAAAGCAATATTACCGATTGGTAATATGAATTAAAATTTGGGCGCTACTTAATTGTGGCGCCCTTTTTTTATAGAAATTCAATATGACTGAAAATAATAACGAGGATCAAAGACCAAGCAAAATGATTGGCGTAATATTTCCAAAAGCAAAGTATGGAGTTATTGCGGCTATAATAATTATTATTGGTGGAAATTTAATTTATTATAAGGAAGCTATTTTTTCTTTTTTAAAATAATGGCAAAAAATTTATCTAAAATTGCTAAAGCAAAAAAAATTAAATACTTTTTGATCAGTTTTGTAGATTTATTTGGTATCTTGAGATCAAAATTAGTACCAACTGAAGCAATTGGAGAAATGCAAAAAAATGGTGCTGGCTTTGCAGGCTTTGCGACATGGTTAGATATGTCACCTGCTGATACAGATATGTTTGCTATTCCAGATCCAGATAGTTTAATTCAATTACCTTGGAATAAAGAAGTTGGTTGGCTTGCATCAGATTTGTGGATGGGTGGAAAACCTGTAAAAGCATCTCCAAGAGTTATGCTTAAAGAGCAAATAGCTAAATTGAATAAAAAAGAATTGCAAATGAAGTCTGGAGTAGAGTGTGAATATTTCTTGATTTCTCAAGATGGTTCAAGTATTGCAGATCCAAGAGATACTCAATCAAAACCTTGTTATGATCAATCGGCATTGATGCGAAGGTATGATTTGATTAAAGAAATTTGCGATGCCATGATTCAAATGGGGTGGCACCCATATCAAAATGATCACGAAGATGCTAATGGGCAATTTGAAATGAATTGGGATTATGATGATTGTTTAATAACAGCAGATCGACATGTTTTTTTTAAATACATGGTAAAATCTTTAGCAGAAAAACATGGGCTTAGAGCAACATTTATGCCAAAACCTTTTAGTAATTTGACAGGGAATGGCTGTCATGCTCATATTTCTCTTTGGAATAAAGAAAATAATAAATTTTTAGATAAGAGCGATAAACTTGGCATAAGCAAACTTGCTTATAATTTCCTAGGGGGTGTAATGAGGTTAGCTCAACCACTTTCCGCATTTTTTAACCCAACAGTGAATAGTTATAGAAGAATAAATGCACCACCAACAAAGTCTGGTGCAACATGGTCACCAAGCAGCATTTCTTATACGGGAAATAATAGAACACATATGATTAGAGTTCCTGATGCTGGTAGATTTGAATTAAGGCTAATGGATGGTTCATCAAACCCCTATTTACTCCAAGCTGGGGTCATAGCTGCTGGACTTTATGGTTTAAATAATAAAATTGACCCGGGTGAACCATTATCCTGTAATATGTATACGGATTATAAAAACTATCCAAATTTAAAAAAACTACCTAATGAAATTGAAGATGCTCTAGATTTTCTTCAAAACAGTAAAGAACTTAAGGAAGCTTTTGGAGAAGATGTTATAACAAGTTACATAAAATTAAAAAATATGGAAATTAAAGATTTTAAAAAATACGAAAAATTTGATAAGAAAAGCTCAGTTACTCACTGGGAAAAAAATAGCACTCTTGATTGTTAACAAAAATGAAATCCATCCTTCAGAAAGATCTTTGGTCTATTACTTCATTTTTAGAAAATAAAGAATATAACTTTAATAAAGAAAATATACTCAATCATTTACCTGAAAAATTTATAGATGAAGCTATAGAAGCTATATCTAGTTGGGATAATTATGCCCCCACTCCATTGGTTAAATTAAATAAACTAAATGATGAATTAAAATTCAAAAATATTTACTACAAAGATGAAGATAAAAGATTTGACCTTAAATCATTTAAAGCATTAGGTGGAGCTTTTGCTGTATATAAAATTGCAAGTGAAAAAAAAAATATAACAGTTTCTACTGCTACAGCAGGAAATCATGGAAGATCTGTTGCTTGGGGTGCTCAAAGATTAGGATTAAATTGCAAAATATTTATAAGTGAATTTGTTAGTGAGTCTAGAGCTGAAGCTATGCGCAATCTTGATGCTGAAGTTATTAGGGTTAAAGGTAACTATGATAATTCATTAAAAGAATGCATAGAGCAATCAAATAAAAATAACTGGGAAATAGTCCAAGATGTTTCGTGGGAAGGATATAAAGAGGTTCCAAAGTTAATAATGGCTGGGTACACAATCATGGTCAAAGAAATTATCGATGAAATAGATAAAAACTCTATTACACACGTTTTTCTTCAAGCAGGTGTTGGTGGAATGGCTGCAGCAATGATTGCAGGATTTGCAAAATTATCAAAAACTATTCCTCAATTTATAATTGTAGAACCTGAAAATGCTGATTGTGTTTTTCAAAGTATTAAGAATAATAAACCGACAACCGTTGATATTAAGAAAGAAACAGTAATGGGTGGCATGTCTTGTGGTGATGTATCGAGTATTGCCTGGGAGATTTTAAAAAATTCTGCCAACTATTGTTTAACTATACCAGATGAAGCAATCTCCACAGCTGTAGCACTTTTAGCAGAAAAGCGTTTATCTAATGAAAAAATAATAGGTGGTGAATGTGCGGTTCCAGGTGTAATTGCGCTAATAGGCGCTTTTAACAATAAAGAATACTTAGATAAGTTAAAACTCAACACAGAATCAAATATACTTTTATTTGGTTGTGAGGGTTTAACTGACAATGCAATGTATCAAAAACTACTAAGCGATGGATTGCAAAAAATCTAAGTAAATATGACAAAAAAAGCGATTGTTTGGACAAGAGAAGATTTTAGAATTGAAGATAATGAAGCTTTAGCTATTGCAGCTAAAAATCATGATTTTGTAAATGTCCTTTATATTTATAACCCAAAAAATTTTGATAAAAAAAGAGAAGCTCAAAAATGGTGGATTTCTAAAGCATTAGAAAATTTTAACCTAGATCTAAAAAAGTTAAATATTACATTGGAAGTTCAATTAGGTGATGAACTAGAGATATTGTCAAATTTAAAAAAGGAAGATGATGTTACTGTTTATTGGAGTAAGGTGTATGAGCCTGATGTAATTAATAAAGGTAAAAAAATAAGAGATCAATTTATTAAAAATGAAATTCAATATAAATATTTTAAGGGAAATATTCTTGTAGAATTTCAAGAAATGACTAAAGATGATGGTACGCCTTATAAAGTATTCACTCCTTTTTGGAAAAAAACTGAGCAACTTTACATTTCAAAAGTACCTTCTAAATTTATAAAAGTTAAATCAAAAGCAAAAAAAATAAGCATATTTAAAAAATCAATTCCTATAAAAGATATTTTACCTAAAAAAGATTGGTATAAAAAGTTTGAGAAATATTGGAACCCATCTGAGCACGAAGCTAAAAGATATTTACTAGAATTAATAGATAATAGAATTGAAGACTATGGAGAAACAAGAGATATTCCAGGTGTTAATGGAACCTCAAAATTATCACCTTTCTTAAAATTTGGTCAAATAAATGTGGAAACAATTTGGAAGAAATGCCAAGACATTAAAATTAAAAAAATTGGATATAGAAAGTATATTAATGAGTTGGGTTGGAGAGAGTTTTCTCATAGTTTGATTAATTACTTTCCACAAATGTTGAAAGGTAATCTTAGAAAAGATTTTGATAATTTTCCTTGGGTTAAAAATGATAAATTTCTTAAAGCCTGGAAAACAGGTATGACAGGTTACCCCATTGTTGACGCTGGGATGAGAGAACTGTACGAAACAGGATGGATGCACAATAGGGTGCGAATGATTGTTGCTTCTTTTCTTGTAAAGCATTTAAGAATTCATTGGAACGAGGGTGAGAAACATTTTAAAAATTGTTTAGTTGATTATAATGAAGCTAGCAACGTTGCTCAATGGCAATGGGTTGCAGGCTGTGGTGCCGATGCAGCTCCCTATTTCAGAATATTTAACCCTATTCTTCAAGGTGAAAAATTTGACAAAGATGGAATTTATACAAAGAAATGGGTTCCAGAACTTAAGAACATGCCTAATAAATTTTTATATAAGCCATGGGAACTAGAAAGCAAATACCAAGAGCAGATTAAAGTTATTGTAGGTGCGGATTATCCAAAACCAATTGTAGACCATGCTGAAGCAAGAAATGCTGCATTACAGGCTTTTAAAACAATTAAGAAAAGCTAATCACCTAAATAATGAAGAACAATTAATCTTTTTTGTGTCTCAATTCTATGCTCAAAAAGATATAAACCCTGCCAAGTACCAAGTAATAGCTCGTTATTTTTAACACTTAAAGAGATTTGATTGTTAGTCAACACAGACTTAATATGTGCAGGCATGTCATCTTCACCTTCCGTCGTATGGGTGTAAAGAGAATTATCCATAGGTACGAGCTTATTAAAAAAATTTATTAAATCAATTTGAACATCTGGGTCAGCATTCTCTTGAATTATCAAAGAAGCACTGGTGTGTTGAATACTTATATTGATAATTCCATTATTAAATTCATTATCCTTTATCCATTTATTTGTATGATTAGTAAATTCATACAAACTTTGACCATTTGTATTTAATTCTAGATTAAAAAATTCTTGTCTCATGGCTTGTTATATTTGATAGATGTTAATTCATATAATCTACTAATAGTTCTTTTAAATATTTTTTTTAAATCCTCTGAGGAACTTAAAAAATCTAATTGTAATTGAGACGATATCATTATTGGTATATTTTTTTCATAAATAATATCAATTAATGTAATAAATCTTTGTTGTTGATTAGAATTATCACTATCAAAAATAGGAATATTTTCTATAACAATAAAATTACACACTTTAGCTATTTTTATATAATCCTCTGCACCAATATTTTTAGAACATAATTCTTTAAAATCAAAACGTGCTATTCCATTAAAGTAATTCTTAATATTAAACTTTCTACCCTTGATGACTAAGGTCATTTCTTTATTAGATAGATCTTTTGTTATTTTTCTAAAAAACTTATTAACTTTAAAATTTGTTGTTTCACTTAGTGGATAAAAATATCTTTCATTTTTATTTTTTGAAGATTTTCTATAGTCTTCTTTAATAATTAATTTTGCTTGATGGCATCTTTCTTTCATTATTTTAATAAAAGGAAGAAATTGATCTCGTTGCAATCCATCTTTATAAAGATCATTAATTTTTGTATTTGATGAAAATAAAATTTTTATATCTTCATCAAATATTTTTTTAAATAAGCTTCCTAAAATCATTGCATCGACAATGTTAGTGACCTGAAACTCATCAAAATAAATTAATTTAGATTTACTTTTTAATTTTTTGACAAATTTATCTATAATATTTTCTTGTTTATTTTCTTTATTTTTAAATACAAAGTCATGAAAACTAATCATAAATTCATTGAAATGAAATCTTTGTTTAGTTTTGTCAAAATTATTATAAAAAAAATTTAATATCATGGTTTTACCTACGCCAACGTCTCCTTGTAAATAAAACCCTTTTTTAGAATTTTGTTTAGTAAATATTTTTTTTAAAAGTGATTTACTAAAGTTGAGACTGTAAAATAAATTTAGTTCTTCTATTAAATTTAATTGATTATGATTAATTTCTAAATTATTTTTTTTACAATAATTTTGAAATAATTTATTTAAATTCATTTTTTGTTTTAAAATCTATACCATATTCTGACCTGGGGCCTTTTCTTAATCCAAAAGGACCAGATATAAATAATGTAAGAGGTTTTGTACCCGGTTTAAGATCAACTCTGTGTAAATTATTTGCTGACCTAAAACCAATATAACCAGCTGGTCGCCAAAATCTCCCAGTATTTAGTGTTTCCCAATAACCTCCTCTTAATATAATCGTTATGTAAGGAAATGTATGGTTATGAACCCCTTCCCCGTGATCATCAGCTAACATTTCATGCAATAAAATATTAAATGGAAACCATTTTGGTCTATGTCTTAATAAGACGTAATATCTATTCATCCAAGGTTTGGCTTCATTGAATTTGGGGTGAGAAGGTCCTCGATCTAATACAACTTTTTTTCTTCCTAATTTATCAAGTAACTTAAGAAACATTACTAATTAAATTTAATAATAGAACCATTGCTTATTAAAAAAAGATTATTTTTATCTATAAAAGGCTGTGAAATTTTGCCTCCTGAAATTTTTACTATATTTAAGATGTTACCTTCGTTAGCATTTACAATAATCAATTTTCCATCATTATTAGTTAAATATACCTTATTCAAAGCTACGAAAAAACCCGTAGGTTTAATTTGTTTTCTTTTTTTATCTTTATAACCTTTAAATAAATCATTAATTCTTATTATATTTCCTAATTTTTTATCAATCACATATAAATATCCTTTTTCAGATATGGTTATTATAAGTTTACCAATCACAACAGGTTTAAGGTCTGAATTAATTTTAGTTTTCCAATTAATTAATCCTGTACCAGTATCTATGGAATAAAATTCATTTTTATTATTAGAGAAAAATATTGTACTTTCATTAATCACCAATTCTGAATTTGATAATTGAAATGCATTTTGACTAATATTATTATTTTGTGTAGGTAATTGCCAAACAAGTTGGCCAGATTTTATATCTACAGCTGTTATATCTCCAATGGAATTATTAAAGTAAATATTTTTTTTATCAAGAGCAATGGATATCTTGGTATTTGATTTTGTTAAAGATTCTTCAGTTTTTAAATTCCATATTTCTGATCCATCTTTAATTGATATTGATCTTAGAATGTTTTTATAATCTACCACATAAAAAACATCATCTTTTATTTTAATGTTAGAGTTAAAAGGAACTATGTTTGTTTTTGTCCATAATAGCTCACCTGTATCAATATTAATTGCATAATATTTTGCCACATCATCCGTTACAATTAATATATTATTTTTTAATGCAAAATTTAATCTTGGCCTAATTTTTTTTTCACTTTTATTGTAAAAATTATTTTTCCATATCGTTTTTTGATTTTCATCATAGAGGGCTATTTCACCCTTGTTGTCATAAAAAACTAAATTATTATTATAAAATAAAGGGCTAGGACTTATAAAATCAAAATCATTAAATCTAGAAAAATTATATTTTCCAATTTTTTCCAAGATACCTTCGTAAGCTAGCTCACCAGTATCATTTTGATTATTTAAGCTGTTTTGATTAGCCTTTCCATTAGATATTTTAACATAAAGATTTGAATTAAATTCCTCTTCAGGTCTTACCTGTTTAGTTAAAGTAGTTTTGGTGTTTTCAATTTTAGTTTCATCTTTGTTATCTTTATTCCAAAAGCCTGCTTTTTTACTTGTTGAGCAGTTGTTTAAGATTAAGAGGATTAAGACTGATAATAGTACTTTATTCACCAAGATCTCTATTTAGTCTCTTTTGTGACTCTGTTTTAATTGTACTGTTAGCATTAGGTAAAGCTAAGATCTGGTTAAAAAATTCTTTAGCCTTTTGTTTTTCATTTTTTGAGTAAAAAAATTCTGCTAACAAATATAATGCATGAGATTTCCAAATACTTTCAGAATTAATTACTGGATTAAGTATTTTTAATAATTCATTTTCACTTACAAAGTCTGAATTAAACAATGCTTTTTTATATATTATTAAATTTTTGATTTCATTTTCAAGGTTTGTTTTTTCAATCAATTCATTAAATAAGGTATTTATTTCTTCATTGTTATCTAATAAATTATTGTCTAACAAATGATATAGGGCTAGTGGGGAATAAGTTACATCATTACTTTTTACAACATTGATCATTTCATCAATTGTTTTTTGTTTATTATCAGGATTAAGATCTATTAAAGCTAAGTTATATTGATTTGCTAATTTAATTTTGGTTCTTTCTTTAGATTTTTCAAATGATAGATAACCAATTATAATTACTAATATTATTGAGACTGCTAATATAAGTTTTTTTTTATTATCTACAAAAAAATTCTTTATTCTCTCATTTCTTGCGTTTGAATCTATAATTGTAATTTCTTCATCCATCTCTAAATCATATTCCTTAATACATATTGAAGTATTCCACCATTTTTATAATACTCTAATTCGTTTTTTGTGTCTATTCTACATAGAGTTTTGATCTTTTTAATATCTCCAGAGGCATATTTTATCTCAATCTGAACATGATCTGATGCATTTATACCCTCTTCTATTTGAAGAACCGTTATCAGTTCTGATCCAGTTAATTTTAAGTTTAACCTATCGTTTCCTTCAGTAAATTGTAGAGGTAAAACACCCATTCCAATTAAATTTGATCTATGAATTCTTTCAAAGCTTTCTGCTATTACAACTTTTACACCTAATAACTTTGTTCCTTTCGCAGCCCAATCTCTTGACGATCCAGTTCCATATTCTTTTCCACCTATAACAACAAGGTCTGTTCCTCTTTTTTTATATTCCTCTACAGCATTGTAAACTGGCATCACTTTTTCTTCTGGATATAATTTTGTAAACCCACCTTCTGTTCCCGGTGCCATTTCATTTCTTATTCTAATATTTGCAAAAGTTCCTCTCATCATCACTTCATGATTGCCTCTTCTTGATCCATAGGAGTTATAATCTGTTGGAAGTATTTGATGTTCCATAAAATATTCACCTGTTGGGCTTTCTTTTTGAATATTTCCTGCTGGAGAAATATGATCAGTTGTAACCATGTCCCCTAAAATCAAAAGTGGTCTTGCATCTTTAATAGATTTAAAACCCTCGGGTTGATCAGATAAATTTTCAAAGAACGGTGGTTTCTTTACATAAGTTGAGCCAGAGTCCCAATTGTAAATACTTGTATTTTCAGTTTTAATTTCTTGCCATTGTTTAGGGCCTTCTGAAACATTTGAATATCTCTTAACAAACATTTCTGCATTTAGAGATTCTCTTAATGTGTCTTCAATTTCTTTATTTGATGGCCAAATATCTCTTAAGAAAACATCTTTACCATCTTTGCTTTTTCCTAAAGGTTCCTTGTATAAATCAAATTCCATATGACCAGCAAGAGCATAAGCTACTACAAGTGGTGGTGATGCTAAATAATTAGCTTTTATGTGTGGTGATATTCTTCCTTCAAAATTTCTATTTCCTGATAAAACTGATACAGCGTAGATATTTTCTTTGTCTATTGCTTGAACAATTTCTTCCGGTAAAGGTCCTGAGTTTCCTATACAAGTCGTGCAACCATATCCAACTAAATTAAAACCAAGTTTATCTAAAAATACATTTAGTCCTGCTTTTGCTAAATAATCAGTTACCACTTGTGATCCTGGAGCTAATGATGTTTTTACCCAGGGTTTAGTTTCTAAACCAAGTTCAACAGCTTTTTTTGCTAATAACCCAGCACCAATTAATACATTTGGATTAGATGTGTTTGTGCATGATGTTATAGCTGCAATTAATATTGAGCCATCTTTAATTTCATAATCTGTTCCTGATACTTTTGAAACATGTTGCTCTTTTCTATTAGTTGCACCCTCAAAAACTTTTTTAAATCCAGTAGATGCATCTGTTAATAAAACTTTGTCCTGAGGTCTTTTGGGTCCTGAAATTGTTGGAACAACTGTAGACATGTCTAATGATAAAGTGTCTGTAAATTCAACTTGGTCATTAGCCCACAAACCTTGTTCTTTTGCATACTTCTCAACTATATTTACTGTACTCTCGTCTCTTCCTGAGAATCTTAAATATTTTAATGTCTCTTCATCAATTGGAAAAAAACCACATGTTGCTCCATATTCTGGTGCCATGTTCGCAATTGTTGCTCTATCAGCAAGAGTTAAATTCTTTAAACCTTCTCCATAAAATTCAACAAATTTTCCAACTACACCTTTGTCTCTTAACATTTTTACGACTGTTAAAACTAAATCTGTTGCTGTAGTACCTTCTGGCATTTTATTTTTAACTTCAAATCCAATTACTTCAGGAATTAACATGGAAATTGGTTGCCCTAACATTCCAGCTTCAGCTTCTATTCCACCAACGCCCCATCCGAGAACAGATAAGCCATTAACCATGGTAGTATGACTATCAGTACCTACTAACGTGTCAGGAAATAAATAATCCTCGTCTTGAAATTTTTCAGACCAGACTACTTTTGATAAATACTCTAAATTAACCTGGTGACAAATCCCAGTTCCAGGAGGAACAATTCTAAAGTTATTAAATGCTTGTTGTCCCCATTTTAAGAAGGAGTATCTCTCACCATTTCTTTTAAATTCAATATCAACATTTTTTTCAAATGAGTCTTTATTTGCTGATTTATCTACTTGAACTGAATGATCAATTACAAGATCAACTGCAGATAGTGGATTAATGGTATTTGGATCTTTATTTTTTTCTTTAACAGCCTCTCTCATTGCTGCAAGATCAGCAACAGCTGGTATTCCCGTGTAATCCTGTAACAAAACTCTAGCTGGCCTATAAGCTATTTCAGTTAATGATTTTTTTGTTTTCAACCATTCCTTAATTGCTTCTATTTGGCTTTTAGTAACTGATAGATCATCTTCGTATCTTAATAAATTTTCCAATAAAACTTTAAGGGATTTTGGAAGTTTTGAAATTCCCTCTAAGCCATTTTTTTCTGCCTCTAATAAAGAATAATATTTGTATTCAGTATCATTTATACTGATAGATTTTAAAGAGTTATATGAATTTTTGTTTCCTGGTTTCATTTAGTTTTAGATGTAGAACCCTATTATACAAACGATAAGTAGCAATGACATAGCATAATTAAATCGTTTAATAAAATTATTATTTGTAGCAAATTTCCTTAAAAACTTACCTAAAAATGTCCACGAAGTGATACTTAAAAATGCTGTTACACTACAAACTACAATTACCCAAATAGAGTGATTCAAATAGTTTTCCCCTTGTTCTACAAAATTTGAACTCAAAGTAACTCCGGCCATTACTCCTTTTGGATTTATAAAC
>Ga0315322_10003967_pt1 | contig 11390 bp, 7 predicted proteins | sample M110021515metaG_FD_203461 | JGI IMG/M metagenome (GOLD analysis project Ga0315322, IMG submission 203461) | Ammonia-oxidizing marine archaeal communities from Monterey Bay, California, United States - M1 100m 21515 | ecosystem: Environmental > Aquatic > Marine > Intertidal zone | place: USA... | reverse complement strand
TGGACGATTCACGGCGGCCTCCGAGATTGCTGGAGACGACCTGTGGACAATGACTAGGGTCGTCTTTCGCGTCATCCATCAGCAAGACTCGTGCCGACATGACATCGATCAGACCCGTGCGGCGAGCGTCCCCATCAGCGCATCGACAAGGGCCCGGCTACGACGTATTCCCAGTGAGCCAAGGGGATACCCCCGCAAACAAGTGTGCGAAAACTCACACATATTCAAGGGCTCCCAACCGACTACCCGCCTACCCGAGTCGGCGCTGGACCCTTTCCTGACGGAGCTGTGGATGTCTCTCGGGAAGACCGTCCTCGTAGTGGACGATGAAGAGCTGATCCGGTGGTCTCTCTCCGAACACCTCCGAGGCGACGGCTTCGAGGTGCTCGAAGCGAAAGACGGACAGGACTGCCTAGACAAGGTCGCGACCTTGATCCCCGACCTCATCATCACCGACCTCAAGATGCCGCGCATCGATGGCATGGAGGCCCTGCGCCGCCTGCGAGAGCAGGATGTCGACGTGCCTGTCATTGTGCTCACCGCACACGGTGCCGTCGACTCCGCCATCGAGGCCACCCGCCTGGGTGCCAAGGCCTACCTGTCCAAGCCCTTCGACCTGCGCGAAGTCGGGCTGGCGGTCCGCAAGGTGCTCGAGCAACACCGCCTCGCCACCGAGGTGCGCTACCTGCGCCAGGAACGGTCGTCGGCCTACGCCAAGATGCTCGGCCAGGCCCCCACCATGCAGCGGCTCTTCGAGACCCTCCGTCGCCTCGAAGATGTCGACGCACCGACCGTTCTCATCCACGGCGAGTCCGGTACTGGCAAGGACCTCATCGCCCACGCCATCCACAACAAGGGGCCGCGTCGGGACGGTCCGATGATAGAAGTCGACTGCGCGAGCCTGCCCGAGAACCTCATCGAGAGCGAGCTGTTCGGCCATGAGCGAGGCGCGTTCACAGACGCCCGCACCATGAAGCGCGGCCTGTTCGAGGTCGCCCACGGCGGCACCATCTTCCTCGACGAAATCGGAGAGATGAGCCTGCCTGTGCAGGCCAAGCTGCTCCGCGCGCTTGAGAATCGCCAGTTCAAGAGGGTGGGCGGCACAACCACGCTGCGCCTCAATGCAGGTGTCATCGCGGCCACCAACCGCAAGCTGTCCGAAGAGGTCAAAGCCGGCCGCTTCCGCGAAGACCTCTTCTTCCGCCTCAACGTGATTCAGTTCCACGTGCCGGCCCTCCGAGAGCGGCGCGACGATCTACCCATGCTGGTGGACCACTTCGTCGCGCGCTTCAACAAGGAATTCCGACGCGACGTACGCGGGGTGTCCAAAGAAGCGATGAAACAGCTCGCGGGCTACCACTGGCCCGGCAACGTGCGCGAGCTCCGCAACGTCATTGAGCGCATCGTCATCTTGGAGGCCCAGGAGATCATCGAGGCCCACCACCTGCCTGCCGAAATTCGGTTCGGACGCCGCGCCAACAGCGCCCAGGCCTTCACGCTGCCCGAAGAAGGCGTGGACCTCGAGGCCGTCGAGCGCAGCTTCATCGAACAGGCCATGGCGCGCACCAACGGCAACCAGTCCGCCGCCGCCCGGCTCCTCGGCATCAGCCGCTACGCGCTGCGCTACCGGCTCGAGAAGTTCGACCTGTCCTGAAGGGCCTGTGGCACGGAATGCGACAGTCACTGCTCAGTTGGCAGCCTCAGCGACACCCGGAAGCGAGTAGGCGAGCTCGCACTCACCAGCTCCAGCTCGCCACCCATCGCCCGCACCAGCTTGCGGCTGATGGCCAGACCGAGCCCTGTGCCCTTGACCTTCGAAGTGACGAAGGGCTCGAAGAGGCAGTCGGCCACATCCATCGGAATGCCTGGACCTTCATCGACCACATCGAAGGAGCCGCCTTCCACATGCTCGATGTGCACCCGACCGCAGGGATCAATGGACGCGCCCTGGAGCGCATCGCGGGCGTTCTGCACTAAATTTACCACCACTTGCTGAAGATAGCCGGGGTCGGCCGCGACCGTGAGCTCCGAGGGAAACGACACCGCGACATCGACCCCGGACTGCTGCACCGCCTCAAGGAGAAGGGTGCGCAGCTCCACTGCACGGAGTTCTGCGCGCGCAGGACGGGCATAGCCAAGGAGGTCGGTGACGAGTTGGTCGAGGCGGTGGACCTGCCTACGCACCTTGTCGAGAATGACCTTTCGGCGGTCATCTTGAGGCATTGATCCAACAATGACCTGCAGGGTGGCGGAGATCGCGGCAAGAGGGTTGCGAATCTCATGGGCGAGGTGGGCGGCCAGGCTGCCGATGCGGGCCAGAGACTCCGCCTGCTGCACCCTCTGCTCAGCGACGACGACGTCGGTAAGCTCCTCGATGTGGATCAGCACCCGGGCCAGCTCGTGGTCGAGGGGCACCAACCTGATGCGGAAGTGGCGGGCGGTGGCACCCTCCCCATGGAGCACCCGTGGAATCATGATCTCTTGGCCCGTGGCGAGCGCACGGCCGAGGTGGCTAGGGAGGTCCGAGTCTTCGACGAGTCGGGCGGGAAGGTAGTCCTCGTAGTGCTGACCATGGGCCGATGCACCTCCGAACAGCCGGGTGCTCGGACGGGTGGCGGAGGTGACCCGTCCGCCGGAGTCCAGGCAGAGGACCGTGACCGGGAGGTTCTGAACGATGAGGTCCTGGAGACCGCGGAGCTGACGCTCTTCGTGGGCCTCCAAGTAGGTCGCCGACATCACCGCCAGCTCGAGGTCGGTGATGCGCCCGACGGCATGCACAGTGGCGAGGAGGTCTTCCGGCGACACCGACCGGGCGGCCACCTCGCAGATTGCGGTGCGGACGCCATTGAGTGCCGTGAATACGTAGTGCTCGGGAAGCCCCACCCTCACGTGCACATGACCGATTCGACGGCGCCGCATATAGTAGGCCGTATCGTAGGGTCCTGTGAGCATCTCCTCGACAAAGACCCGCAGAGTCTGCTTGAGCCGCTCGACCTGCGCCGGGCCGGTCAGCACCGAGCGCGCGCCCTCGAACTTCAGCACCTTTGCATAGAAACCATCGACAATGTCGTCGATTTCAACCATCACAGCAAGGCGGATACGATGCAGCCGGCGCACAGTCGCATCGTCGAAGTCTACATATGCCTTCATTTCCTCCCACCGCGCCGCCAACATGGCTGCATCTTGGGTTGTGAAGGACTCAGACATTGGGGATTTCCGCACAGGGACCGGGGCGAGAACGCACAGCGCAGCCCCACAACATCACTGACTCGACGGCGGGCAGCCTATCGCGCGAAAGGGGACAACGCCTTGCGCGGACCGCCAGCTTCCGCACAGCCACAGCCACCCCGACCCACAAGCGCCAAGCCACCGGTCGCGCGGGTCATCAGCTCCACACACCCGTCGGCGCAGGCGCAGTCCGGGTCGAAAGGCACCACGGTCAGGATATCAGAGCGTCTGATGAAGACGGTATCGATCAGCTTCGGGCCCGCGACGAGCGAAGCGTTGACGATTTCACGGCGCCACACCCGGCTCAGTTGCTGGGCGATGGTCAACGGCAGGGAGTTACCGCCGGAGACGAGCAGAATGGGCCCATCCGCGGTGCCCATGCCATCTTCGCCGGGGCGAATGGCCACCACTGGAACCGGAGAACAATTGATCAGTGCGCGGACGGTGCGGTCGTGGACTGGCGTGGAGGAGGGCTTCAGCCCCCGGGTGCCGGTGACCACCAAGCCCACCCCTGACCGTCGCGACCATGTGCAGATCTGGTCCACAACCTGTCCGCGGACCACGCGAAGCCGCACAGATACGCCTTCGTCATGAGCCGGCTCCGCAATCTCGTGAAGCTGCGCAAGGATGTCCAGACTGGCAGGCTCCGGTCCGATGTGGACATGCAGCATCACCAGACTGTCATCTCGAGCCTTCGCAAGTGCCGCAGCCACCCGTACAGCAGCACGGGAGGGAGCAGACACTTCAATGGGGACCAGGATGGGCATTTCTGGAACCGGGCGGGCTTCGGAAAAAGAGGCTCACAGGCCTTTTGCACAATGCGTGCCCGCTCTCACATCTGGTCTGACGTTGCTCCGAAACCGCGCTGTCTCAAGGAGATGGCGGCGGCGCGGTCGGGGAGGGTCCGCTGCCACTCGCCTCTTCGGCTACTGCCAAGGCCCGCGCAGCCGTGACCGCCTCCATGAAGCCGGGCTCCAGCAGCGCAAGCAGCAAGAGTACCTCCCGACGCGCATCGAAGAACACATGGCCCTCGCGACCGTCGGCGTCCTGCCAGAGGCCTCCGATGTCCAGTGGTGCCCGAGTCACATCGTCGAGACCGCGCTGCAGCACAGCATACTGGCCAGGTTCATAGGTGTTGCCGACCAGGGCCTTGAAGTCGCCTGGCGAGCCCACGGGATCAAGACGGTGGCGCAGAAAGAACACCGCATCCGCCATGAGGTGCTCCTGTCCTGGCGACAAAGTCCGAAGAAAGGGCTGCTCCGCCTCTAGCACCGACTGAAGCGCCGCCAAGCGCGCCGTCACGAGGTCGCGTTCTCGGCCGCCACCACTGCGCAGCTCCCGAAGCTCATCCACCAGAGCGTTGAGCTCTGGGGCATCCACTGGAGCCCCGCTGGCCATGCGGGTCCACATCTCGCCGTAGACCTCGGACTCATGGGCCTGCCAGCGCACCACGACCTCGAGCTCGCGCTCCTTCATGCGCTCCAAGCGCTCCGACGCCACGGTGTGGGCCTGAGTGAGGAGATCGATCTGGCCGGTGGAAAGCTCCATGTGCCGAAGCCACACGAGCTGGCGAACCTTGGCGGCCTCCGGGCCGGCCTCGGGCAACACAGGGGCGTCGTAAAGCAGCTGATACAGAGGTGGATCGGTGGTGCGGCTGCGCTCTTCGGCCACCGCCAGCTCTTCGGCGGTGGGCAGCTCGACCGGCTCGGAAGCACAGCCCCACCCCAGACCCAACGCCAGACCCAACGCCGCCAGCTGCAATTGGCCCGACCGCAAGCACACGAGCGAGATTAGCTGGCGGGATGAAGACGGCATGCCGCGGAGCCTATCGCATCGGCCGCGGTGGGCTCCAGCCCGGTCGCCGAACACACGGCCCAATCCCCACAAGCACCTCTGCGCTACGCTGCGCCAGATGTTGACCGACGCCGCCATCCCCGTCCCCCGCCGCGCGACTGCCGAGTATCTTGCCGCAGCACTTGCGAGCCTAGTGCTGGCGGTGGCCCTGACATGGCCCACGGTCACCGACCTCCAAGGCCGTCTGCTCGGCCACCCCGGCAACGACAGCTGGAACCACGTCTGGGGATACTGGTGGGTGTTCGACGAGCTGTCCAAAGGACGCTGGCCTTCCCACACCCACCTGCTGTCCTGGCCCGATGGCGGCACGCTGTACTTCATCGACACCGTACAAGCCCTGGCATCGTGGCCCGTCCAGCTGCTCCTGGGTCCCGCGGCGGCCTACAATGTCGTGGTGATAGCTGGCTTTGCGCTGTCGGGCTTTGGCGCTTGGCTGCTGGCCCGTCGGGTCACGGGCGACCCCATCGTGTCGGGCATCGCGATGGTCCTCTACGGGGGTGCCCCTCACCTCCTCGGCCAAGCCTTCAATGGCATCTCCGAGACGGTGTGCGCAGGCTGGCTGCCGCTCACTATCTGGGGCCTCATCCGCCTCATCGACCGCCCCTCCCTTGGTCGAGCCCTCGCGCTCGGGGGCTTTGCAGCCGGCTGCGCACTCACCAGCTGGTACTACGGGCTGATGGCCGCCATCGGGGGCGTTGTGGTGCTGGTGTGGCAAGCGGCAGGTCAGGCCTGGGCCACCCGCTGGAAGGCACTGGTGCCCGCCTTGATGGGCGCTGGCGCGACTGCCGGCGTTCTGGTCATTCCGATGCTGCTGGCCTTCCGGTCGTCGCTGGATGCCTCGGACGCCCTCGTCACGCGCGACCCCGAGTTCGTGCGCCGGTCCCTGATGGATCACAACATCACCGACCTCCTCGCCTTCTTCCGTCCGAGCACCATCCCCAGCCCTGACCTCTTCACGCTCTATGGTGAGCAGCTCGTCATCGTCATCACCTTGGGGTGGACCGCGCTGCTGCTGGGCGGGACCGCCTGGCTGCTCACCAAGCGGGTTCGTCAGCTTGCGCCATGGGCGTGGATGGGACTGGTCTTCTTTGCGTTCAGCCTGGGCCCCTACCTCAACATGGGCGGCGAGTACCTGCTCGTTGAGGGACGCCGAGTCCCCCTTCCCTTCCTGGTGCTCTTCGAAGCACTGCCGCTGTTCGACCGCATCTCACACCCCTTCCGCTTTGTCGTGGGGGTGGGACTTGCGCTCGCGATGACGGCTTCCGTGGGGCTTCGGCACCTGCTCCGTCGCCGCGCCCCAGCAGTGCGAGCCGGCGTAGTGGGCGCGCTCGCAGTGCTGTTCGCCGCAGAAGTGGCCTGGGCTTCTCCCGCGACCCTACCGGTGCCCACGGCCTCGGCCCACATCCCAGATGCCTACCACCACATGCGCGAAGACGCCGTGACTGGAGCCGTTCTCGATCTTCCAATGACCGTTCCCAACCTCGAGCGCGCGGTCTACTCCTGGTATCAAACCGCCCATGGTCGCCCCGCCCCGTGGGGACTCAACGACCCCATGCCCCGCAGCCTGCTCGCCAACCGCCTCACCGCCAGCCTGATCCGCATCGAGGCCAGCCGCGCCCGCAGCCTGGGCAGCGCACTGCCGTCGCTCGACATTGTCATGGGGGCCCGCGCGCTGGTGCGGGACGGCTACCGCTACGTGGTGCTCCACGAAGACCTCATGCCACCGTCGAAGCGCGAGATGACGGTGGCGGTCCTGCGGGGTGTCTACGGCGAGCCCAAAGCCTGGCCCGACGACCGTCTGCTCGTATGGACGCTGACTCCGATCGATGAGACCGCGTCCGAAGAGCCGGGCGACGAAGCAGGTCCCCGTTGAGATGGGGTAGGCTCACCAGCCCAGCGATGGAGGACTGCCGCGTGGGTGTTGGACACTGGACCGCAGCGATGGCCGTCGCCTTTTTTGCGACCGCCGCGCAGGGATCGTCGGACCCGCCCACCACGATCGCGGGCAAGAGCCCAAGCCCGACCGAGGCTGGAGAGCGGATCTGTGTGGCCGGTCACAAGGTCAACCTGCGCAGATCCCCCACCACCCGCGGCCGTATCGTGGCCCGGCTCGACCTGGGCACACCACTGATGGTGCGGGCCACCGTGCCGGGTGGACCGGTCCCACTCGGCGGGCGACGCGACTGGTGGTACCAGGTCGTGGTGCTCGACGACGACGATGTCGCCGAGACCAAAGGCTACATCTACGGCGGTGTGCTGACCCGAGCGTGTCTGCAAGCCGACCTCGACAACGACGGGGAGACCGAGGTCGTCACCGTGTCCATGAACCCCGATGGCATCGTGGTGGTGCGCGTCTACGAGCCTTACGGCGGCAGCGACAAGTCGCTGACTCTCCCGGCTGCTCGCGTGGATGGACAGCTTCTTCGTCACGCTCAGATCGAAGTGCTGTCGGTCAACGACACCGGCGTGCCCCTGCTTCAGGTGACCGCACATGGCGCCGACAGCGACACCCCCACCGGCAAGATCAGCTACATCGCCTACCGCGCGGAGGCGGCCACTCTGCCGGGCAAGCTGACCCTCGCGCTCTCCCATGTGCGCGGCGGCGAGATCGAAGACAAGCGCTGGAACGCCAAGACCCGCTTCGACGCCGACGCCCACACCGTCCACGTCACCACCCGCCAGGGCGCCGAGAAAGTGGTGAAGCGCTACGAGTGGTCCGGAAAGACCTATGTCGAGCGCCCAGACGGCTGAACCAGGCTCAATGTCACGATGCTGTGGCAGTTGGTGACGCGCTCAGCCCTTGACAAGGGGCGAGCCTCGGGTCACATGCGCGCGGCCCACCGGCCAGGGCGGCCCTGCGATGTACGCCACACGCGCGGCGCTGCCCGGCCCGGGAAGAACTGGAGAACACCATGGCGATGACGACTGAGCGCAAGGCGGAGATTATCCGCGATTACGGGCGAGAAGAAGGCGATACCGGCTCTTCCGAGGTCCAGATCGCGCTCCTCACCGAGCGAATCACCTACCTCACCGATCACTTCCGCACCCACCACAAGGACCACCACTCCCGCCGCGGGCTGCTCAAGCTCGTCGGTCGTCGTCGGCGGCTCCTCAAGTACCTTCGGAACAACCACGAGGACCGCTACAAGTCGGTCATCCAGCGCCTCGGTCTGCGGCGCTGACGCTCACAAGGCGACGGGTGATACCGTCGCCTTCGCGCGTTCTGGGAGACCAATTCATACCGGAGGCAGATCCGGTCGACACAGGCTCCCGAACATCGGAGCTTCCTGCATGTCAGGGGCCCCACCAGACCTTCGTTCCCTCCCGAACGAACCGCTCTTTTCCACCTTGATCGACACCACTCGCAGCACGCGCCCGAGTCCCTCCGACGCCCGTGTTTCGCAGGTCTACGCGATCTCAGCCATGCCCTTCACGTCCCCACATGATGGGGCCTGGCTGAGATCCCGCAGGTCTACGAGACCAAGGCGCTCGAAGCAGAGCTCGCGCACGGGTCCATCGCTGTTGGCCAGCCCATGCCGCTGCCTCCAGCTGCCTGAGGGTCGTCGAGACCCCGCCATCCAAGTTCTCTTGACTTGATGCCCCGCCTTCCGGCGCCCATTTCTTGAGCTTGGTGGCACCCCCAGTAATTCCCGCCCCGCACCGTGTCGGTGGACACGCGCGTGCATGGGCGACACACGACTTGAACCAAAGCAAAGAGAGAAAAATATGAAGACCCAATCCGTCACCGTCGAGATCGGCGGCCGCAACATCACCCTCGAGACCGGCTGGCTTGCCAAGCAGGCCGGTGGTGCCGTCGTCGTCAAGCAGGACGACAGCTCGGTCCTCTGCACCTTCGTTGCAGACACCAAGCCCAGCCGCTTCGACTTCCTGCCCCTCACGGTCAACTACCAGGACCGCACCGCGGCTTCCGGCAAGATCCCCGGTGGCTTCCTCAAGCGCGAAGGCCGCCCCGGTGAGCGCGAGACGCTCATCTGCCGTCTCATCGACCGTCCCCTTCGCCCGCAATTCGCCAAGCAGGTTCGCGTGGAGATGCAGATCATCGCCACCGTGATGAGCTTCGATGCCGCCAGCGACACCGATGTCCTTGCCCTCTGCGGCTCCTCGGCCGCCGTGGCCTGCTCCGACATGCCCACCGAAGGCACCGTGGCCGCCGTGCGCGTCTCCCGGGTCGACGGTGAGCTGAAGGTCAACCCCTCTCGCGCCGAGATGAGCAAAGCCGACATCAACCTCGTCGTGGCCGGTACGTCCGAAGCCATCTGCATGGTCGAAGGTGGCGCCATGGAGGCCTCCGAGTCCGACATGCTCGACGCGATGGACCTCGCCCACGCTGAGCTCAAGAAGATCGTGGCCGCCATCGACGAGCTGGCCGCCATGGTCGGCACCGCCAAGCGCGACATCGGCGAGGCCCCCAAGGCCGACGCCGCTGTCGGAGCCAAGGTCGCCGAGCTCGGCACCGACTCCCTTGCAACGGCCATGGCTGTGCGCGTCAAGCACGAGCGCAGCGCTGCTGTCCGTGCCGCCCGCAACGCCGTCATCGCCCAGCTGGTTGCTGGTGTCGAAGACGCCGACGAAGTCGCACGCCTCACCACCGAGGCCAAGGGCGCCTGGCAGAAGCTCATCCGCACCACCATGCGGTCGAAGGTCATCTCCCAGCGCATCCGCCTCGACGGTCGTGCCACCGACGAAGTCCGCGACATCACCGTCCAGGTCGGCGTCGGTCCCCGCACCCACGGCTCCGCAGTCTTCACCCGCGGTGAGACCCAGGCCTACGTGTCGGCCACCATCGGCATCGAGGAAGACGCCCAGCGCATCGACTTCGCCGGTGCCACCGACAACTTCCGCCGCTGGATGCTGCAGTACAGCTTCCCGCCCTTCTGCACCGGAGAGGCCCGTCCCCTCCGCGGACCCAAGCGTCGTGAGATTGGCCACGGTGCCCTCGCTCACCGCGCTCTCGAAGCCGTCGTGCCCAGCCAGGAAGACTTCCCCTACGTCCTCCGCTGTGTCGCCGATGTGCTTGAGTCCAACGGCTCCAGCTCCATGGCCACCGTCTGTGGTGCCAGCCTCTCCCTGATGGACGCCGGTGTCCCGCTGAAGGCCCCCGTGGCCGGCATCGCGATGGGTCTCATCAAGGAAGGCGATGACTACGCCGTCCTCTCCGACATCCTTGGCGACGAGGACCACCTCGGCGACATGGACTTCAAGGTCACGGGCACCCCGAACGGCATCACCGCCTTCCAGCTCGACACCAAGATCACCGGCCTGCCCCGCGAGGTCATGCTTCGGGCGATGAACCAGGCCCGCGATGGTCGTGCTTACATCCTCGATGAGATGGCCAAGGTCATCAGCGCCGGTCGCGACGAGCTGTCCGACTACGCTCCCCGCATCTCGGTCATCAAGATCAACCCCGACAAGATCCGCGACATCATCGGCCCCGGAGGCAAGACCATCCGCTCCATCCAGGAGCGCACCGGCACCCGCCTCCGCGTCGACGACACCGGCACCGTGCAGATCGCCAGCTCCAGCCAAGCCGACGCCCAGAAGGCCGTCGACATCGTGCGCGAGCTCACTCAGGAAGCCGAGATCGGCAAGCTCTACCTGGGCGTGGTCAAGCGCACCGTCGACTTCGGCGCCTTCGTCGAGATCTTCCCCGGCACCGAGGGCCTGGTTCACATCAGCCACCTCGCCGAGGGCCGCGTGGAGCGCACCACCGACATCGTCCGTGAAGGCGATGAGGTGCTGGTCCGCGTGATCGACATCGACCGCTCTGGCAAGATCCGCTTGTCCCGCAGGGAAGCCCTCACCGACGCTCTCTGAGCCGACGCGCTGCCTGCTCGCGGGGTCCCGCTGACCAGCCCCATGGTCGGTCGGGGCCCCGCTTCGCTTCTTGAACCGTCCCCAGTTTCTGCGGTGTCCCCCACCCAGCTCCTGCGGTGTCCCTCCCACCCGCCCCGTCCACCGCGAGCCCGCCATGCTTCCCCGTCCCACGCTTCGCATCCAAGTGCTGCCTCATGGCCAAGACCTCGACCTGCCCCGCTACGAGACCCCCGGATCTGCCGGTCTGGACCTTCGCGCCGCAGTGGACGCCCCCCTCACTCTCCAGCAGTTCGACCGAGTGGCCGTACCGACGGGGCTCATCGTCGCCATCCCCGAAGGCTGGGAAGGACAGGTGCGCCCCCGGAGCGGAAACGCCCTGCGGCTTGGCTTGTCGATGCCAAACAGTCCCGGCACCATCGACAGCGACTACCGCGGAGAGCTCAAGGTGCTTCTCATCCACCTCGGCCGCGAGC
>Ga0315322_10003963_pt1 | contig 11401 bp, 6 predicted proteins | sample M110021515metaG_FD_203461 | JGI IMG/M metagenome (GOLD analysis project Ga0315322, IMG submission 203461) | Ammonia-oxidizing marine archaeal communities from Monterey Bay, California, United States - M1 100m 21515 | ecosystem: Environmental > Aquatic > Marine > Intertidal zone | place: USA... | reverse complement strand
TTTAGAAAGGTAACCCTTTCGCTTCGGGCATGCAAGGGGACGGGACAAGGAAAAGGAGGAGTTCTTTGGCAAATCAATGGTCAAGTTCACTTGTCCAGAGTCCCGTCTTACCCGCAGAGAGAGAAGCGGCTTGGAAGAAGCAGATTTGCGATCGAGGCTATTACCCAAAAGAGCTTGAGGCCCTTCCAGTCCGGTGTCCGTCTTCTTGGAAAAGGCATCCGGTGTCTTGCCTTCGATCATCATCACCCGATCGCCAACCTTGAGACCAGCGGTCTCGGCTGCTCCGCCCTTGCCGACGTCCATGACGAGAATTTCCTTTTCCCCATCCTTGAGCCGACCGGTTGCCTCCAGCACGCCCATCGGAAAATCATGGTGTGCCCCGTCCTTACTGTTTACCAGCTTAGGCTTGTATACGGACTGCCCCGGAAGCGCGGAAGAGACGAGCAGGCAGGCAAAGATGTAGAATTGAAAAAGTCGCATCCCTCTATCCTTTTTATCGGGAGCCCACTGGGCAAGCGAATAGCGAACGAATTGCGTTTTTGGAGCTCAGCCGAGCTTGGCGAACACGGCGGACAAGGTATCCTTCGCATCCCCGAAGAGCATGTCCGTATTATCCTTGAAATAGAGCGGGTTCTCGACCCCTGAGTACCCGGCCGCCATGCTCCGCTTGAGGGCTACTACGGACTTGGCATTCCAGGCCTCGATGACGGGCATCCCGGCAATCGGACTGCTTGAGTCTTCCAAAGCGGATGGGTTGACGATGTCGTTCGCCCCAACGACCAAAAGCACGTCCACTCCGGGCAGGTCATCGTTGATCTCATCCATTTCGAAAACAATGTCGTAGGGAACGTTGGCCTCGGCCAGCAATACGTTCATGTGCCCGGGCAAGCGGCCGGCCACCGGATGAATGGCAAAGCGGACGTTGACATCCTTTGCACGCAAAGTCTCGGTGATGTCCTTGACCACGTGCTGAGCCTGAGCGACCGCCATGCCGTATCCGGGTACGATCATCACTTCCTTGGCTTCCTTCAACTCTTCGGCCACTTCGTCTGCAGTGGTCTCGGTAATTGTTCCCTCGACCTCGCTACCTCCGCCCGGAGAGGAACCCGAACTGGTGCCGAAGCCTCCGAAAATAACGTTGGCCAAGCTACGGTTCATCGCCTTGCACATAATGTAACTGAGAATGGCTCCACTGCTCCCGACCAAGGCGCCCGTAATGATGAGCAAATCATTCTTGAGCATGAAACCGGCGGCCGCCGCGGCCCAACCGGAGTAACTGTTGAGCATGGATACGACCACGGGCATGTCCGCTCCCCCGATCGCCAAGATCAGGTGTACGCCCAAGACAAAGGAAATGACCATTACGATGAGCAAACTGATCCAAGCTTCGTCGTGCCCCTGTTCAAGAAATTGAGAACCCAACCAGATCGAAACTCCGATCATCCCCAGGTTGGCCAGGTGTCTGCCTGGAAGAAGGAAGGGGGTTCCACTCAGTGATCCGCGAAGCTTGCCAAAAGCAATAACCGAACCGGTGAAGGTCACCCCACCGATAAATACCCCGAGGAGAATCTCGACGTCGTGAATCAACTTTTCGCTTCCGCTCATCAAGGCATTCGCGGGGTCAAGAAAGGTGGACAAACCAACCAAGACGGCAGCCGCCCCGACGAAGCTATGGAGAATGGCGACCAGTTCGGGCATGGAGGTCATTTCGACCCGCTTGGCAAGGATTGTTCCGATCACCGCCCCTCCAATCATAAGAGGGGCCAAAAACTGAAAGTTGATCACTCCTTCGGGGTCAAGGGAGAGTTGGACGAAAGTTGCGATAATGGCGAGAGCCATACCGAGGATGCCATAGAGGTTTCCCTTGCGGGCGCTTTCCTGCTTCGATAATCCGCCGAGGCTCAGGACGAAAAGGATTCCCGAAACCAGGTAAGCGGTTGTTACGAGTCCCGTCGTCATTCCTTGCGAAACATTTTGAGCATGCGGTGGGTCACGAGAAAACCGCCTGCAACGTTAATGGTAGCCAAGAAGATCGCCACTCCGGCGAGAATGCTCTTGGTATCGGCCCATGGCTCCGCTCCCGTGACAAAGAGCATGCCCCCAATCAGAATGATCCCACTGATCGCATTGGTTACGCTCATGAGGGGGGTATGAAGGGAGGGGCTAACGTTCCAGACCACCATGTACCCAACAAAGCAAGACAGTACGAAAACCGTCAATTGATTGAGAAACTCGTTGTCATTCGCCTCTTGATCCCAACCCAAGGCCAAAAGAACAAGGGCCAATAGCCCGAGCATCATACCCGGAGAAAAAATCGATGATCCGCCGGCTTCCTTCTCCTCGGAAATCGGGGTTGGTTCCTCCTTGGGCTTGGCCGGTTGTTGGCTGACCTCCACCTTTGGGGGTGGCCATGAAAGCTTGCCCTCGTCCAAAACCAAGGCTCCGCGGACCACCTCGTCCTCCTGATTGATGGAAAATTCATCGACTTGACCAAGCAAGTGGACGAGCTTGACCAAATTATTGCCGTACAACCGACTGGACTGGGTCGGCAGACGGGATGGCAAATCGGTATACCCAAGGACGTTTACCCCATGAACGACTTTGGCTTCACCCGGTTCGGTTAATTCGCAATTCCCCCCTCCTTCGGCCGCCAAGTCCACGATGACCGAACCCCGCTTCATACTCTTGACCATGTCCTCGGTGATCAGGACGGGTGATTTTTTACCGGGAATCATGGCCGTGGTGATGATGACATCCACTTCCTCGGCCTGTTCGGCAAAGAGTTTCATCTCCGCCTCGATAAATTCCTTGCTCATCACCTTGGCATAACCACCGGATCCGGAGCCATCCTCCTCGAAATCAAGTTCGAGAAACTCGCCACCCAAGCTCTTTACTTCTTCCTTCACCGCCGGGCGCGTATCGAAGGCCCGAACGATCGCCCCCATATTGCGGGCTGCCCCAATGGCCGCCAAACCAGCAACTCCGGCTCCAATCACAAGTATCTTGGCAGGCGGAACCTTTCCGGCGGCGGTAATTTGGCCGGTAAAGAATCGCCCGAATCGATGAGAGGCCTCGACCACGGCGCGGTAACCCGCGACGTTGGCCATCGAACTCAAGGCGTCCATGGACTGAGCCCGCGAAATACGGGGCACGCAATCCATGCCTAAGAAAGTAATCTTTCTGTCGCCCAGGGCCTTGAGCAAGTCCTCGTTGCGGGCCGGGTAAGCAAAACTGATCAAGGTTGCTCCCTCGCGGATCAGGGAAGCCTCCTCCAGGGTCGGCGGGTTGAGCTTGAGAAGCAAATCGGCCTGCCCCCAAATCTCGGTCGTGTCCGAGACGATGGTCGCCCCCGCCGACTCGTAGGTCGAATCGGGAAAATGAGCGGACTCTCCTGCGCCAGACTCCACACGCACCTCGTATCCAAGCTTGGCAAAGGCAACTACGTTGTCGGGCGAAATTGCAACTCGCTTCTCCGCAGCGTGGGTTTCCTTGGGTATGCAAAGTTTCATTTGGGCAAAGAACTGATATCCATTGAGTGGATGAAATCAAAGACTCTGTAAAGGAAAAGTTCCAAACTTCCCAAAGCAAAACGATGAATACAGGAAAATATGGCAAAAATAGGGTAAGATTGTTTGTTGATTCAGGAATGGAACCCGAATCGTATCAAATCATCCCTCTTTCACTTTTGGAAAAAGAACTTCTTCCAAATCTCTTACGCTATGACCGGCCGAACGACTTTGGCTTTTTCCACTCCGGTCAAGCGCATGTCGAGACCCTGATACTGATAGCTGAAATTATCATGCTTGATTCCTAACTGATTCAGCATGGTGGCATGCAGGTCGCGAACGTGCACGACGTCCTTCTCGGCATGATAGCCCAGTTCATCGGTTGCACCGTGGCTAACTCCACCCTTGATGCCGCCTCCCGCCATCCACATGGAAAAGCCCTTGATGTGATGGTCCCGACCGGGACCACCCTTGCCTTGGAACATGGGGGTTCGACCAAACTCGCCTCCCCAGATGACCAAGGTATCCTCAAGCAGACCGCGTTGCTTCAGGTCGGTCAAGAGAGCCCAAGTCGGGCGGTCGGTCAGTCCGCAACAAATCTTCATGTAGTTGGCGAGCCCACCATGGTGATCCCATCCGCGGTGGTACAAGTGAACGAAACGCACGCCTCGCTCGACCAAGCGCCGGGCCAGAAGACAATTGGACGCGTAGCTCCCATCGCCGGGCTTGGCTCCATAAAGCTCAAGGGCGGAGGCGGGTTCGTCGGAAACGTCCATCAACCCCGGAACACTTGACTGCATGCGAAAGGCCATCTCATAGGCGGAGATCTTGGTGTCGACCTCGGGATTCCTCCAAATGGCGTTTTTCTTGCGGTCGAGGGCGGTGATCGTTCGAACGAGGGAAGATTGGGTTTTCGAGGAAACGCCCAAGGGATTGCTCACGTAATGAACGGGATCCCCCGCTGCATTGAACTCGACTCCCTGAAAACGGCTGGGCAGAAAACCGGAAGACCATTGACGCGAGGCGATGGGCTGGGGGTTGCGACCACCCACGCTGGTCAGGACAACGAACCCGGGCAAGTCCTGAGATTCGGAACCCAACCCGTAATTCACCCATGAACCCATGGACGGGCGACCGCTTATGACGGTACCGGTGTTCATGAAGGTATGGGCCGGGTCATGATTGATTTGTTCGGTCACCATCGAACGGATGACTGCGATGTCGTCTACCATCTTTGCCGTATGGGGAAGGAAATCGCTCACGTATTGGCCGCATTCGCCGTACTTGCGAAACTTGGTTTGATGGCCAAGAACCCGCAACGCCTGTCCTTGCAACTGGGCGATGGGTTGCCCCTTGGTGAACGACTCGGGCATGGGCTTGCCGTCCATTTGGTCGAGCTTGGGCTTGTAGTCAAAGGTCTCGAGGTGAGAAGGCCCGCCCGACATGCAGAGAAAAATCACCCGCTTGGCCTTTGCCAGCATGGGTGAAAGGCTTTGCTCCAAAGGCGCTCCCGATAGATCGCGAGACAAGAGGGAATGAAAAGCCGTCATCCCCAAGCCCAGTCCGGCCTGATTAAGAAAGGTCCTTCTCTTTAAGGCAGTCGGGTTGTCCGTTTGATTCATTTCAGTTTCGTATGGTGGTTTCGCCCAAGTTCAAAAGGGCCCGCGAGACCATTGTCCAAGAAGCCAGTTCCAAAGGATCAAGGGAGGCATCCGCAGGGGCCAAGCCGACTTGGTGGAGCTTCTTTGCCTCCTCAGGATGGGTCGCATATTCTTTCGCACTTTCCTTGAAAAGGGCGACCAAAAGGGCAACTTCATCAGCCTTGGCCTCCCGGGACAAAACGGTCCGCCAGGCAAACTGGACGCGTTCCTCTGGGGTTCCCGTCTTTTCCTTGATGATACGGGTCGCGAAAGCCCTCGCCGCTTCGACGAAAGTAGGGTCGTTAAGAAGGGCAAGGGCCGCATTGGGAGTATTGGAACGGGGACGCTTGGCGGTACACTCTTCCCGGGACGGAGCGTCCATGGCCTTCATCATCGGATGCAGGAATTGTCTTTGCCAATGCAGGTATACTCCGCGCCTCCATTGATTGGCATCCGTATCGTGGCGGTAGGAACGTCTGGGGAAATTCAAGTGCCGGTAGTAACCCTCCGGTTGGTAGGGCTTGGAAAAGTTGAAGGCATCACCCTCCTGAAGCAAGCCACTGACAAAAAGGGCATTGTCCCGAATCATCTCGGCAGGCAGCCGGTAGCGGGCTTGTCGACCGAACCATTTGTTCTCCGGATCAAGCCGAGCCAATTCGGCTGAAACGAGGGAGCTCTGGCGGTAAGCCCGGCTCGTTACGATGAGGCGGACTGTCTTCTTTATGCTCCAGTCGTTTTCAATCAAGGCCACGGAGAGTTTGTCAAGCAAGGGACGGTTGGTCGGAGGTTGGCCCTGACCACCAAAATCTTCCAGAGAAGGCGACAAGCCCTCCCCGAAGAACAGGTACCACAAACGGTTGGCAAAAACGCGGGCGGTCAAGCCTCCGGACCCGTCTTTGGGGTCGGTCAACCACTCGGCCAGATCAAGCCGGTCCAGACGACCGGCCTTCCTTGGTTCACGCACACCCATGAACACGGGGACGGCTGGAAGTACGACTTCACCACTATCGTCCAACCAATTACCCCGAGGTAAAATACGAATTTCACGGGGAGCCTTGGCCTTCGTGATCATTGTGTTTTGACCTGACTTTTCCAATATCTCGAGTCTTTTTGATTTTGTAAAATAGGCCGCAAACTCTGCTTTGGGTACTCCATCGACTCCCGGATTCTCGATCTCTTCAAGTTCCTTTTGCAAGGCCGACTTCTTTTCCTTGTTTCGTTCCTTGGCCAACTTAGCCCGCAAACCGGCATGTTTGGCGGACCATGCTTCGAGAACTTTGCCGTTTGGAGGTGCTTGGTGCAAAACGGCGATCTCTTGTTCAAGAAGGCGCATTTCCTCCCGGACTTTCGCGGGGTATGCCTTGACGTAAGGAGGACGGACGGTGGGTAAGCTGTTGCCAGTGAATCCGTCGTCGTGAATATCGGCAAAAAAGGCGGACAAGGTGTAAAAGTCGCCTATGGTGTAAGGGTCGTACTTGTGATCGTGACACTGGGCACATCCGACGGTTGCCCCCATCCATACCGCCGAGACGTTGCGTACCCGGTCGGCCCCGTAAATGGCAAGGTATTCCTTGCGCTGAATACCCCCCTCGTGCGAGGTTTGAAGCAAGCGGTTGTAGCCGGTAGCAACCAATTGTTCGTTGGTCGGCTTTTCGAACAGGTCTCCCGCCAATTGCTCCCGGGTAAATCGATCGAGGGGAAGATCCCGGTTGAAGGAATCGATCACGTAATTACGGTAAGGCGCCGCAGGGTGATCCTGATCACCATGGTATCCCACGGTGCTGGCAAAACGGACGAGATCAAGCCAGTAAGTGGCCATTCGTTCGCCAAAGGCCGGCTTGGCCAACAAGGCATCAACCCGGTCGGACACCACTTGGTCAAGCGGTCTCTTGTCTTGGGTGAAGGAGTCAACCTCATCGGGGCGAGGAGGCAAACCGGTCAGATCGAAATGCAACCTGCGGGCCAAGGTAATTCGGTCGGCGTCCGGCGAGGGCTTCAAATTCTTTTCCGAGAGCTTTGCATAAACGAACCGGTCGATCCAATGATCCGACCACTCCTTGCCCATGGCAGGGACAGGTGTTTCCCTTGGAGACTCGAAGGCCCAATATTTGTCGTACTTCGCACCCTCGAGGATCCACTGTTTTATAATTTCGCGCTCTTTGGGCGTCATCACTTTGTGGGCTTCGGGCGGAGGCATGACGTCGTCGGAATCCGGGCTTATGATACGGGCCCACATCTCGCTTTTCTCCAAGCTGCCGGGAACGAGGGCGGCATAACCTCCGAGGTCGCGGGTCGCGCCTTCCTCGGTGTCGAGGCGCAAATCGGCCTTGCGCTCGTGGCCGTCGGGTCCGTGGCAAAAAAAACAGTTGTTCGAGAGAACCGGACGAACCTCTGAATTGAAATCGATTGCCGACCAAAGTAGTGAAGGCAAACCGAAGAGGACCACGAGGGTAATTCTTAAAAAACGCCTGATGGGAAAAGACGACATTGTAAAAAAAACTATTTGAAAGAGAGTTAAAACGCTAGATCAAAAGGCACTTCCTTTTGATTTTTCACCCGGCGGAAAGTTCACCTCAAGCCGTTGCGCCTCAAGTGCTCCTTGAACCATGCGTTAATCGGAGCCGAACGGACGGAAGGATGATAAGGAGCGTCGGTCTTGGGCAAGGCGGCCCGAAACTGATTGATTTCTCCCTCAAGACTCTTTTTACCTGCCAGGTTGGTCCATTCGTTCGGATCACTCCGATGGTCGTAAAATTCCTCCGTTCCGTTTTCCATACGCAAGTAACGGTAACGCTCCGAACGCAAGGCATGGTTTTTTCTCGCATAGGTCGTAAGAACGGCAAACCTCCATTCACGCGATGGGTCGTGCAAAAGCGGAACCAGGCTCATTCCTTCGTTCTTCTTGTTTTCAGGCAAGCCGCACATTTCGAGCATGGTCGGGTACAGGTCGATCAAACCCACCGGCTTGGAGCAAACCCTTCCCTTTGTTCCAAAATCCGCAGCCTGCAATTTGGCCGGAACGACCACCAAGGGGACGCGGGTTGATTCCTCCCACAGGCTGTGTTTGCTCACTCGGTCCTTTTCTCCAATGTGATACCCGTGATCGCTGAAAAGAATTACGGTCGTATCTTTGGCGTGCGGACCTTCGTCCAAGGCATCAATGACCCGCCCTACCTGATGATCGACGAATGCAATGCAGGCCAAGTAGGCGCGTACGCATTTGCGAAATTGCTCGTCGTTGTTCGCACGCAGAAACTCGAGGCGAGGATACTTGGGCAATTCATGCATCCGCCGACTCGTCTCGGGAACGTCCGAGAGATCGTCCATCCGCACGGGCGGCAACTTAATTTCTTTCAAGGGAAATAATTCAAACCATTTTTGCGGAACGTAAAAGGGGACATGCGGTCGGATGAAGCCCACTCCCAAAAAAAACGGCTTGTCCGATTTACGAGCCAAGCGCTCCACCGCCCAGTCCGCCACCTTGTGATCGGGCATCTCCTCGTCCCGATCCGGGTAAGCCCCCCAATCTGTTTGCGTACCCGTCCAAGGCACGTCGGGCAAAAAATAATTGAAGCGTTTGCCGTTGGGTGGCTTGGGCCCGGACCCCGCGAACTTGCCTCCATAGACGTCGAAGAGCTTCTTGTCGGAATATCCATGAGAAATCTTTCCGACTCCCCATGTGGCATAGCCATGGGCTGAGAAAAACTGAGGCATCATGCGACCGTGAAAGAACTTCTCGTCTTTCTCCATGGCCTTGCCTCCGGGTTGCTGATAGAGCCCCGTGCGATGAAGATAATAACCCGACAGCAACGACGCCCGGGAAGGCCCGCAAATAGGCCCCTGGCAATGGGCATTGGCAAAGAGCATCCCCCGCTGGGCCAGGCGATCAATATTGGGCGTGAGAGCTTGCGGATGACCAGCCATGCAACCGACCCAGTCGTTGAGATCGTCGATGGCAATCAGCAGGGCATTCGTCTTGGCCCGAACGGACCAAGCGATGAGGGAAAGTAAAAGAAAGACGAAAAAAGGCGTTCTCTTCATGGAATGAGAATCAACCGATCGAACCTATTCGCTTACAGTTTGACCTGAATTTTCTTGCCCTTGCTTTCCTTGGCCGACAGCGACTTTACACCCTTGAAAGTCTTGAGGGCAGAACCCTCGCCCACCTTCACCGTGTAGGAGCCTTTGGCAAATACCTTTGGCTGGAAGCTTTGACCCTTTGTCCGAAGGGTGTAAACGACTTGGCCGCTCTTCTCTTCAATAACCTGAACCACTTGGTCCGGCTTGTTCATCTCCAGTGAAGGCAGGTGTCCGGCGGCTTTACGTCCATAGTTTTCGATCTGATTGAAGGTGAAAGGCCAGCCAGGGTAAGGCTTGGCGCCCTTTGCCGAAACGTCGACATTGCGGGGCCAGCAGATGAAAGTCACGTCGCGGGTCTTCTTGTCGATGCGCACGACACCGAATCCGGCCGCCCTCGTGCTTAGTCTGTCGCCACCTTTTTCGGGAGTCGGATTCGCCACCGCAATGGCGGTAAGCTTGTTATCGAATCCGTCGACGTGATCACCGAGAATCGGGTCCTGCCCGGGCTTGCGATTTTTGCCTGGCTCAAGGGGTTGCCACCACCTCAAGTAAAGGTTCGCGATCGAGGGAACGCAGAAGGAATAAATCGAATCCCTCCACTCGTCGATGCCATGATGAAAGACCGTTGCCAGGTGCTGATCTCCCGCAAAATGAAAGGCGTAGGCCTTGCGCAAAGCGGCGATTGCCTTGTTACGCCCAGTCTGCGGCCAACCGTTGGAGTCGAGGTCGGCATGCAAACGTCCGCCGACTCGGCCATGGATGTGAGCCCCTCCGCAAAAGATGGTCTGGGAAAGAGCGACTTTCATGTCGGCGCCAGTCCAGTCTTTCCCCCATTCGTCGAGAAACTTGAGCTGGCGCTCTCCCAGAAGACGAGCCTGAGGTACGTCCACCGACTTGGGGTCGTACTCGGGGTTGCGGATGTGATCGGGACGGGGTCCCTGTTTAGGTATCATGCCGGCCGGACCGGTCTTGAATTTACGATCCTCGATAATGGCAAAGCTAATACGCCCCCAATTAAGATGGGTGTAATAAGTTCCAATGCCCCGCTCGATGGGGGTCGGATCATAGGGGTCGGGTAAATGGCTTGTTTGAGCGCGCTCCACTTCCTTGACGTATTCGACCGGCATGGAATAACCTCCGTCTGCGGCCCCTGGAAGAGTCGATTTCTTTCCATTGTGCCCCCAAATATTTGGTTGTCCCACGTCATGATCGTCGGGAAGAGAAACTGTTGGGTAGTCCTTGATCACTTCACCAAAATCACGACCAAACCGCAACCAAGCCGCATAGTGGCGACGGTGATCGTATACTTGGTCACCGGAAAAGAAAAGCAGGTCGGGCTTGAGTCTCTTAATGTTATCCACCAAGTCCTGCTTCGGGATATCCCCCCCGTGCCCCGGGTTGATGGAATTGCCCGTGAACCCAACGGCCACGAATTCCCTTTTGTCCTTTGGGTTTTTGCGAATGATTCCTTCATAGGTCGCTTTCTCGCCGTGCCTGACGCGGTAGGAAACCTCTTGCGAATCATCCCACTTCTCTACCCGGAAGGGAACAGTCCAACCCCTCTCGATCACATTGGCCTCGGCAACTTGCTTCCATTTCCCTCCCTGCTCGACTTCAAGGGTGGCCTTGCGAGGTTCGCCTTCCTTGAGAGGGTAGAGTTGAGCGGTCAATTTCAGCGTCTTGTCGTGAACCGTGTAAAGAGAGAAACAAATGACTTGATCTCGAGTGATCTCGGGCATGGCCAATGGATCAACCCTTTTCTTCTTCTGAGCAAAGGAAGGGATCGAAATCGGCAAAAGAACGACGGTGAGAATGAGAAGCCTGATGAATGGAGAATGGATCATAAGATGACGAGTAGGGTTGAAGTAAAAAAACCAACATAGGATAGAGGCTCGTCAAATCAAGGATAAGACTTCGGAACACACGATATTGTTTGGGAGACAGAAGACGGACAAGAAAAGTTACGCGCGTTTTCGCAAGGTCAAACAAGCGTTTTACTGCTCGTCTTTTTTCGGAAGCACTGTATATTCAAATGATTAGCCATGTAAAAGGACGAGGCCTCACGTGTGGAAACGGATGGGTATTGAGATAAAGTGAGCGAGTGTTCGAAGACAAGGCGTAACAAACAAACAAGTCGAACGAAACACAGTCCCATGAACGAAGAAGATGCCATTG
>Ga0315322_10003960_pt1 | contig 11402 bp, 10 predicted proteins | sample M110021515metaG_FD_203461 | JGI IMG/M metagenome (GOLD analysis project Ga0315322, IMG submission 203461) | Ammonia-oxidizing marine archaeal communities from Monterey Bay, California, United States - M1 100m 21515 | ecosystem: Environmental > Aquatic > Marine > Intertidal zone | place: USA... | reverse complement strand
GACAAGCACCAGCATGAGCGCGGTGAATATATATGCAACAGCAACCATGAGTGCAGGTGGTGAGTACAGCCACCCAAACCACGGATTAATCTTGTTCAGTATCCAGTCTGGATCAATGCCACGAAACCGCAGACACATAATGCTCCGCAGCCAGTTTTTCCATTCCGACCACACGCGTTGCCGTCGCCGTTCATTGAGTTGTGGCCCCTGACCAGCCCGATCACCAATGACAAGCCCACTGCGATGGAGCGTGGACACAAAACGAGACACCTCATCCACAGTGATTCGGCGAGGAGGGAAACGGGCCTCAAAATTATCCTTGAGATCTTCGAGGCTCGCCTCACCATCAAGCATTTCAAGGAGAGCATATTCTTCGGGACGAAACCGATAGTACGACAAACCAATAGGGTCTTTGACCACATACCATGCTTGCCCCTGATACACCTGACGATTGGTAACCAAGTCACCACGGTACCGCAGACCCACAGGGCGCGACGTACTCGAGCGGAAGGCTTCAGCCATCGCCATGGTTCACCTCATTCGGCATCTGCTGTTGTCACGGTTCGATGGACGGGAGGCAATGGAGCCTGTGTGGAATGAATCGTCATTGTCGCTGTTTGGCCAGCACGCAGCAGCCACTCCACAGAATCTTTTGCCTGCCGATTTTCAACCTCAGCCCACACGCGAAAGTCACCACCAGGCTCAACAAGTGGACTCACAAAGACAATCCTACCTTTGAATGATTCTTCGCGCTCGTCTGCAAACATCACTGAGACTGTTACCGGGCGGTTATGCACCATGCTTGGCTCGTATTTGGATGAATCTACATACCCCTCAACCCGCAGTTTGTCAGTCCGAACAACTCTCGCCAACGGATCTCCAGGCTGCATCCATTCACCAAGATGTGGATAAACCTGAACGATCATGCCATCAATCGGCGAAGCGATCTGCCGTCGACCAATACGGTTTTCAGCCGCGAGAACTTCCACCTCTTTCGACTGTGCGTCAAGTGATGAAAGCTGCCTTTCAAGCTGTGCCTGTTCAATCTGAAGCTCGCTCTTCTTCTGATTCAGCTGAAGCCTTGCTAGCTCCACCTGCGTCACACTACCTGGGATTCTTCGATTTGATGCAACCGCTTTTTCAACCTCTGCCTCAGCGACTTTTTCAGCAGCAACTGAATACCGCACATCAACGTCGCTTTTTGCTTTGGCAATCGCCTGATCGTGCTCAGCGGATGCCTTTTGTTTTTCAAAGCGAGGCTGGGAATCATCAATTCGAGCAATGGCACCACCTCGACGAACCGTATCTCCTTCTTTGACTGATAACTCAACCAAGACTCCGGCTTCACGCGCAGGCACTCGAGCTTCTTCAACAACTGACACCAAACAGCGACGAAGCACCGGCTCTTCTGGTGTCGCTGCTGAAAGAGAATGCGCTCCCAACAAAACAACGCCGCACATAACTCCTGAAGTAAATTTCATAATGCCCACCTGATGTACTGTGTCCTTACTCTTACCAGAGCCTGAAAAAGATCTGTGTCTGAAAGAATGCCATGACGTCCATAAACCAGACATACCCCAAGGCGTGTGTTCCGCAGTTCACCCTTGCTGTGACAGTCGCTCCAGCACCCAACTCTTCCTTCTCATGCCTTGCTGGATCAATCGTAATTCGAACAAGCACTGTATTACCCTGCTCTCCTCGAACCTCAGCTTGCTCATGAATTTCTTCAACAATGCCATAATGTCGAGTTCCTGGATCCGTTGCCAGAATGTAGTCGACTTTTAGCTTGTGACCTTCTTTTTCTGCTCTCGAAAGAGCCTTATTGATATGCCCGAGCCTGTCATCAGCCATGTGAATCTCAAGTTCCCATTCGCCAGTCTTGTCGGCGATACTCATGAGCACCTGACCTCGTTCAACCGGGCGAAAGAGCAGTCGGTCCCTGACCTGCCAGGTCACAATCACGCCATCAATGGGACTGCGGACTTCCAAGTCTGTTTTCTTGTGCTCATACAGCCGTTGTTGCTGTTCAAGGCTTTCAATTTCACGACGCAATTGAGCAGCACGGCCAGCCATTCGATTTTTTTCGTCGTTGGAAAGCCCTTTGTCTTCAAGCAACGATCGACGGGTCGCAACAAGTTGCTCCTCGCTTGATGCCTTTCTACCGAGAATATCCGTCATTGCTACTTCAAGGTCTGTGTTTCGAAGCTGCGCAAGAAGCTCTCCTTCTTTCACTTCTGAGCCATGCTTTAAATTCTGTTCAAGCTGCTCAACAACACCCTCAATATCAGCAAAGACATCTCGCCTATGAACAGGCTCAAGCGTGCCTTTCCCCTCCAGCCTTAGGTCCACTCGAATGAGTGTCAAAGCAGCAATGAAAGCAATGAAGGCAACTGCAGCAAGAACTGTTTTCGGAAGATTTCGTGCCGTTGTAAGAACCTTTGATTTATTGAGAAGACTTGTCAGCCGGTGAAGAGGCATCGTTGTGTGGTCAATCGCATTAGAAAGTGCCACTCGACCATGCTCAGCAACCAGTTCCACACGGGCTCTTTTACCGCCCTCAAATGTTGTTGATGAAAACCACTCAACGACCAGAACACCGATTGGGTCTGGTGCCTCTTTCGGTGGCGACTCGGCCTTGGCAACCGCAACGGCATCTACACCACCTGGCTTTACAACTGGTGTCGGCCTTGGTTTTTCAAGCGGCAGAATTGCCATGGCCGTTGAGTGCGACTCATCAATGTAATTTTCGAGCTCCTCCTCAATCTGAGGCGGCAATTCTCGCTCTGCATCCGGATGCCAGAGTGGATCACGAGCCTTAGCGACAACCCGGGCAAGTGATTCAATCGCTCGAACAGCAGAAGCACGGCGTTCAATCGACTCTTGTCCACTGACCGCTTCAAGCCGCAGCTTCCTACCTTTTTTCACAAGAACACTCACACGATCACAACCGATGATCCGGCGAGCCTCATTTGCCAACACAAATGCTGTCGCAACCGGGTCGAGCGATTCATGCAGCGCACGACTAAATCGATCAACCTGCTCCAATGCGGATTGCTGTGTATCGAGTGTTTTAATCTGCTTTCGATCGAGATACGCACCTGCAACAACTGCAACCTGCTGTAAAAACTTCAGGTAGCCCCGTTCAACATCAGACTGATTCGGCTGATGGAATATCTCAATAAGCCCCTGACGATCTTCTCCACGATCAATCGGCACACCGACCACCAAGAGGCTCGAAGGATTTGCGCCACTCGGCTTGCCGTCTGGAGATGTGATCGCGGCCTGCGGTGGAACAAGAAGACCGGAAGGTGAGCTCATTAAGGCGTGCACCATACCGCTATGGGCAGACTGAACTTCCTCATTGTCTGAAAGTCCAGTGTCTTGCATTTTCAGATGGGCAATCGGTTCGACACGGCCCTCTTTACCTGTGAGCCAGACAAGACCAGCTACCGCACCCATGGCCTCAATAACTCGTTCGAGCAGGCCTCGAAAAAACTCAGCCTCTGCAGCATCTGTTTTGGAGAGTTCTTCAATCTCGCTAATGAGCGCACGAATCTGCTGTCGGGCCTCTTCAACCGACCGGGGATCGACAGTGCTCATGGGGCTCAAACTTTCTCAGGGCCAACACGACCATTGCATCGGTGTCCCATACGATCGTATCGAACACCGATGCCAGATGGCCTATTCTTTCACCATGTCCAAGACCTTTTCTAGGCCTTAGTCGGTGGTGTAACAACGCGTTTCTGCACGTCTGTTTCAAGGACTCCGAAGGCCTGCTCGTGACGCTGAACAGCCATCATAAGCGCAGCTGCAAGTCGCTTCGCGGTAAAAAAGTTGACGATAATTCTTTGGTTTAACTGGATCGTATCTGGGGCATTGCCCACGACCTGTTTATTCAGACCAAAGTCAACGATTAGTTCTTCTGGCGTACCCGTAACACGGCAAAAATTGGCATACGTAGCCGCGATGCTTGTCTCATCAACTGGAACAGGTTCTGGTGCAGGACGTGCTGCTTGTTTGCTTTCTTCAGCCATCGACGTAACTCCATGTTTTTAAAAGAGCGGATGTATTCAGCAGCCGCCTTGGGAACAATACTGTGTCAAACCGACACTGTTAGTACGTTCCCGAATGAAAAAAGTTTACTCCCCTTCTGATTCGGGGGCTACTGGGACGGTTGAATAAGGGTTTCTAGTGTAATTCTTAATAGCTCAAACTGTAAAACCTGCCCAGCCATGACGCTTGAGCCAAGCCGATGAAACAAATCGCTTCATCAAGGCCTCCATCGCTCGAAGAGCATCAGGCTCCCATTTCAAATCTGATGATTCTTCTCGTATCTGCACTCCCTGAAAAGTGAGCTGAACCGGCCAACCACGCCGCTTGGCCATCAGATCAAAACGCTCAGCTAGCCGAAGCGTCCAGGCTGCCCCAAGTGTTTCACGTAGAGCAAAAAAACACGTATTCACATGGCAGACAAACTCTGCATCCCCTGGCGGCAACTGGACACCATTGGCCAGCACCGACTGCCGTCTTGAGCCTGCGAAAACAGCTTGAGCGAGAGCAAGAAAACCACCAACAGTCATACAAGAAATTGCCGCCAGATCACGAGTTGCCTGCAGTACGGCTGCTTCTAGTTGCACTCCAGGCAAAAGCGGCCAAATGAGCCCAACGTGCCCCAAAGCAATTAGCGTAGCGGCGACCGCCCGACGAGTCCCTACAAAGTTTATCCACCCAACCAGAACCAAAATGGGTAAGAAAAATCGTCCGAGAATATGAAGGTCAGGAAGACCTCCAGGGCGAATAAGAACTGCAGATGCCGCTGGCAGTGCAAGCACCGCTGCGAGCGATCCAACAATAAACTGCCATACGCCATGCTGCGGTCGTTTTGCCCCCAGAAGAGACATGACTGGACAAACTGACAAGGCGGCAATAACGACTCGATGAATTCCCAATGTCGCGATATCCAGATTTTCTGTCGTTTGTTGCAGCGTTGTCAGAGCAAGAAAAAGGGCGGCAGCAGCACTCCATAACGCGGCGGGGACAGCCGTTGACCCTCGCACGAACCATGCAGCGCAACAGGACAGAATGACAAAGATAATCGCTAGTCCACTTGTTATTGCGGCAAGAATCTGCCCGCGATCGAGAAACGAATCAAACTGCACAAATGAAGAAAAGAGTTCGATGAGCATGAAGAGCTTTGGTTGACCTTTCTGGTCGAGCCGGTTGTCCTGACTTTACCGTACGTATTTTAATTGCTTTTTGAAGACATGCAGCGAGTACGACGTCATAATAGAGTGTCTTGCTTACGAACACCCTATCACCCCACGAGACACAGCATGCGACGCTCCACTCTTTCCTGTGAATGTTTTTCATCTATTCCGGGCACGCTCGCTACGACTCCCTTGAAATATCTACTGATTCTGACATTCGCTGTTACTGCAACTTTCATGTGTTCTCGCCCTGCAAATGCCATTGAGATGTTTACTTTCTATGGTGATGGAAGCCGGGTGCCGCTACCAAGTCTTGAAACACCAATCGAAGCCTATCCGGGCATTCCTCTTCGGAGTGACCGACTTCGAGCCCGCCGACAGGCTGCTTACCGAGTTCCTCCACAAACGGGTATGCCCGTCGGAAATGGTCGAATCACCATACGGGCGATGCCCAGTACGGGTACAGCACCGGCATTCGACGAAGGGGTGAGGCCTACACAGGCACCTGAAGCAATTCCAACGCCTGCCCCGACTCAGACCCGCCGTATTCGGTGGCGACGACGCTAACTGAGTAAACCGCTGTGAGATTTCCTTTCGTTACGACACAGATAGTGTTAAGACCCCAATAGGAACGATTGCAAATTTCCTGGAGGGCATCATCTGTTAGATTCTTAGGAGTCCGGATGACCTAATCAAAGGAATCGTACCAATGCTGCTTGGGGCCGTTTTTGAGCGAGAGGTGCGTTTTGCGCCAAAGTCAAAAGGGCTCTTTATTGGCCGTGCAATTTATGCCGGTAGCCTTCTGGCGATTATTGCAACATGCTGGCTTGTTCTGACAGGCACCCAAGCCATTACCTCCGCCGGGGACACGGCCAGATTTGGAGCAACGCTTCTCAGGACACTCGCCCCATTACAGCTTACTCTCGCTGTACTGGCGGCTGCCATGACGGCTGCTGTCGCAGTCAGTGTTGAGAAAGACCGTCGCACGCTTGAACTTTTGCTCCTCAGCCGCCTCAGTGAACGAGAACTTGTACTCGGAAAACTTGCTGCAAGCCTGCTACGCGTCATGCTCATGCTCGTCTCAGCAATTCCTGTCTTCGGTATTGCTGCACTTTTTGGTGGTGTCACAGGCATTCAACTTGGAAGACTCTTTGTCGTCACAGCTGCTGCGGCTCTTTCTGCTGCAAGCATCGCCACAACCGTGGCATTCTGGAAGGACACCACGTTTCAAGCAGTTGCAATCACCGCATTCGCTTTGGTTGCATGGATCGTTACCGGTGAGGCAGTTGCCACGTGGTTTGGACCACGTGTTGGAGAACAGATCTCACCAGCACGGGCGATGTTTGCCGCACTCTCTCCTGCTGGCGGAAATCTTGGTTCATTCCTTAGTCTCTGTGGACTCATCATTGCGGGAACCAACCTTGTAGCAATTCGGCAGGTAAGAAGCTGGAACATGGCCCGAGACGCCCGCCGAGCCGCTCAGGCTCGAGGAACCGGCGGCTCGACAACGCACCGTCCCACAAGAAACATCTGGAAAAACCCCATCCTCTGGCGAGAAATATGTACAAATGCATATGGTCGAACAATTGTTATTGTGAGGCTCGCCTGGATGCTTCTGTTTGCCGCCGCAGTAGCTGGAATTATGTCTGAGGCTCGTGCCGAAAACCCAGATCGTTTTGCTGTTGCTGTTGCTGTTATTCCAATGGCATTAGCGAGCCTTCTCGCTGTCACGGCACTTGCTGTAACCAGCATTACAACCGAACGAGATCGTGGCTCACTCGATCTTTTGCTTGTGAGTGATCTGGAACCCAAAGAATTCATTTGGGGGAAACTGTTTGGGGCACTTGCAGTTGCACGGGAGGTTGTCGTCCTGCCTCTTTTGCTCTGCGTTGCTCTTGTTGCAAGTGGGATCGCCTCACTTGAAAACGGTTGCTACCTCTTGCTTGGTACCGCAATCCTTTTATTTTTTGCCGCTGTTTTGGGAATTCATATTGGCCTCTCTTACCCTTCGTCTCGCCGAGCAATTGCAGTGGGGCTGGGAACCATCGCCTTTCTCTTTATCGGCGTTGCCACTGCAATGCGCATCATGGTCGCATTTGGCTCAAGTTTTGAATTGCAACTAGCTCCGTTCCTTGCTGTCATTGTCGGTGGTGGGATTGGACTGTATGCAGCACTCTCAGCCCGCAATCCATCACCGGCGATTGGCTGGGCATCTGCCATCCTGCCAGCATTGACTTTTGTTGGGATCACAGGCTTTCTCCAAGGCAATACACTTCAGGTTCTCCTCGTTGTGGCTGTTGCGTACGGATTCACAACGGTAGCACTGCTGGTTCCTGCTATTGGCGCGTTCGATCTTCTCACCGGCCGAAGCTCAACTGGCGACGCATAAGCCTCCCCTCCCTGACGGGCATTCTTCGTGCTGTGACTGAGTCGTCACCGTAGCGTGGTCGCTGCCTCTTCTGATTCCAGAGCGGCCAGTCGATCAAGAGTCTCTGGCGGAGCATCGCCTTTGGATATCGCTGCCCGGTAACTTTCAACAGCATCAATGCGACGCCCAAGTGATTCTTGTGCGAAGCCTTCCAATGCAAGCACATCTGCTGGCACCTGATTCGGACCATATGTCTCCTCGAGAATCGCAAGCGTTGCCAACGCACGTTTGGGGCGATCAAGCTGCCGATAAACCTCAGCGGTTTCACGAAGAACTTCTCGATTGTCTGGCTGAAAGGCCAAGGAGTGCTGAAAGTCAGCAAGTGCATCAATCGGCTTACCACGAGCCAGATTCACCTGTCCCTGAAGGTGCCATGCCTCAGAGGATCGTGGAGCCGAAGCGACTGCTTCATTCGCTAATCGTTCAGCATCATCAAGAAGACCAAGCTGAAGATACATCATTCCACCATCAAGGCATAAATCGATATCTCCCGGTGAAAGCGAAAGCGCTTTTCCGATTTGGTGAACAGCCTCCATTTTCTCACCACGGTCCCAGAGAACACCTGCGTAATGCTTCCGAGAATCAACGTCTGTTGGACAGTGATCAACAGCTTGCTCCAGGAGCCCTTCAGCTCGCAAAAGATCGCCGGCATCGCTTGCGGAAAGCCCCAGATTACTGAGACGCCTTGCTTCAGCAACTTGCTCTGGAGCAGGACCATTTCGAGGCACAAGCCGGCAGCCGACAGAAGATGTCGCTACAACCAGCACAACTGGTACGAACCAATTCTTTTTGTGATTCGTTGACACGATTGCCTCAACAAAGCTGCGAAAGTTAGCGTTGATTCAACCAGAGACACGGAGACACCAACTTTCAAACCATTCAGACCTTAGAAGGTTTCCATGCATAGACACAACGTCGCTCGATCTGCTGCAACAACCAAGAGCCTTATGGAACCTTGGCAAAAAGGAGGGTTTGGGACGGTCATCCGTTCCAGGTCAAGGACAACAAACAGATCGTTCGTGCTCTGCCGAAGGAATACAGAGATGAGTGTCATAAAACCCGCATTTCCTGCTGCATTGAGGCAGCTTCGCTCCCGTTCTGGACTGACCACATGGCCCCGTTTTATAACCGTCGCCTCATCCGACTGGCCATGATCGCATTTCTCGTCGTCGGCTGTGACGTTCGCGATGAAGTCGTCCATACAACACAATCGACGCATAACCGTTGGCCAGAACCAGTAACTTACCGTATCGACCAAAATGATACGCAACCTGGCCACTATGATTCAGAACGAATTTCTTTTATTGAAAATTGTGATATCGGCCTGCGTTTAGCTGACTTCGCGAACAAACCATTACTTATTGTATTCCGAGCAGCCTGGTGCCGCTGGTCAATGGCTCTTACACAACAAACTCTTAGCGACCCATCGATCGTCGCTCTCACTGATAGTTTTGTATGTGTGCAGGTTGACGCTGACAGGCATGCCGAAACATGCCGACAGTACAACGTTACACAATTCCCGACAATTCTGATTGTTGACACGGAAGACAATGAAATCATTCGGCGAAGCGGTCACACTATGGTGGCTGATCTCACACCTCTTCTCCAAAACGCTCTTTCTTTGAGCCAGATCACTGAACGTCACCTTCGCACCGACGGAGACAACGACATCGTGGCAAAAAAAGAAGACACCAAGCCCGCCACCACCACAGACACTCTCCACACGGCAACGAGCACAAACAAGAAAAATGCTCGATAACTGGACTCTATTGCACTCCTAAAACTGTTCATGCACTTCGTCTTTCAACCTCACTTGTAGCGCACCCCGATGAATACACCCGCAAAGAAGAAACCATCAAACAAGGACTTTCACAGTTATCCGTGGTGGAGTCCACGATTCTGGCACGGCATGCCAATGCGGGTCTGGTTTGAACTTGTCCGTCAGAATCATTGGAACATTGCACCAAGTCGCCTGGGCCTCCTCGGCACAATTTCAATCGCGTCGTGCTTCAATTCAATCGCTGAGTCACTCTGCAACGCGCGCTATCGAAGGCAGCTGAAATCTCCTCCTGAAACCGACCCGCCTATTTTCATAATCGGACACTGGCGGAGCGGAACAACACTCTTGCATGAAATCCTCATGCTTGATGATCGTTTTTGCTGCCCATCAACGTACCAGTGTTTTGCTCCTGGACACTTCTTGCTGACAGAGACGGTCCTGACAACCATGCTCGCGTGGATTATGCCTTCGAAGCGCCCCATGGATAATGTTGCCGCCGGTTGGCACCGCCCACAGGAAGATGAATTCGCGCTGGTGAACATGGGAGCAGCATCTCCGTATCGCAGAATGGCTTTCCCGAACACCATGCCTGCCGAGCCAACCGCCCTCGACCTCGAAACGCTGCCAGCCGATCAGATCGATCAATGGAAATCCGTACTACGGCGATTTATCGGCACACTCGCAATCCGAGATGCTCGCCGACCTATTTTGAAAAGCCCCACTCACACCGCACGGATGGCGACACTCGCGAAGATGTTCCCGGGAGCCCGGTTCATTCACATTGTCAGAGACCCATTTGTTGTATTCCCTTCAACAAAACGGCTCTGGCATTCACTGCATCATGTTCAGGCAATGCAAATAGACTCTGAAAAGGATGCTGAGGAATATGTCTTTGAATGCTTCGACACGATGTATTCGGCATTCGAACGCGATCGGGCTGAACTCAATGATGACCAGCTCCATGAAATACGCTACGAAGAGCTTGTTAAGGATCCCGTATCGAGCATGGAGAAAGCGTACGAGAAACTCAAACTTGGAGCCTTTGAAAAAGTCCGGCCAGTCTTCGAGAAACAGGCCGAGTCAATGAAAGGGTACACCACGAATACATATCAACATGATCCACGAATCATTTCAGAAATAGCGAAGCGATGGCAACCATTCATCCAACGTTACGGCTATGAGCAGCCAACTACCGATTAAATTAGGTTAATCGAAAGAATGCTCTTCTTCGAACAGCAGGCCAATCATCGCGGCGATCGAAAGCCCTAGCAAGAGAAAAGCTCTTTGCCTGAAGAAGACCTACACGCGATCTTGGTGACGCGATGTACCTCGTTTGCTACGGCAATCAAAACAGATGCCGGATACAATAAACCGATGACCCTGCGCTCTAAACTGATGTGTCTCCGCTACGGCATTTCGAAGTCTGGTCAATTCTTCACTTGAAAATTCAATGAGCTTTTGACAACTCGTGCAGTAGAGGTGGTCATGCTGCGGATATCCATAGTCATGTTCGTAGACGGCCCGTCCGTCCAGCTCCATCTTCTTGAGAATGCCTGCTTCCACCATTTCGTTAAGCGTTCGATAAATTGTCGGTCGACTGGCTTGTGCCCCGGCAGGCGTTTTTTTCAGGTCAACCAGTAGCTGCTCCGCATCAAAATGTTCATGACGAGTCGTCACGTGATCAACAATGACTTGTCGCTGCCGCGTGATTCGTTTTCCACGCGTCTGCATAAATTCCTCAAACCGTTCTTGCGGTGTAAGGGCGGTATTTGCGCGGCCGAGAGAAAAATTAGCGTCTACTGACATGTGTACAAATGCTTTGTGCTGGTCTGAAAACGTGCCTTAAAGAACTGAATGCCTCCCGTCATCGATGAGACACTTGTTCCACATTTTATGATAGCACAGACATGGAGCGGGGTAATAGCTCGAGAGCGGGAAACAAAAAGGCTCCTCAGGCTACTATTCGGCCTGAGGAGCCTTAATTACT
>Ga0315322_10003959_pt1 | contig 11403 bp, 7 predicted proteins | sample M110021515metaG_FD_203461 | JGI IMG/M metagenome (GOLD analysis project Ga0315322, IMG submission 203461) | Ammonia-oxidizing marine archaeal communities from Monterey Bay, California, United States - M1 100m 21515 | ecosystem: Environmental > Aquatic > Marine > Intertidal zone | place: USA... | reverse complement strand
ACCGAGGTACACGCCATGAGCAGTGCTGCCTCATTCGAGAAGGGGACGTTTGATAGTGCCTCGGGTCTTCGCCCTATGAGCGCCTACGTGATGATCGCCGTTGTGCTGATCGTGTCCGCTGTGCAGCTTGGAAAGAAGGCGCTAGGAGAAATGCCTGGAGAGGCTATTGGGCGATATGGACGCGTCGTAAAGAGTGACGGCGTTCTGCCTCCCTACCAGATCGAAGATCGCAACGGCGTGATTATCGCCGCGTCGGTTCCGTCTTACGATCTGATCGTCTCGCCGCGCGGTCTTTGGCAGGGACACACTCCCGAGTTTATTCTACCGGGCATTGTGGAGGCTTTGGGGGCGGTTTCGGATCGCGAAGTTGAGTTGGACGAACTGTTTGCTTCGATGCTTCCGACGGACGATGTCGATCCTGCCGGTGCTAACGATGGCTGGCGTGTCGTGAACACCTGGGCGTTGGATAATGCCGAGGCGCAAAGGATTTCCGCCTGGATCGCCGCTGAGGAGCTTGCGGGCTGGGCTGTTGAACCCTTCAGGCAGCTCGCGATCACGCGCGGCCTGAAGCCGAGCCCATCTGCGCCAGAAACGACGGGCACGAGCCGTCTGTTATGGCAGCCGCGCGTCGCGCTTTCCGTGGGGGAGCGTATGCGCTACTCGATGAGAATTGGTCGCGACAAGGACATCGGCGCAGCCGCTTGGGGCCGCCACCTAGTGAGGGGGCTCTTCATGGCTCGCCGCGGGCCGGAAGCGCAAGAGTCGCTGCCTAAGTTCAATTCGCAAAAAGATACACGCGACGTATGGGCCGCCTTGATGGTGCCCGTTAACGCAGTGCCGCTGGAGCAACTGACCCCCGACGAGACTGGAGCCATACAGGCTCTACTCGCCGAGGAGCGTGTAGCCGGTCACTTGGCCCACTTGCAGTCGCGTTACGATCGCGAGCACCCTGTAGGTGAGTTTTCTGTGCTGGGGCAGTGGGGTTTCACGAAGGATGGCCAAGAAGTCGAGGCGCCTTATGTCGGGCTTGAGCTGACCGCCCAAAATTACCTGGCCAGGAGTAGCCACGACTGGCTCGAGACTCACGTTGCGAACTATGAGTTTGGTGCGAATCGCGTCGCTCGTAAGGGGAGTCGCGCGTACTTCATGGACCGATCGGCTGGCGCATCGCCCGTCGTAGTCGAGACGACGATCAACGCACACTTGCAGAGTTTTTTAGGAGAGCAGCTCAGCAGGACTTTAGAGGGCCAAGGAGCAGCTGTAGCGATGGGGATCGTAGTCGACATTACGTCGGGCGAGATCCTCGCGGTGGATTCGGTTGAAGCTTATGCGACACGCTCCTTCGCGCCTTTAAATCACCTGTTCACGCCGGGTTCGACGATGAAAATGGTCACCATGGCGATGGGCCTGGAGGCTGGGGTCGTGAACACGAATTTCACTGGCTTCAACGCCGCAGATAAGGGCACAACTTGGTTTGACGTCGGCGCGGGTGCTGGCGAAGGGAACGGCTACCTGATCCCCACCGAGCTAGGGAATCGCAGGATTACCGAGGCCACTGGCGCTCCCAAGGGGAACCACTCGCTGACGTCACTACTCGCGAACTCAAGCAACGGGGGAATGGTTCAAGTGGGACTGCAAATCCCGAGCAATGTCTTCCGCGAGAATCTCATCAAGCTTGGATATGGCCAAAAGCCCATGGCCGGCATGGGCTCAGAAAGTGCCTTTCCGCTAACCTCGGCAAAGAACTGGACGCTTGCCTACACCCAGGCATCGCTGTCGTTTGGAAACGAGATTTCGGTCAACCTTTGGCAGCACGCCGAAGCGCTCTGCACGATTCTTCGAGGTGGTGTGCGCCGCCCATTGACGGTGTTGCGATCAGTCTCTCAAGCAGGTCACTCCGAGGCGATTTTAGAAGGCGAGGGCGACTACCCCCGCATATTCAAGGCGGGCGTCGGCCGCGAAGTACGCGAGATGATGGGCGTGGGTTCCCTGGTGGGCACGGGCAGGAAAATTCGCCGCGACGATATCGAGATGGGGACTAAGACGGGCACGACTTGGAAGAAGCCTGGCGTTGTGGTTTGCACCCATCTCGCAATGCAACTGTACGCTGAGTATGGCACACGCGGTACGGTTCCAAAAATGGCGGAGATCAATCGGGATCGGGCCCGCTTGCTCGCCTCGCCGCTCCCTCACAAAAAGGATTGCTACACATCATCCATCGCTGCCGTTGGGCACCTGCCGGATTCGGTCTCGGGATTCGAACGAGAGGTCCTTGTGCTTGTCGTCGTCGATGAGCCTTGCAATGGAAAGTATGGCGCGGAAGTTTCCGGTCCTACTGCTGTCTCGGTATTGGCGGAAGCTCTTGGACTGACCCGCAACGGCGAAGAGCTTGTGCAGCTCGACGTTGACTCTAACGGCGTGCGAACGGTGGAAGCCAGTGTCGCGAGCACGGCTCCAGCCAGTGCGCTGCCTTGGAAGGAGGCCAATCTGTAATGGTTCGCCTAAGTGATCTCGTAAAGCGCTTCGGTGGCCAGATGGCCGATGATGCTGCCGCCGGTTGGGCGGGAGACCCCTTGGTGTCCGACGTTGAACTTGACAGTAGGCGCGTGACTCCAGGCTGTTTATTTGCCGCTGTCTCTGGTGGCAAGGCCGAGGGCGCAGATTACGTGTGTTCTGCACTTGGCGGCGGAGCATCCGCTGTGCTCGCGCGAACGGCGCCCGGCACCGGTTGGCAAGGAAACGATTACAGTGCCCTGTGGCTCCACTCGGAGCCGCGCCGGGTCGCAGGTCTGGCTGCGGGATTCCTCCACGGGTCGCCTTCTGCGGAGCAGTTCACGATAGGTATTACGGGCACGAATGGAAAAACTACGGTGGCCTGGATGGTGCACGCGCTTCTAGAGAAGCTCGGCCGCAAGTCGTCTCTGTTCGGAACGGTTGAGCATCGCCCCTATGGTGGCGAGTCCGTCTTCGAAGGCATGACCACGCCTGACGCGCCTTACCTGCATCGAGCGCTTGGCATTGCCAAGGCGAATGGTGGAGATAGCGCTGTGCTCGAAGTGAGCTCGCACGCGATCGATCAAGATCGGTGTGCGGGGATCTTTTTTAATGCGGGGATCTTCACGAATCTCACGCGCGACCACCTCGACTACCACGGTGACCTCGATAGCTATATCGCCGTGAAAGAGCGCTTCTTTGCGGGACTCGGGACATCCGCGAAAGCGATCATTAACAACGACAGCCCCTTTGCCTCTCGCATGGCAAAAGCGGCCCGCTCCAGCGGAGCGGAAGTCGTAACGTACAGCATCGGATCCCGCGCGGATTTGATTGCTTCTCAACTGAAAGTCGGCCCCCAGGGGGTCCAACTCGTTCTCCAGGGGATGGGGACTACTTCTTTCGATTTGACTATGCCCCTTGTGGGCCGACACAACGTTGAGAATGCTCTAGCGGCTTCGGCCGTGATGCTACTGTTGGAGGCGAGTCCTTCCGTTATTGCGGAAGGACTCGCCACCATCTCTCCCACACCAGGACGATTAGAGCCCGTAAGGAAGGACCTTTTAGTCGATCGAGGTTTTTCCGTCCTTGTTGATTTCGCCCACACGCCGAGTGCGTTGGAGAATGTTCTTACCGCACTACGCGATACGGATCCCGCGCGGATCGTGTGCGTTTTTGGCTGCGGAGGAGACCGCGATCGCGGCAAGCGGCCCGAAATGGGCGCCGTCGTTTCACGACTTGCGGACGTCGCCGTACTAACCAGTGACAATCCGCGCAGCGAAGATCCCGAGCGGATTCTCGACGAGACCGAGGCCGGTATGAAGGCCGGCTCCGCTCGCATCCTTCGCGAGGTAGACCGGCAGCGTGCGATCGAACTCGCCCTTGCCGAAGCACAGCCTGGCGACGTGGTTTTGATAGCGGGTAAAGGCCACGAAGCTACGCAGGTATTCGCAGACCACACGATTCCCTTTGATGACCGCCGCGTTGCGGAGGAGCTGCTTTCATGAGCGACTTTCTCGTGGAAGATGTGGCCGTTGCCATTGGCGGAAAACTACTCCAAGGAGCAGCTCGCATGCCACTGAACGGCATCTCGACAGACACCCGGCAGTTAGGAGAAGGGGAGCTCTTTTTCGCTCTCTCCGGACCGAATTACGATGGCAATCAGTTTGCGAGCGCTGCGGCATCTGCAGGTGCAGGCTGCATTGTGTTACGCGCTGAGCCAGGCCTGCTTGCCTCTCTGCCGGCCATCCTTGGCCCAGATTGCGTGACTGCAGTGATCGCCCACGAGGACCCCAAGCGGGCCCTTGGCGAGCTGGCGAGTTGGCACCGTCGCCGCCTCGGGTTACCAGTCGTCGGCATCACCGGCTCGTGCGGTAAGACCACGACCAAGAATTACTTAGTGCAGCTGCTTTCCAGTGTGCGCGAAGTCGTCGGTAGCCCCCTCTCTTACAACAATAATATCGGCGTTCCGCTGACGCTCTTAGCTGCCAATGGCGCGAGCGAAGTGCTCGTCGCGGAGATGGGGACCAACAGTCCCGGCGAGATCGGTGCCCTCTGCCAAATCGCCACGCCCAATGCTGGAATCATCACAAATATCGGTGCGTCGCACCTAGAGGGGCTTGGGTCACTTGAGGGCATCGCCATGGAGAAGGCCGAGCTTGCGCGCAGTTTGCCCAGTCGCGGCTTCTTGGTACTCAATGACGATTGCCGCTATAGCGAGCTGTTCCGCGCCTCGACTAAAGCGAAGGTGATCACCTTCAGCATCGAAGGAAGCGGAGACCTAAACGCGACGGACTTGTGGTTCAACAACGGGCATTCAATCTTCCGACTGAACGGATTCGAAGTGACTTTGCCTGCGCTTGGTACGCACAACGTGCAGAACTTGCTCGCCGCACTAGCGGCTTGTGTCGGGCTTGGGATTTCTCTCGAGTCTGTACTGCCTGGCGTCGCTGGAATCAAAGGTCAGAGTGGTCGTTTGGAAGCGTTTGAGTTGGGCGGCTTGCACCTGATCGACGACACGTACAACGCAAACCCCGAGTCGGCGCGCGCCGCAGTTCGCGTGCTCGCGGGGATGCATGGTTTCAAGTCCCGCGTTCTTGTCTTAGGCGACATGCTCGAGCTGGGCGATTTCGCAGCCGAAATGCACCACGAGCTGGGCCGCTTAGCGGTCGCGTCCGGGGTGGATCGTATTGTGTTGATTGGTGAGTTGACTCGGGCCTCGGCCGCGGGCGCACTCGAAGCCGGAATCGATCTCGCAAATGTCGTTCACTACGCGACTCTCGCCGAGGCTCAGGCTGAAACGAAGAAGCTGTTCCGCAAAGGCGACGTGGTCTTGATCAAAGGAAGTCGCGGCATGGCCCTCGAACGCTTAGCTAAGCACATCCGCAAGACTTTCCCTGTGCCCAAGAAATCGGGCGGTGGGGGAAAGAGTGTCGAAGCTCTTCTCGCGCGCATGTGCGGACTAACCCTAGGGGTTCTTTAGATGCTTCCCGAGCTCCTTCGCGACATCTTTGGCATCAGCTTATTTGATTACATCTCCGTGCGCATGGCGCTCGCGGCGATCACGGCATTTTTGCTGGCATTGTTCTCCGGCGCACCTGTTATTCGCTGGCTGCGCGCGAACCACTTCCAAGAGGCAGTTGGCCAGATCGACTCGGTTGAGTTGGCCGAGCACGCCGAGGAAAGTGGGAAAACCAAGACCACGACAATGGGTGGCAGCTTCCTGATCTGCAGCTTGCTGATATCGGTTTTGCTGTGGGCGCGGATGGATAACCTGCACGTGGTCTTTGGAATCGTTCTAACCGCTGGCTTGGCCGCCGTCGGCTTCGTGGATGACTATAAAAAACTGACGATCCCTGGATGTAACGGACTGAGTCGTCGCGCCAAGTACTTCGGTCTATCGGCAGTTGTTCTCGGTGTGCTAGGTGTCCTTGTCTGGTGGGCCGAGGTCCACGGGCGCTCGGGTCTCTTGGTATTGCACCCCCCGGTTTTCAAGAACGTCGAGTTCGACTTTCTTGCCTACGGTGCGCTAGGCATTGCTGCTTTCTTGCTGTTTGAGTGGTTTGTCATCGTCGGCACTTCCAACGCGGTGAACATCACGGACGGTTTGGACGGACTTGCAGCCGGTTGCACGATCATCTCCGTCTTGGCGCTGTCGATTTTCTGCTATGTGACCGGTCGTGTAGATTGGTCCTCGTACCTCAACATTCCGCACGTTCGCGAGGCCTCGGAGATGGCCGTCGTCGGTGGCGCGATGATCGGCGCTTGTATGGGGTTCCTTTGGTACAACGCTTTCCCCGCGAAGGTGTTCATGGGGGACTCGGGATCGCTGCCTTTAGGTGGCTTGATGGCGTGGATGGCGGTTGTCTCGAAGCAGGAGTTGGTGCTGCCGATTGTCGGGATCGTCTTCGTCCTAGAGCTACTTAGCTCGCTGGTTCAAACTCAGGTTTACGTGTTCACAGGGCGCGGAAAACGCGTTTTCACAATGGCCCCTGTTCACCACGGCCTCGAGCGCTTTGGAGGCGTATTTAATAAGAGCGAGTCTGGTTGGCACGAGGTCACGGTCGTCGTACGCTTTTGGATTATCGCCGCTGTGGGCGCTATGGCAAGCCTTGCACTTTTGAAGATTCGATAAGGGCATGGCGCGCAATCAAAATCCCACCGCAGACGGCCTTCACCAGACTACCTTCTTCGAGCTCTCGAAGCTGCGGGTGCTAAGTGCTGCGGAAGCGCCTAATCCCGTCATGCCCGCTGCAAAACTCTTCGGCGTAGTCTTGGCGCTGATGGGTATTGGCATGGTGATCCAGGCAAGCCACGCCGCATCGACCACATCGTCGTTGGCCGAGTGGTTCGACCTGATAAAAGAGCACCTAATCTTCCGTTTAGCCGGAATCGTCGCCTTGATTGGCGCCTATCGTTTTGGTCCACGAGGCGCACGTCGGTTCCTTCCCTTTCTTATGGTGTTCGTCGCGTTGTCCCTAATCCTCGTGTACACCGACAGTTTCGGCGTAAGGCTTAATGGTGCTCGCCGTTGGGTTCGCATGTTGCCCGGCTTGACATTTCAACCCTCTGAACTCGCGCGCATCGTACTTGTGATTTGGATCGCAGATAGGTGTGTGCGACTTGGGGATAAGCTGCTCGACTTCCGCACGGGCTTGCTGCCCATGTTGTTGGTCGTTGGGATCTTCTTCGGGCTTGTCGCTGCTGAGACCGACCTTGGCGGATCTCTACTGCTCTTTGTTTGTGCGCTTGCGACCATGTGGGTAGGCGGTGGGAAAGTCGCACACCTCGCCTTGTCCGTGATCAGCGTTGGGGGCGGCGCGATAGTTCTTGGCGCAACGATGATCCCCTATATTCGAGGCCGAGTGGACATGTTCCGCGGTGGTGTGATCAACGAGCAGGTCATGAGCTCGATGCACGCGATTCAATACGGCGGACTTGAAGGAGTGGGGATCGGTCAAGGGCAAGTTCGCACAAGTGGCATCCCATACCTTAACTCTGACTATGTCTTCTCACAGATCGGGGAAGAGCTCGGGTTATTCGGAACCTCGCTGGTGATTCTTCTCCTGCTCTCTTTCCTGTGGTTCTCGTTACGCCTCGTACTGTCCATTCGCGGGCGCTTCGAGGCGCTCGTCGCTTTCGGTTTACTGATGTCCGTCAGTGTGCAAGCCATGATCCACGTGCAGGTCAATGCAGGCTTGGCACCGCCGAAAGGCATGACTCTTCCATTCATCTCGGACGGTGGCACATCGCTGATCGTCTCTTCTATCGCCGTGGGTTTAGCCCTTGGCGCGTCTCGTCAATCGTCCTCTTCTACCACCACTCCTCAGCCAGAGGCCTGAATTATGCAACCTATTGAACGTTACGGAGTTGCCGCTCTACTCTTTCTAATCGTGACCGTTGGGGCCGTTGTGCTCTGGGATCAGAGCGAGGCCAACACCGCCAGAAAAGCGACTGAAGTCGCGAGCGCATCTATTGCGAAGACCAACCTGAATCAGAACCTCCTCGCCTCTCTCGACAAGGGAGAGGCGAACGCGAAGAAACAGGAGCATAAGTCATCGCCAAAGCGCGACGGACGAATCAACCTAGGAACGGTTGGGAAGAACCAAAAAGTCGAGCCAGGCAGGGGCGGGCGCCAAGCTGGTGCTACCAACTTCATGAACAGCGACGACTGGTCGCGCGGAACCAAAGCTGATCTTCGGATCCCCCTCGATAACGGGAAGGCAAAGAAAATGCAGGCCGAGCGCGCACTCGCCGTGCTCGCGGACACGGAGAAGGACTTGGCGCTCAAAGTGGTTCCAGCGCCGAAGAAGATCGGCTCGGGCGCGCTCTTGAATGTTTCGGACAAGCGCCAAGGTGGTGGGACAGCCGTGCAACCCACCCCTAAAATACAGACGTACAAAGTCGCCCCGGGTGACACGCTGGGTCAGATCGCTGTCGATCAACTCGGTGGCTACAGTAAGCTCGGCGAGCTGCTTAAGGCGAACCCCGGACTCAGTGTGGATTCATCCCTGACCGTCGGCAAGTCATTGAGTATTCCAGATATTGGACAGGCGCATACGAGGCCAAGCGTAGCGCATGCGATCTACACAAAGCCGGAGAGTGTTTCCGCCAAAGCGGGCCGAACTTACACAGTGAAAGAGGGCGACAACCTATGGGGCATCGCAGCGTCGCAGTTGGGGGAAGGAGCCCGGAACTCTGAAATCCGTGCGGCCAATCCGCAAATGAAGAGCAACGCCCTCTCTGTTGGAATGGTTCTTACGCTCCCGGACGGCTCTGTATCGAAGGGCACGATTGCTGCCAATGTGGGGAAGAGATCGGAACATGGGGCGACTACGAAGCAACCTCGCTTCAAGCCAGGAGTGGTGCGATGAACCTCGGTATTGAAAGTTTCTTGATCCTGGGCTGTATTGCGGTCGTCGTTCTGGAGATGCCAAAGCTAATCGGCGACATCGAATCCGCGAACGTCCGCACGAGTTCTGTCAATGCTCTGCTCGCAAACCGAGCAGTGCCCGCAGAGCAAGCGGTTGATGTCGCGCTTGACTCCGCTCCCGCTAATGCGCTGCTCGACAGCGGCGAAGCATTTGCCGCCGTTGTGGTTACCGATTTGGCCGAGCTATTGCCCGCGCAGCCAGGTCTGTAGTTTGTACACGAACTTGAACGAAGGCTCCGGGACTTTGTCTCGGGGCCTCCGTCTTGCCATCGTCGGGGGTGGTACCGGTGGCCACGTCGTGCCCGGTTTGCACTTGCTCGAGCACTTGCTCGACAAGGACTCCGCGACGTTAGAGAGTCTGGTGTGGTTCGAAACGGGGCGTGATGCGGAAGCTCGCTCGCTCGCACGCTTAGAGAGTTTGGTCGGGGATGTCCCCGTGACTCGCGTTCGGATCCAAGTCGAGCCAGAGGGCGGTGGTGCGCCCCCCATGCGCCGACTGATGGCACGAACTCCACGCGCAACTTTGAGAGCGCGCAAAGCACTTCGCCAGCAAAAGAGCGACGTTCTCTTCGGGTTGGGTGGCTTCACACTACTTCCCACTGTATTGGCCGCACGTAGCTTGGGCATACCGACCGCGCTGCTGGAGATCAACGCGCAACCCGGTCGCGCCATTCGCGCACTGACGCCACTCGCAAAACGTGTCTACCACGCTTGGCCCGCGAGTCTCCGCGGCGTGCCGAATGACAAGCATCGCCTGACCGGCCCCCCGCTCTCGCCCAGTTTGTTCTCATCGGGCGCTCCTGAGGCGTGGGGGGAACGCGCCGGCGAAGGCCGCCCGCTGATCGTGATCTTAGGCGGAAGCCAGGGTGCCGCCACCCTCAACAATTTGGTGAAGGACTCGCTAGACAGCTGGCTGGCTGCCGGCTTTGCGGTCGTCCACCAGGTTGGGCCGGGGCGCATGGCTACGGGCGCTGCCGACCCTCGACCGGGCTATCTTCCCCTTGAGTTCGTCGATGATGTTCCCGGCTTACTGCGGGCCGCGCGCTTGGTTGTCTGCCGCGCTGGCGCGTCAACACTTGCCGAGGTGGCTGCCCTTGGGGTGCCAGCCTTGGCCGTTCCCTATCCCGGGGCCGGCGCTCACCAGCTGTTGAATGCACGCCAGCTCGAAGGTGGCGTAGAGGTCATCGCCGACGACGAGCTCGCCGAAGTCACTAGCGCTCGGGTCCTCGAGCTTGCGGGCCCCGAAGGCGAGGCGTGGCGCAAGGGCGCCTCGGTCTTGCTCCAAAAGCACGTGCCCCAAGACTCATCGTCCAAAATCTTGACCGATTTACTAGAACTTGCCGGCCTAATCGCAGCTCGGCCTTGAGCCGGAAGGCGTGTGAGTTTTTGATAGGGGGATGAGTTCAATCACTTCTTCCACCGAAGAGCTTCCCGACGCGGTATTACCTGCCGGACTTCCACATAAGATTCACTTGCTTGGGCTTGGCGGCGCGGGTGTCTCCGGTGCCGCGCGCATCCTTATGGATCGTGGCCATCACGTCACGGGACACGATCGCGACGACTCGGAAATGTTGCGTGCGCTCGACGGCCTGGGCATTGCTTACAACTTGGGAGACTCTAGAGTCGAGCACCTTCCAAACGATGTTCAGATGGTTGCACGCTCTGCCGCGGTTCCCGATGAGGACGCGCAAGTTGTCGAGGCGCGCCGACGTGGTCTCTCCGTAATCAAGTACGCCGAGCTGCTAGCGAAGTTACTGCCAGCCCATAGGGGGGTAGGCGTCGCGGGGACACATGGTAAGACCACGACCTCGTGGATGTTGTGGCACGCGCTGCGCGAGGTTGCCGTCGAGCTTGCTGCCCCTGCACCCGGCGCACTTGTGGGTGGATTGAATCCGGTACTGTCAAACTCGAATGCGCCACATGGCATCAATGCGATCGCCGGTGAGCTAGGCGGGGTATTTTGTGTCGAGGCGTGCGAGTACGATCGCTCTTTCTTGCATCTTGATCCGATGGGGGCGGTCATTACCAACGTCGAAGCCGACCACCTCGACTACTTTCACGATCTCGCGACTATCGAGCGGGCTTTTGCGGGATTCGCACAGAATGTACATCCCGAAGGCCTGCTCGTTGTGGGTCACCAGGTCCCCGAAAGTGTCGAATTCGGTGCCCCCTCCTTAGTTTGGCGTATGGGACGCGAGCTCGAGGTCGTTCCTCTCGAGAACAAGGACGGCTTGCGTCGCTTCCGTTTGAAGGGCCCCGGTTGGGCGACCCCAATCATTCACTTAGCTGTGCCTGGCGGCTACAACGTCGAGAACGCCTCACTCGCTGTTGCACTTGCTGTTGGGCACGTGCTCACTGCGAAGGGGGCTCCGGAGCGTTCGGAGTGGCCTCGTATTGCCGCCGCTGCAGCGCGCGGCGTCGAGTCCTTCCAGGGAGCAGGCCGGCGCTTCGAGCGCTGGTCGGCCGAGGGTGAGCGTCCG
>Ga0315322_10003958_pt1 | contig 11404 bp, 6 predicted proteins | sample M110021515metaG_FD_203461 | JGI IMG/M metagenome (GOLD analysis project Ga0315322, IMG submission 203461) | Ammonia-oxidizing marine archaeal communities from Monterey Bay, California, United States - M1 100m 21515 | ecosystem: Environmental > Aquatic > Marine > Intertidal zone | place: USA... | reverse complement strand
TTATCCAGATCAGCACAGCGGATATGAGTATGTCCGTAGGCAATTGCCCGCGCATCAGGATACTTAGCCCGCAGGCGCTTGTGATAGTGGCGCGTATCCCAGATGCGGTGACCGTGTTCGACCGCCAGCACCCCCCCGGGGAGATCGACCTCGGCAGACTCTGCGAGTGCCGAGAAGCCAGCTTGTGCAGCGTCAGGCCAGGTTTCGGGCCAGTCGTTATTCCCACGCACCACGATCAGTTCGCCCTGATCGGGTGCCAGCGACTGAATCACCTCCAGCCCGCCGACATCGCCAGCATGCACAACACAGTCAGCAGAGCGTGCCAGTCTCTGTATGTACGGTTCTACGAAGCCATGGGTATCCGACAATAGAACAACCCGCATCAGCTAGCTTCCATTATTGCGCCTTCGCAGCAGTAACCATGCACCGACCACAAATACGGGGATGCTCAGCAGTTGACCCATGGTCATCCAGTCGAGCACCACCGGGCCAAGGTGCAGGTCCGGCTCACGGTAGAACTCGACAAAAAAACGAAAGAGTCCGTAACCGACCAGAAAGAGGCCGCTGACCTGACCCGCCCGTCGGGGTTTCGACGCGAAGACCCAGACAACCAGAAAGAGCAGCACACCCTCCAGGGCTGCCTCGTATAACTGCGAGGGATGCCTGGGCAGCGGGCCCCCGGCAGGGAAGACCATCGCCCAGGGAACGTCGCTGACCCGCCCCCACAACTCCTGATTAATAAAGTTGCCAATACGTCCGGCCAGAAGGCCCGGTGCACACAAAGGGGCAAGAAAATCGGCAACATCAAAAAACGACCGTTCTGACCGGCGGGCGAAAAGCATTACGGCCGCAACAACCCCAATAAGGCCCCCATGAAAAGACATGCCCCCGGTCCACACCCAGAGAATCTCCAGAGGGTGCGTCAAGTAGTAGGCGGCGTTGTAAAAGACTACATAACCGAGCCTGCCGCCCAGGACCGCACCGATCGCGACGTAGAAGACGAGATCCCATACCTCGTTATTGCTCCATTCTCCGGGAGCCCGCTTCGACTGGTATTTTCCAAGTAGACCACCCGCAGCAAACGCAATCAGATACATCAGGCCGTACCAGTGGATAACAAGCGGCCCAATGCTGATGGCGATAGGGTCGATGTCTGGATAAGTCATGAGAAGCCCGGGCCTCTAGAAGTCAATGTGGGAACTTCATGAAAAGTTCAAAATAGTAATCAAACTCCTCGAGTTTCATCTCGCCTTTTCCCTTCTCCACGCAGCTGGTAACAAACTGGTGCCACTCGGCCGTGAGGACCTCGTAAAGATCACCCGGGATCCCTTCCTTAATATGGCTGATCTTTTCTTCAACACGCATCTTGTCAAGATCATGGATGTGTTTGCCGTAAATGTTAGTAATCATAGATGCTGTCCGCTGGCCTCCGTTCCACCAAAAGTTCAAAATGCTTTGCCGAATTGGGCCGGGTGGGGCCTATCGCCCTTTCCGCCGCTAACGGCTAACCCTGCACAACCGGCTGAGGATGATACCCGATACCTAAATACAGTCTGACAACGATTTTGTTTTCCATCATTTACAATGCCCGCAGTCAAATCATCGGGTCATCATCCTCCCGACCTGACAATCAAATCAAAACGCAGGAGCCTCACTTGATCTTCTCTTCCTTCCGGAAATTCCGTGGTGTAGCCCTCACCATTCTCGCTCTTGGTGGGATGGCTGGCGCTATCACACCCGTGCTAGCTGCCACCCGGTTGATCATCGATACGGTTGATCAGGGCATCGCCGGTAAAGCACAGATCGTGGTCAGCGAGGGGCGGGTACGGCTGACCCACTCAGGGATGCCTCGTCAGGAAGTGCTATTTATTGCGGATTCGCAAGAGGTCTTTTTCATACGACACGCCCGCAAAGAAGTGACAAGTGTCGATCCCACGGTGTTGCGTCAATCCATCGACCAGTTTTCAGGAATCGCTCAAAGTTTGATGGCTCAACGCGAAAACCTGCCGGAAGAAAAACGTGAGCAACTCGATGAAATGCTCAAAAGTCTCGGTATTCCTGATCCCGATCAGATGGGCGGGGGCTCCCTAAAGTTGACGAATCTGGGGCAGCAAGGTGAGGCTGCCAAAATCCAATGCGACTGGTGGCAGATTCGCAGTGAGCAAAAGACGATCGGTCGCAGCTGTGTCACGGACAACCAAACGCTCAGAATCAGTCCGGCCGATTTCGCAACCCTGGTGCAACTCGCCGGATACGTCCAGGAATTGCAGCTCTCGGCCAGTGCGCTGTTGTCATCAATGGGTTTTACCCTGCCTCCGCTCGGTCTGGCTGATAAAGAGTCCCTGCCGATACAGTTGGAACAGATTTCCCGAAAATTCTCCGCCTCTTTGACAATAGTTGATCGACTTGATGTCTCGCTGCGCCTGATGGTGCCACAGGGCTACCGGATCATCAGCACGCCGGGCGGTTGAGTCAGATTACCTTAATCAGTCAGTTCCGGCAGGTCAGCGAATAGATCGAGCGCCTCCGGGTTCGCCAAAGCCTCCCGATTGAGCACCGGCTCGCGGTGCACAATTTTACGAACCGCGAGTTCCACAATCTTGCCGCTTTTAGTACGGGGTATATCGGCAACCTGAATTACCTTGGCGGGGACATGACGGGGGGTGGTGTGTTTACGGATTTCACTGCAGATGTTCTGTCGTAGTGCCTCATCAAGCATCTCACCTTCACGTAACCGCACGAACAAAACGATCCGCACATCACCTTCCCATTGCTGCCCGATTACTAGGCTCTCCAGTACCTGCTCGACCCGCTCAGCCTGCCGGTAAATCTCTGCCGTCCCGATACGCACGCCCCCAGGGTTAAGTACCGCGTCCGAACGACCGTGGACAATGATTCCCTTGTGTTCCGTGATGGAGATATAGTCTCCGTGACACCAGACGCCTGGAAACTTCCCGAAGTATGCTGCTTTGTACTTGGCGTCGTCGGGGTCATTCCAGAACCCAATCGGCATTGAGGGAAAGGCGTTGGCACAGACCAGCTCTCCTTTTTCTTCATCAGGAAGTACGGATCCGTCGTCATCCCGGACTTCGATCTGCATACCAAGAATCGGACCTTGAATTTCACCGCGCCAGACAGGCAGGTTTGGATTGCCGCCGATGAAGCAACCCATAATGTCCGTACCTCCGGAGATAGACGACAGGCAGGCGGTCTTACTCACTGCATCATAGATGTAGTCAAAACTCTCTGCGATCAGCGGAGAACCGGTCGACAGAATCGTTCTAACGCGGGAAAGATCATGAGTGTCACCGGGCCGCAGCCCGGCCTTGGCAATTGCGTCGATGTATTTTGCAGAGGTGCCAAATACATCAATGCGCTCGCGGGCGACAAGATCGAAGACAACATTCCCGTCAGGGAAAAATGGCGAACCATCATATAGAACGACGGTTGCACCGCTGGCGAGTCCCGAGACCAGCCAATTCCACATCATCCAGCCACAGGTGGTGAAATAGAACAGTCGATCGTCCGAATGTAAATCGACATGCAACTGCTGCTCCTTGAGGTGCTTGAGCAACGAACCACCCGCCCCGTGCACAATACACTTGGGCACGCCGGTAGTCCCCGAGGAATACATGACGTAGAGCGGGTGATCAAAGGGTAGATCAACGAAATCGATCTGGGTCGCATCCGTCATAAAATTGGTGATCCGCTCGGCACCGGGATTACCCGATAAATCCGGATCACTCGAGACTAAAGGCACGACGACTGTATGCTCCAGTGACGGCAAGCCTTTTTCAATTTCGCGGAGTTTTTCCAACGAATTGTGAGCCTTGCCGTTGTACCAGTATCCGTCTGCGCTGAAGAGCACCCTGGGAGAAATCTGGCCAAAACGGTCGAGCACTCCCTGCACACCAAAGTCCGGGGAACACGAGGACCAGACCGCACCTATCGCCGCACTTGCCAGCATTGCCACGACTGTCTCGGGCATGTTGGGCATAAAACCGCAGACGCGGTCACCGGGCACAATCCCGGCCTGTTGCAGCGCATCGGCAAGGCCCGCGACTTGGCGATAGAGTTCAGCATGACTGAGGGAACGCGTGACTTTGTCCTCTGCCTGGAAGATAAGCGCCGGGGCTGAATCCTGACGACGTAAGAGATTGCGGGAGAAATTCAGCCGCACCTCTGGAAACCAGCGCGCACCCGGCATCTGTCCGGCATTCAGCACCACGGGATCAATGCTTCCCGTCCCGATAACCCCCGTCCACTCCCAGATGCTGGTCCAGAACTCCTCGGGCGCCTCAACCGACCACTGATGAAGGCCAGCGTAATCATCAAAACTCCTGCGCCATCGCGATGAGGCATCATTGGCAAAACGGGTCATATTGGTGATCGCGACCTGCTCCAAAGAAGGCCGCCACAAAGGCTGCTCGCGCATAATGTTCCTCTGATTAATTTTTCCTTTACCGCTGCGACCTACAGTTTACCGTGGTCGCCGGGTGAATTTAACGGCGGCAGCGTTCTATCTAGCGTCGCCGACACACTCCAACAGGCAGTGGAATTGACGTATAGTGCGGCGTACTCCCCCGATGATATTACGGCGCCCAGAGGACGCTGTTCCTGATGTCGGCAACATCTAAATTCGACCGCGAAAAACGGCTCACGGCACTCGCTGAACTTGCGCGACAGCGACTAGCCCCGACAGAAGCTGAGCTGGCACAAATTTTTCTCGGTGCATATTTTCACCGGGTTCCCTCGGATGATCTCGCGAGATTAAACCCGGAAGCCCTTTACGCGAGTGCACTGTCCCACCTGGATCTCGCGAGACAGCGTCAACCTGGACAGCCTCTGCTACGCGCTTACAACCCGACCGAGACACAGGCTGGCGGAACAAACCCGCATACTGTCGTTGAAGCCGTGGTTGACGATATGGCTTTCCTGGTGGACTCGGCATCGATGGTGCTCAACCGGCTCGGCTACACGATCCATCTGACCATTCATCCCGTGCTTGATGTCAGTCGCGATAACAACGGTAACCTGATTGCGCTGAATCATCGCTCCGCCGATGCCAGACACGAATCCTTTCTGTGTTTTCATATCAGCCGCGAGTCCCGGGGCGAAAGGCTCGACACCATCATCTACGAACTCACCCGGGTGCTAAGCGAGGTCTCAGCCGCGAACACCGACGACATGGCAATGGGCGAACTCGCACTCTCGCTTGCGCACAACCTTGATAGTGCCCATATGCCGGGGGATGACGAAACCCGCTCGGAAGCCGCGGCACTATGCCGATGGATTGCACAGGAGAATTTCACTTTTCTCGGCGCAGTCAGGTATGAGAAATCGTCTGACAACGATGACTTGTTGTCACCGAAAGCAACATCAGCACTCGGCATTCTGAGGCCGCGTGACGGTCTTGATCTGATTGAACGGCTCTCAGTACTTCCGGAGAGTACCGCCGCTGATCTAAAGGACACTGATCCTGTGATGATCACCAAGTCGAGCAAGCGATCGCTCGTTCATCGGCCGGCTTACATGGATGTGCTTTTTGTGCGGCACTGGAACGCCAGCGGCCAACTGACCGGTGAAACCTGTCTCGTGGGTCTTTTTTCTGCCGGCGCGTATAACCGCAGCGTCGTGGATATTCCCGGATCTCGCCAGAAACTGCAGCATGTGCTGACTCGGAGCGGTCTCCCTGAGCAAGGCCACGGCATCAAGGTGCTGCACAACCTGATTGAGCGCTATCCGCGCGATGACCTTTTTCAGATCACCAAAAATGAACTGTATGACACCGCCATGGGGATGCTCGAGTTACAGGAACGCCAGCGTACCCGTCTGTTCGTGCGTCGAGACCGCTTTTCACGTTTTTTTTCGTGCCTGGTATTTGTTCCCCGGGACCGCTTCAACAGTGATCTACGGCAAAAGATTGGCGACACCCTCATGAGGTCCTACGGCGGGCAATCCTACGAATTCAATGTGTATTTCTCGGAATCCGTACTGACGCGCATCCATTACCTTATCAGCGTAGACCCCCTGACTGCGGTCTCTACGGAAACAAAACAAATCGAATCACAGATTGAGGAGCTGACGCGCTCCTGGCCAGATGAACTGAGTACCCTGCTCCAGGATCGACACGGAGAGCATGAGGGACTGGCGCGAGCGGATGAATGGAGTGAGGGTTTTCCCACTGCCTTTCGAGAAGAGTTCTCACCAGCCCAGGGTGTCGATGATCTTGTTCATGTGATCACGGCAGATGCCGAGGCGCATCTCAAAATCGCACTTCACCAGCCAGACGGCTATGCCGCCCACCAGGCTCAACTCAGGCTGTATTCTCCAGGTGCAGCCATTGTGCTCTCTGACGTACTGCCGGTTATAGAGAATCTGGGACTGCACGTCCTCACAGAAAACCCTTTCCGCATCCGAAGTGAAAGTGGGCGGGTGGTGTTTCTTCATCTTTTCGACCTCGCCGACCGGGATGGGCAAGATATCCAGATCAGTAAAAGCAAGACCGACTTTGAAAATCTGTTCCAGAGGATATGGCGGGGCAATAACGACAATGACGGTTTCAACCGGCTGGCGCTAAGAGCACAACTCAACTGGAAGCAAACGACTCTCCTGAGGGCGGCGTACCGATATCTCAAGCAGATCCGCTTTCGATACAGCCAAGACTACGTTATTGATACGCTGGCCGGTAATCCGCATATGGTCCAGCGGATTGTCCGATTGTTTGAGGTCCGCTTTGACCCTGATCTGCAGAGCGACCGGACGGCAAAGGTCGAAAAGATTCGTACCGAGATCAACCAGGGTCTGGAGCGAGTCGCCAATCTTGATGAGGACCGAATCCTGTCGGCGTACGTCAACCTGGTTGAGTCCATATTGCGAACAAGCTATTTCCAGCAGCACGACCGCCAACAGCCGGAACGGCTCTCCTTCAAGGTCGATTGTGGCGCGATCAGTCGAATGCCCCAACCCCGGCCGATGTTCGAGATATTTGTCTTCTCGGCACGTGTCGAGGCAGTGCATCTGCGCGGGGGGCTGGTTGCCCGAGGCGGGCTCCGTTGGTCGGACCGTCCCGAGGACTTCCGTACCGAAGTGTTGGGGCTTGTCAAAGCGCAGATTGTTAAGAATGCGGTCATTGTGCCGGTGGGATCCAAAGGCGGCTTTGTCGTTCGTCGTCTGGCGCAGTGCGCTCCAGAGGAACGTTCCGCAGAGGTCAAATCCTGCTACCAGACGTTCATCCGCGGCATGCTGGACTTGACGGATAACCGCAGCCACGAATCCGTGATCGCGCCATCTCGGGTCGTTCGCTACGATCAGGACGACCCGTACCTGGTGGTAGCGGCGGATAAGGGAACCGCAACGTTTTCGGATTTAGCCAACGAAGTTGCGGCTGAATACGGCTACTGGCTGGATGATGCCTTTGCTTCAGGGGGCGGCACGGGTTACGACCACAAGGCAATGGGAATCACAGCCCGGGGTGCGTGGGAGTCTGTCAAACGACTCTTCCGTGAGCTCGACACCAATACCCAGACGGAACCGTTTTCGGTTGTAGGTATCGGGGATATGTCGGGTGACGTTTTTGGAAACGGCCTTTTACTCTCTCGCCAGATACGACTGATTGGCGCATTCAACCATCTGCATATTTTCATTGACCCCGACCCTGACCCAGAGATCTCCTTTGCGGAACGTAAGCGTCTATTCCAAATCCCTCGATCGAACTGGACCGATTACGATACCAAAGTCATCTCGGAAGGTGGCGGTGTGTGGCCGCGCGATGTCAAATCAATCGAATTATCCGAGGCTGCGCGAAAAGCGCTTGGGATCAGCGCCAAAACATTAAGTCCGGATGAATTGATTCAAGAGATGCTAAAAAGCCCGGTCGACCTTTTATTTAACGGCGGCATCGGCACTTACGTTAAGGCCGCAACTGAAACTCACGAATCCGTCGGTGACCGGGTCAATGACATGGTACGGGTCGATGGATCCGAGTTGCGATGCCGAGTAATTGGTGAGGGTGGCAATCTTGGATTAACCCAGCTCGCCCGAATCGAATACAGTCGCCTGGGTGGCTTGTGCCATACCGATGCCATTGACAATGCCGCTGGTGTCGATACTTCGGATCACGAAGTCAACATCAAGATTCTTCTCAACGGAGCGGTTGATGCGGGAGAGATCAGTGTCCAAGATCGCAATAACCTGCTTCGTGAGATGACCGAGGAAGTCGCGCAATTGGTGCTGCGCAACAACTACATGCAAACCCAGGCGCTGGCGTTGGCGGTGGACCGCGCACCCAGCCTCATACACCATCACGCTCGCGCCCTTCGGCAGCTTGAGCAAAATTACGGACTCGATCGCAGTCTTGAATACCTACCCGGTGAAGAAGAAATCAAGGAAAGGATTCTCCAGAAAAAAGGCCTGACAAGGCCTGAACTCGCTGTACTCCTGAGTCACAGCAAAATTTCCACCTTCCAGATTCTTCTCGACTCAGATGTACCAGAGGATACTTTTCTGGCGGAGGATCTAGAGCGCTATTTCCCGACGGCCCTGAGTCCCCGCTTTAAGGGTTTCATGGCCAATCACCGCCTGCGTCGGGAAATCATCGCCACACACGTCACCAACAGCATGATCAACCGAGTCGGCCCAGGATTCACGCTGCGCATGAATGAACTCACAGGCGCACACCCGGCAGAAACCGCCCGCGCCTACGCTGCGGCACGCGAAGTCTTCCGCCTCCGCGAACTCTGGCAGGAGATCGAGGGCCTGGATAACGTGGTCGTCTCACGAATTCAGAAAGAACTGATGCACGAGACGCGGATTCTCCTGGAACAAGCCATACTCTGGCTACTGCGTTACCGGCCACGACCCATTGATATTGCCTCTGCCGTCAGTGAGTTCCGTGATGCCGTCGATCAACTGCGGCGTGGTTTCCCCCGGGTCCTTGCGGCATCCAACCGCCTGGTTCAAAAACGCCGAGTGCACCGTTACCTGAATGCTGAGGTCCCGCCGGTCATCGCCAACCATGTAGCCGAACTCACCGGTCTGGCGAGAGCCCTGGATATTGTTGACGTCGCGGGCAAAGGCCCCTTCGGGATTGCCCAAGTAGCTACTGTCTACTTTGATATCGGTGACCGGCTGGCGCTGCACTGGCTTTCGGATCGGATCCGTGACCTGCCAGCTGATAACCACTGGCACGCCCTTGCCCGCACAACTTTGCGGTCAGACCTGCATCTGACGCAACGCATGATCAGTGCGATCATCCTAGATACCCAGACCGGGCGCGGCAAGTCTGCTGTACGCCAGTGGGTACATCAGCACCATGGAGATGCCGAGCGGCTGGCTCAGATGATTGATGATCTGCAAAAATCAAACAGTCCAGATTTCGCGATGCTGTCCGTAGTTGTCAGTGAGGCTGCGCAACTCAGCTCACTTCGGGAATCCGGCCACCCCGAACCCGAATAATCTTTGCCGTTATAGGATTACCCTGAACCGTTAACGGCCCCTCCCGTCTTTACCGGAAAAGACATACACTTCGTTATCAACGACTATCAACCGACATCGCCTATGCGTACCTCCCAATTTTTTCTTGCCACTTTGAAAGAAGTTCCTGCTGATGCGGAAATTGTCAGTCACCAACTGATGTTGCGGGCTGGCCTGATCCGCCAGGTTGCGGCTGGTGTCTACAACTGGCTGCCGCTCGGGCATCGGGTGCTCTCTAAAGTCAGCCAAGTCGTGCGTGAGGAAATGAATCGTGCCGGTGCACAGGAGGTATTGCTCCCAGCGGTCCAGCCGGCAGAACTCTGGCAACAATCCGGTCGCTGGGATGATTACGGACCAGAACTGCTTCGCTTTGCGGATCGCCATGAGCGCGACTTTTGTTTCGGGCCAACACACGAGGAAGTCATCACGACGCTGGCCCGGGCGGAAATTCGGAGTTACCGGCAACTGCCCGTGAACCTGTATCAGATCCAGACCAAGTTCCGGGACGAGATCCGGCCGCGTTTTGGAGTGATGCGATCGCGCGAGTTCATCATGAAAGATGCCTACTCGTTTGATCGCGATAGTGAAGGCATGTCGCAAAGTTACCAGACAATGTACGACGCCTATGTGCGTATCTTCGAACGGCTGGGTCTGCAGGCGCAGGCCGTGGAGGCTGACAGTGGAACTATCGGAGGCAATTTCTCCCATGAATTCCACGTCTTGGCAGAATCTGGCGAAGATGCTATTGCGTTCTGCTCAACCTGCAACTATGCGGCCAATGTGGAAAAAGTAGATTTAACGCCGACATCTCCTTCTCGCCCCGACGCGACCGAGACGATGTCAGAGATTGCCACCCCTAATGTTCACACCATAGCGGACCTGTGCAATTGTTTGAACATCGCCTCCTCGCAGACTCTCAAAACGCTGATTGTCCAGGGCAGCGAGGATACGCCCATCGCCTTGGTCCTGCGGGGCGATCACAGCCTTAACAAGGTCAAAGCCGAGATGCTGGCTGAAGTGGCCAACCCACTGCGCATGGCAAGTGCCAAAGAGGTTGAGGAAGCTACCGGAGTAGCACCGGGCTCCGTTGGGCCAGTAGGACTGAATATACCCGTCATCGTCGATCATGGCGCAGCCGGCGTGGCAGATTTCGTCTGTGGAGCCAACCGTGAGGGCTTTCATCTTAAGAGTGTCAACTGGGGTCGGGATCTCGCTGAACCAAGAACACATGACCTGCGGCAGGCCGTCGAGGGGGATCCTTGCCCAACCGACCCCTCGCAGCCTATCCAGGTTCGTCGAGGGATTGAAGTCGGTCATGTTTTTCAGCTCGGAACCAAATACAGCGAGGCACTCGATGGGAACTTTCTTGATGCCGAAGGCCGCAGCCAGCCTTTCCATATGGGATGCTATGGCATCGGCATCACTCGCATCGTAGCCGCCGCCATCGAGCAGAGTCACGATGACAACGGCATTATCTGGCCGGCGCCACTGGCGCCTTTTGATGTCTGCATCGTGCCGATCGGCCTCAAGAAGTCACAGCAGGTTGCTGATGCTGTTGAGGCACTCTATGCGGATCTGACTGACGCGGGATTTTCGGTGCTGCTCGATGACCGGAATGAGCGACCGGGCGTGATGTTTTCGGAAATGGACCTGATCGGTATCCCGCACCGCATTGTGATCGGCGAACGCGGCCTCAGCAAGGGTATCGTCGAATACCGCGACCGGGCCAGCGGGGAGTCTGCCGATTACCCGCTCGACGCCTTTGTAACCACCCTGAAGACCATTAGCTCTCTGGCGCCCAACACCACCTGAGACCTTGTTCAAGTCTTTTAAAACACTTTTACAATACAGGGAGTTCCCGGCCGGATAAGGTCTTCGCTTTCGAACTGCACTTTGAGGAGGTAACGTCGTTCCCCGTCTGCCCCTGTAA
>Ga0315322_10003956_pt1 | contig 11410 bp, 7 predicted proteins | sample M110021515metaG_FD_203461 | JGI IMG/M metagenome (GOLD analysis project Ga0315322, IMG submission 203461) | Ammonia-oxidizing marine archaeal communities from Monterey Bay, California, United States - M1 100m 21515 | ecosystem: Environmental > Aquatic > Marine > Intertidal zone | place: USA... | reverse complement strand
TAGGCCTCGTCTCACTTGACCCTTCTTTAGCACATGTCGACCCGCAAGTTCTTCTGTACGTTCCCCCAGGCCTTGATCCAAGAGCCGATCATTAGTCATACCTTGAACGCTGATTTTGGCGTAGTGCCCAACATCCGAGCTGCAAGTATCACCGACATGGTCGCTATGGTCGCTGTCGAGATCGAAGGGGAAGTCGAGAACATCGAGAAGTCGGTCGAGTATATGCGTGGTCGCGGCGTCAAAGTCGAAGAGCTCGCCGAGGGGCAAGAGCACCCTCTCGCATAGATGCTTTCCACAAGGAGTAGCTTGGTGCTTCGCGTTCATTTGGCACTTCCGCTCGCCACGCTCTGCGCGGTTTCCTGTGCGTCTTTTCCGGACCTGACCGAAGGGGCAACTTGGCCGACGCCGACAGCCGGCGCAGTCGTTAGTGGGCACCCTCTCGCGACCGAAGTAGGTATCGACATCCTCGACCAGGGTGGCAACGCTACTGACGCGGCAGTAGCTACAGCACTCGCGCTCGCCGTTGTCTACCCGCAAGCAGGTAACCTCGGCGGAGGCGGATTTGCGATCACCGTCTCCCATGATCCGAAGCAGGCCCCCAGAGCGCTCGACTTCCGCGAGTCCTCTCCCGCAACATTGCGACCGGACCACTTCCTCAACGACGACGGCGTTTTTGTCTCTGCGGACTACCTTCACTCTCCGCTCGTGGTTGGTGTGCCGGGATCGGCCGCTGGACTATGGGCGCTACACAAGGACTCGGGCGTGTTGCCTTGGAAGAGCGTCGTTCAGCCCGCGATGGACTTGGCCACGCTTGGGTTTGACGTTGACGCGCAGCTTGCGAGTGATCTTCGCAGCGAGAGTTCGCGCTCCCGACTCGAGCGCAGTCCCGCCGCCCGCGCATTGTTCTATCCCGACGACTACCCGCTCATTGAAGGCGAGCGCTTACTGCAACCTGAGTTGGCTTCGACTTTACGACGCTACCGGAATGACGGTCCCGATGGCTTTTACTCTGGCCCTGTAGCCGATGCGCTGGTCGCTTTTTGTGAAGAGCAGGGCGGACACATCTCCGCCGATGATCTCACTGGCTACAAGCCCCGCTGGCTCCCCGCATTGCGAGGCTGGTTCCGCGGCCGCGAAGTCATCACCATGCCGCCACCAAGCTCTGGTGGTATCGTTCTATTACAAGTGCTTGCGATCCTCGATGGCCTTCCTCTTGACGCTGACCGAGATGTAACGAGCCGTGCCATCGAAGCCGGTACGGCCGCTGGTATCGTCGCCGATATGGACGCGGCGATAAGCGCACGCGCATTGCACTGGTGGATCGAGGCCATGCGCTGTGCCTTCGCCGACCGTGCCGAGCACATGGGGGACCCCGATTATCACAACGTTCCCACCGAGCAACTCCTGTCGCCGGAGTGGATTGCATCGCGCCGCATCTCCATCGGGGAGCGCGCAAATCCCAATATTGCGGCCTGGGTCGCGCCTCCGGCGGAGGGTGGTGGAGAGACAACCCACCTGTCCGTCCTAGATAGGGACGGGAACGCGGTCAGCTTAACTACGACGCTGAACACATCTTTCGGCACCGGCATTTTAGTTCCCGGTGCGGGTTTTCTACTCAACAATGAGTTGGACGATTTTTCGATTCAGCCCGGCGTTCCGAATACCTATGGCTTAGTGGGGAATGTCGCAAACGCCATTGAACCCGGGAAGAGGCCGCTGTCTTCTATGACACCAACCGTGATCCGGGATGCGGGCGAGGTTGTGACGATGGTTATCGGCAGCCCTGGTGGCCCGCGAATTATTACAAGTGTTCTCGAGGTCATCCTGCGTGTACTTGTGCACGATCAGGACCTGGCGGCTGCCATCGCTGCTCCCCGCCTTCACCAACAGTGGAAACCCGAGCGCACAGACTTGGAGCCTGGGTGGCATTCGGGTTCGGTGGATTCGCTGGAAGGGCGCGGCCATGAGATCCGCTTGCGTGAGTCACAGTGGGCGAGCGTGCAGGGCATCCTGGTCAAAATCGGTGGCCGGCCCATTGCCGCTAGCGATCCGCGCCGCGCTGGCACCGCACAAGTTCAGGCTGAATGACTCGCTGCTGCCCCACTCTGCACTGCGGGTGGCGAGCGGAAATGGTGTTTATCCGCGGTGGTGCCTTTGCCAGGGACTGGTCCGACTTTCTTTGCTGCACGCGGCCCCGCCCCCTTTTTTTTGGGGGGCAAGGGAGCGAGGAGAAGAGTAGAGGGGGCGCAGCGATTTCTTTCGCTGCGCCCCCTCTCACGTAAGTGCGAACTCGACCTAGAAGTCGGTCAAGTCGTCTTCGTCGTCTTCGTCGCTGGAGCTATTCGAGCCGCCAGCTAGAGCTTCGGTTGCAAACTCGATGTACTCACCTTCGGTGATACCGTCTGCATCGAGTGCTGCTGCGTAGGCGATTAGTTGCTCCTTATACTTCTCTTCGGTCAACTTGGCCGTTCCAATCCAAAGCGTCGGGTCTTCGGCAACCATGCTCCAGGTCTTAAGATACAGCCGGATTGCCATTCGGTTGACCATGTGCGCACGCGGGACGGGATCGCCAGTATTCGGATCCCTTTCGGACTCCCAGCCAGCGTTTTTTCCGTTTAGCAAGTTCATGATCTTGCGCTGGAACATGTCGCCAGCGATGTGGCCATTCGAGCTTCCCAAATCGAAGGTGCGCACCTCGTTTAGAATCGCGGGGAGAGCCTTGTAACCCATCTCCTCGAGCTGTCGACCGGCGCGAGGACCTCGGGCCCCTGCATCCATGTCCGCGAAGGTAGTGACTAGCTCAACGATCTCTGTCCACTCCTCATCCGAAGTGCCAACAGCCTTTCCGTAGATTGGGAACTCGTCGTATAGAACCTCCAGGGGTTCGTAGACTTTCGCCGCCTTCGGCTCTTTGGGCTTAGCTGCTTCCAGGGCTGCTGCTGCATCCTCCTCTGCTTTGAGGGCCTCAGCTTCTGCCGCGGCTTTATCTTCTAGATCCTGCTTGGCAGCTAGAGCATCAGCTGCATCCTTCTGTGCGGAAAGCTCTTTATCAGTCAGTTCGATCTTGGCGACTTCTTCCTTTTTGACGGAATCTTCAGCGCCGCCAGGGCCCACAGTGAAGTACCAACCAGCACCGCCACCGATCACCAAGACAGCGATAGCGATAAGCCCGGCAACGGGTGACTTCTTCTCTTTCTGAGCGCGACCGCGTGTGCCGGTCTCTTCGACTTCGTCGCCTCGGCGCTTCGAGCCGCCGCGTTTGCGGCTTCCACCTTTCGAGCCAGGAGCCTTGCGGCCACCCGGACGGCGGCCATCGGCCTTGGGCTCATCGCCTTGGGCGGAGCCAGCCTTCCCACGGCGTGCTCTGGGCGCAGGCTTAGCAGCGGGTTTCTTTGTCGTAGCCGGCTTTGCGGCCGCAACTGGCGACGACGCTGGCTTGGCCTCAGACTCTGCCTTCTTGCGCGCCATGATCTTCTCTTTCATCGTCATCTGCTTCTCAGCAGGTGCCGCGGCTTTAGACGGAGCGGGCTTGGCAGGAATCGGCTTGGCTTTAGGAGCGGCTTTAGGAGCGGCTGACGCTTTGGCCGGAACTATTTCTACGGTGCCGCCACATTGGTTGCACTTGGCGCGATCGTGGGTGAAAGAGGCCGGGATTTTGAACTGCGCTTCGCAATCCTTGCAGACGCCTTGTCGGAAGTCGGACATGAGTCGGGGGGGGTGGAGCGGCGCCAAGCTGGTGCCGCGGTTGGGTGGAGGGGGTTGATCTATTTGTCGGGGTGCATCTCGAGCCAGCGCTTGTCCTCGGCGGACAGCTCGCCGAGAGCGGCTTCAAGGGCGTCTTCTTTTTTGGCAATTTCGAAACGCTTGCCGTTTTTGTACCACCATGCAAACCATTGCTTGATGGAGCTCTCTTGGCGCTCAAGCGTGGTCCCCATGCTTGAGCCCTCCAGGAGGAGTGGCTCAAAGCCAAAGAACTGGCCAGTGATGTCACGCAACACATCGACCACGTTTTGGACCATGCGCTCATCTTCATCAGTCCCGTTGGCGGGGTCGATGGGGAGCTCAAAGAGGGCAGTCAAGAGGCGAGGTATGACAGGCTTTCCGATCTCGACTAGGCGATTCTTTGCCCGCGAAATCTCCTTGGTCAAGTTCATGTCGATGATCGTTACGAACAAGGATTCGATCTCGTTACGAAGCTCTTGGGGCGTGTCGTCAAGGTGCGCAAGCGGCTCGGGTTGACGTTCATGAACGCGCGAACCGTCGCTAAGGGTCTTCTTTTCAATCCCCTTCATGCGGCTCTTGTAACTTATCTTGATCGACTCGGGGTCGATGTACTCGCCCCAAGCGGACGCGCGCATCGTTTCACCCTCTTTCAACATGACCCACTCGAAGACCTTCGCCTTCGTGCCGCCGTTGGATGGCGTGCACTGAATGTGCATGACGAATTTGTTGCCGGCTTGCTGTTCGATGCCACCTTCGAAGGGGATCCAGTTCACGGGCGCGTTCGCATCGGTGGTGTCCATCATGCTGTCGGCCCAAGCCTCTAGCAAAGGGGTGCGCTCGAAGCCCTTCAGGGTTGCCCACGGAGTCTCGCTAGAAGGTGCAAGTCCCTCGTAACCTTCGACGGCGGCGTTCGCTTGCTCAGCTGCGAGAACCGCTTCGCCCGCTATGCGGTTGATCAGGCGCGTACGGTTTCCGTCCCTCGCGGAATCGTAGAGATTGCGGACGGCCAAAACGGCCTCCGAGTCCCAGCCCATCGAGCTATTGACCCTGACGATCTTCTTGCTCTCGGGCGCTTTTCGCGGCGGGCCTTCATGGTTGTTTATGACCGAAAACAGGATTGCAGCGACTACCACCAGTGCGCCTCCTATGACAAAAGGCATCGGGTTGGCGTTGCTGGAGCTACGCGCTGCACCAGCAGGCCGGGCGCCATAGATGCGACCACAATCACCGCAGCGTACTTTCGCGCCCTCTTGGCTCTCTTGGACTTGCGCACGGGTGTGGCAGAAGGGGCATTCAATCAGCATGGGGCTCGTGCGGGCAGGGCGTAGGTGGTGCCGTTTTTGATAGGGTGGGCCCAGCGAAGGGCGTGTCCCCGGCATACCCCCTCTTCAAAAGAGAGTAACTAGGGGCGGGGCAAGATACGCTCCCGCTCCCCGTGGCGCAAGCCGAGGGCCTACTCTCGTGCCTTCAACCGACTGATTCTGACGTATTCAGCATGTCTTCCACCCAGAATAGCCCCGAACCAACGGTTCGTGAGGGCGCCCATTTTGACCTTCAAGCGCCTTTCGACCCGACCGCAGACCAACCTGTGGCAATTGAAAAGCTCACCCAGTGGATTTCCGAAGGCAATCATCACCAGGGGCTACTTGGAATCACGGGGTCTGGCAAGACCTTCACGATGGCGGCGACGATTGCGCGGCTCGGCCGCCCCGCGCTGATCCTCTCTCCAAACAAGACCCTCGCCGCGCAGCTGTATTCCGAGTTCACCGAGCTGTTCCCAAACAACGCCGTCGAGTACTTCGTCAGCTACTACGATTATTATCAACCCGAGGCGTACGTCGTGTCGTCGGATACATTTATCGAGAAGGACGCCTCGCGCAACGAGAATATCGAACGGCTGCGCAACAGTGCGACGCGCAGCCTACTCGAGCGCCGCGACGTCATCATTGTGGCGTCAGTTTCGTGCATCTATGGCTTGGGAAGTCCGAGTAACTATGCGGAGATGGCGCTCGAGCTCAAAGTGGGGGACCTTATCGAGCGCGACGACTTACTTCGGCGCTTGACGCAAATGCAGTACGCGCGCAACAACATCGACTTTCGCCGGGGCACGTTTCGCGCACGCGGCGATGTGGTTGAGGTTTTTCCAGCGTACGAAGATGCCCGTGTCATACGTATCGAGCTGTTTGGTGACGAGGTCGATGCGATCTTGGAAGTTGACCCGCTGCGCGGCGAGATTCTGGGTGAACGCAAAGAGATTCGGGTCTATCCCTCGGGGCACTACGTCACGCCGAAAGAGCGTGTAGACCAAGCTGTCGATAAGATCGAAGCCGAGCTTGATGCGCGCCTGCACGACCTTAAGTTAGACAACAAGTTACTCGAGGCGCAGCGCTTGGAGCAGCGCTGCCGACACGATCTGGAGATGCTGCGTGAGACGGGTGTCTGTAACGGCATTGAGAACTACTCAGTTTACATGGATGGCCGCAGACCAGGCGAGCCACCGCACACGCTCTTGAACTATTTCCCCGACGACTTTTTGGTCTTCGTGGATGAGAGTCACGTTGCCGTCAGCCAGGTCGGGGCGATGTATAAGGGGGACAGAGCTCGAAAGAACAACTTAGTCGATCACGGTTTTCGACTGCCGAGTGCATTGGACAACCGGCCACTGCGCTTTGAGGAGTGGGAAAAACTGGCCACTCGCTGTGTGTATGTCTCCGCGACTCCTGGGAAATACGAACGCGAGCACGCAGCGGAGCGTATGGCCGAGCAAATCGTGCGCCCGACAGGGCTACTTGATCCGCCCATTGAAGTCCGCTCTGCGAGTACTCAAGTCGACGATCTCTTGCACCAAATACGTGGAGTGACCAAAGCAGGATGGCGTACTTTGGTGACGACGCTGACCAAACGCTCGGCGGAAGAGCTAACTACGTATTACGGCGAGCTCGGCGTCGACGTGCGTTACCTACACTCGGAAATCGACGCACTGGAGCGCTCAGCGATTTTGCGCGACCTGCGACTTGGAGAATTCGACGTATTGATAGGAATTAACCTACTCCGAGAGGGCCTAGATCTTCCTGAAGTTGCGCTTGTCGCTGTGCTAGATGCAGACAAGGAGGGCTTCTTGCGCTCGGAGACAAGCCTCACGCAGACATGTGGCCGCGCTGCTCGAAATGTGGAGGGGCGGGTTATTTTCTTTGGCGACAAAATCAGCAAGGCGATGAAGGCTACGATGGACGAAGTCCAAAGGCGACGCGAGCTGCAACTGGCCTACAACGAGAAGCATGGAATTACTCCGAAGACTATTATAAAGCCCGTTCGGGACTCGATTGAGGCTCTTCTGGATATGGACTACGCGGCAACGCCTTCGATCGAGGAGAACACCGCAAGTCGCATTGCTGAAAAAGCCCGCAACTGGGATGCTATGACCCTGCGTGGCGAGCTTGCGAAGCTGCGCGATGACATGTCCGTGGCCGCGAACGAGCTGCGCTACGAAGAGGCTGCGATGTTGCGGGACCAGATTCGGGAGCTCGAAGTGCTGGAGCTTAGCAGGTGACGGAGCAGCGATGGTCTATGGACGGAATCCCGTCTAAGCCGGGTGTCTACATGTTTCGCGACGCCGGCGATAATGTTCTGTACGTCGGCAAAGCGCGAAGCTTGAAGTCGCGGCTCTCGTCCTATCAACGACCGGGTGGAGACGGACGGTTGGGCGTTTTGTTCTTGCAGCGCGATGCGACGCAGGTCGAGACGATAGTTACACGCACAGAGGGCGAGGCCTTGCTACTTGAGGACACCCTCATCAAGCAGTACAAGCCACCCCATAACGTTCGACTCAAGGACGACAAGTCGTTCCTCATGCTTCGGATTGACCTAGAGCACGCCTTTCCGAGACTTCAGTTTGTACGCGCACACAATCCAAAAGAGGGCAAAGGTAAAGGGCGCTCGCGCCTGATCGGTCCGTTCGCTTCCTCCAGCGCAGTGCGTAACACCCTGTCGGATTTGCATCGTGTCGTTCCGCTTCGCGACTGTACGGACGCAATGCTTGCGAATCGCTCGCGCCCGTGCCTGAAGCACCAGATGAACCTCTGCTCTGCACCCTGTGTTGGTCTGATTGAGGAGCAGGAGTACGGTGGGCTTGTCGAACGCGCAATCGGGATTTTAACGGGGGATACAGCCGAGTTGGAAGAGGATCTGAGCAAGCGTATGCGCTCCGCAGCAGATGGCCTCGATTTCGAGCGCGCCGCGGGTTGGCGGGATCGGTTGTCAGCACTGAGGCGCACCGTCGAAGGTCAAGGCGTCACACCCGGAGACAAGGTTGATCGCGACGTATTCGGATTGGCTCGAGAGGGCGACTCTGCGGTTGTCTTTCGCCTAGCATTCCGGGGCGGCCGCTTAGCTGAGAGCCTGGGACGCTTTTTCCACTCAGAGCTACCTGATGAAGAACTTCTACACGTCGTCCTAACGGCTATGCATGGGCCGGGCATGGCCAAAAAAGAGTCCCTAAGACGCCTCATCGGTGCCCGTGAGATACTCGTGCCCTGCCTGCCGGAAGAGCACGAGTGGTTGTCCGAAATCTTGGGCGCGCGCATCGTTGTCCCGAGGCGTGGAGCAAAGCGTCGCACCCTTGACATGGCGTCCGAAAACGCCTTCGCCGAACTGACAAGGCGAACAAAGAAGGGCGAAGAGAACGTTCGCTTACTCGAAGGCGTGCGGGAGTTGTGCGGGCTCTCCTCTCCTCCTGAGGTCATAGACTGCTTCGATATTTCCAACCTGCAGAGCAGCCACGTTGTCGCCTCGCGCGTTCGCTTCAGGGGCGGTGTCAAGGACCGCGCTGGTTACCGCCACTTTAAGGTGAAGACTGTCGATGGGCAGGATGATTTTGCCTCGATGAAGGAGGTCGTTGGGCGCAGTCTAAAGCGCGGAATGGAGGATGGGCTTTTGCCCGACTTGATTCTCATTGATGGCGGGCAGGGCCAGCTTCGGAACGCGCTAGAAGCACAGGAGGAGGTTGGCGCCTGGGGCGTCGCCATCGTTGGTTTAGCCAAGGCCCGCAGTGAGCGTGAGTTCAAGGGGCGCAGGCTTGAGCAGTCCGAAGAGCGGATATATCTGACCCCCGATTCGGAACCGATCGAGCTCAATCCTCGAAGCTCCGTACGTCACTTGTTCGAGCGGATTCGCAACGAAGCTCACCGCTTTGCTATCGAATTCCACCGCAAAACCCGTGGGCGCATCACCTCGCAGCTGGATTCCATTCCGGGGATTGGAGCCGTGCGGCGCAAACGTCTACTCAAGACTTTTGGGAGCGTCGCCGGAGTTTCGCAAGCTAGCGTGGAAGGCATTGCCGCACTAGACGGCTTCACCCTTGACTTAGCGAAGGATATTTTGGAGCGGCTGAATACGCGCTCTGACTAGAACGCGATGCGCACTGAGGGAGTAGCGTACCCCTCGCCCGTTTTCCCCGTTGGGTAAATCCAGGCAGAGAGCTCGCCTGCGTCTCCTTCAAGATCGAAGTGGAGTGGGCGCTGCAGCTGCACTCGGGCCGCGCCGCGTGCGTCGAGTTTTGCCGTCGCAAAGGTTTGGCCATCAATCATTAGATCGACTTCGCTATAGGGCTCTCCCGCTATGCCGATGGAGAAGGTCCCGAAGTCGTCGGGTTTGCCGGTAACTGCGACGCCAGCCTCAACAATGTCCGTAAGCGTGTTCATCGCAGGCATCGGAAGGGTCTGAGTAAGGCCACTTGGCCACCTTATGATGATTTGGGAGATGAAGTCATCTTGCCCAATCCCAAAGTGCAGAATCGGGCTATTTGTGTTGCTGAAGCCGTGACCGGCACGCATGTATCGGTGCACTTCGCGATCCGCGCTTGTGGTTGCAATGGCATGCGCACCAATCGCGCTGCGATTGGAGATCACTCCCTCTAAGCGAAGCTTTATCCAGAGAGAATCGTTGCCTTGATTGATCCAGAATGCGTTGCCCTCGATAGTCGTGACATCTTCATGGGGGCCACCTTGGCTCGCGTAAACATCGATATCGCCGTCCTCGTCGAAGTCGGCGAAGGCCATACCGTGGCTTCTAGTCGGACCTTGCCCAGTAAGTCCCGAAGAGTCCGATGCGTCTATACTAGCGCCCGGACTTTGCGGTGTTTTCCCCATCAGGTATAGCAAGTCGAGATCGCTGAACCCGGGGTTTCCACTGCCGATCATGATGTCGGGATAGCCGTCCGCATCAAGGTCACCCGTGTTGTGTCCCATGGCCGTTGTGACTTTGAAAACAGCCAGGTCTGTGACGTCTGTGAAGGTAGCGTCGCCGCCACCGATATAGAGTCGGCTGGGAATCCCAATTGCGCTTGGGTCGTATTTGGGCTGGAAAATGTCGAGGGCACCGTCGCTGTTGAAATCTTCCAACACCAGTCCGAAGTTATATCCCTCGTGGGTTAGACCCGCTTCTACGGCGACGTTCTTGAAACTGCCGTCCCTTTGATTCTGATAAAGGACTGGAGGTCCGGAGTATTGCGCGCAAGCAATATCGACCCATCCGTCTTGGTCGAGGTCGCCCGAACTGCAGCCAAGATACATTCCTACCTCGTCTATCCCGACATCGCTGGAGACATCGATGAACAGCATGGAGTCAAGGTTGTGAAGAAGCGAGCAGGCCACTTCGGGGGCAGAGTTTGTGACAAACAGGTCGAGCAGCCCATCATTGTCGTAGTCGAGGGCAGTCCCTGCGAAATTGCGGCCTTTCAATTGCGCCTGTCCGGCTGAGGCGCTGATGTCGGTCAGGATGCCGAGTCGGTCAATGTCATTCTGCAGCAGCTGGTTCGGATCCGCATAGCCGAATCCTCCGTTCACGACGTACAGGTCTGGATCGCCGTCATTGTCATAATCGGCTGCGACCATTCCCCAGTGCGCGAGCGAGTCTGGCGTGATCCCCCAGAGCTCATCCGCATTTTCGAATGTGTGGTCCTCAAGCTGCCGAAAGTATGCGTTTGGCATCCCCGCATTGGCTGCAGCTATGTCGATCAATCCATCTCCATCGAAGTCAACCGAGGCGGCCCCTCTGCCGAAGCTTATGGACTCTCCACCAAGGGATCCTATTTCATTGACGAAGCGCAGACTGCCATCAAACGTGGCGGGGGGCGCAGTTGTCGAGCTGCCATTTCCTTCCGCGCCGCTACAGCCGGCGGCAATAGCTGCACCCAATAGAGTTGCTCGTAGGTGGAGTGGGGGGCGATTTCTAGACATCTGCATAAAGCCTACCCTCTATATTCGGCCAGGCTGCTTTGAGATGAGGAAAGGGGCTGCAAGTAACCTGCACGCCCGGAATCCAAGCGTGTCTGGGGCTCCCCTCCCCAGTTACATTCCGCTGCTTGTCGAATAGGGTTTTCTGCCCCTACAGAAGGCTGGGTGAGATCCGGGTGGAGAGTGTCAACTCGGTGAGCGTTGTTGGCTCATACAAGAGTGCTTGCAGGTGGACAGTAAGCCCTGAGATCCCGGGGAGATTGGGAATAGGAATGTGGATAGCCCCCTTGCCGTCGCTTGCCAAAGTGGTGTTGCCAATGCCAATTATTGGCGCTCCGAGCTCGAGGATTCCCCCTAGCGTTGGTGCCGGCACCGAGACTGCATTCGTTGAGAAGTAGAGCTGAACGGCATGCATAGGGGGGCCAGCAACATGGACAGTGTATGTTCCCCCGAGC
>Ga0315322_10003954_pt1 | contig 11411 bp, 8 predicted proteins | sample M110021515metaG_FD_203461 | JGI IMG/M metagenome (GOLD analysis project Ga0315322, IMG submission 203461) | Ammonia-oxidizing marine archaeal communities from Monterey Bay, California, United States - M1 100m 21515 | ecosystem: Environmental > Aquatic > Marine > Intertidal zone | place: USA... | reverse complement strand
GCGGCCCTTGGCAACGTGAAGCCCACCCACCTCCTCGACCAGGCTCTGCGGGAGTCCGTGGGGCTCGATGGACAGACCGGTGAGCCCAAGCAGCCGGCGGGGATGCGTCCCCTCCAGGTGGGCGGCGTGCCCGTTCCCATCAAGCTCGATGGTGCCGTGTCCTTGTCCCTCGGTGAGTCCACCTGAATCCCAGCTCTGGAGCTGCCTGTGCGCATCACGACCTGGAACATCAACAGCATCCGCGCCCGTCGCGCCCGCTTCGAGGCCTGGCTGGCCGACCGACAGCCCGATGTGCTGTGCCTCCAGGAGACCAAGGCGCCCGACAAGGCCTTCCCGGCGGACATCTTCGATGAAGCGGGCTACCACGTCGCCTTTCATGGCCAGAAGACCTACAACGGCGTGGCCATCGCCTCAAAGCTACCTCTCGAAGACGTCATCAAGGGCATTCCCTTCCTTGATGGCGACACCGACGCTCGCGGCATCGCAGCTACGGTCGGCGGCGTCCGCGTGGTCAACATCTACGTGGTCAACGGCAAAGATGTGGGCCATGAAAAGTGGCACCACAAGCTCGCCTGGCTCGACGCACTTCACAGCTGGGTCACCGACAACAACGCGCCCGGCGATGATCTGGTGGTGTGTGGGGACTACAACCTGTGCCCCACGGACGACGACACCTGGGACCCCGACAAGTGGCAGGGCCAGGTCTTCTGCACCCAGCAGGAGCGCGCCCGCTTCAAGGCGCTGCTCGACTGGGGACTCACCGATGCCTACCGCCACGAAAACCCCCACGACTGGGGCCGCTACGCCCACACCTGGTGGGACTACCGCCGCGCGAGCTTCGGCCGCGGGATGGGACTCCGCATCGACCACCACCTCGTGACCCAGTCGATTCTGGCGCGGACCAGATCGGTCACCATCGACCGTGAGGCCCGCAAGGGCGACAAGCCGAGCGACCATGCGCCGGTGGTGCTGGAGCTGTCGGACTGAGCGAGGGGCGCTGCCTTGCCGCCGGGCCTACTCTTCGGAGGCGACCGGGGGGATGAAGCAGGACAGCTCGCCGAGGTCGGTCCACGGCTTGTCTTCGCTGTGCTGAAGCGGGCGGTCGCGCCGGGTGAGCACCTCGATGCCCTTGTGGGTCACCAGGATGGTGTGCTCGAACTGGGCGGACAGGGAGCCGTCCTCGGTGACCACGGTCCAGTCGTCGTCGAGGTGGTCGACGGCGTAGTGACCGAGATTGATCATCGGCTCGATCGTAAAGCACATGCCCTTGCGAATCAGCGGCCCGGTGCCCTTGCGGCCGTAGTGGGGCACGCTCGGGTTGTCGTGGAAGACCCGGTGGATGCCGTGGCCCGTGTAGGTGCGCACGACACTGCAGCCCTTGCTCTCGGCGAAGGTCTGAATGGCGTAGCCGATGTCGCCGATGCGGGCGCCGGGCCGCACCACCGCCATGCCGAGCTCAAGGCTCTTGCGCGCGACCTCGACGACGTGGCGGGCGAGGGGACTGGGCTTGCCGATGTAGAAGGTGGCCGAGGTGTCGCCGAACCAGCCGGCCCGGGCGGGCAGCACCGAGGTGACATCGACGTTGATGATGTCGCCTTCGCGCAGCTTCTGGGGACCGGGGATGCCATGGCACACCACATGATTGACGCTGGTGCAGACGCTCTTCGGAAAGCCCTTGTAGTTCAAGGGCGCCGGACGGGCCTTTCGCTCGAGGGTGTACTCGTGGACCAGCGTGTTGATGTCGTCGGTGGTCATGCCGGCGGTCAGGCTCTCGCCGACGTAGCAGAGAGTGTCGGCAGCGAGGCGCCCGACGGCGCGCATGCCTCGGATGTCCTTGGTGGACAGGATCTTGGCTGAGGCCATCGCGGGCTCCGCGGTTGGTGTCGACGGGGTTGAGCGACCCTGGGGGGCCGAAAAGCCACCGGGCGCTATCGCCGGTCTGAAGGGCGGGCAAGCATCCGCTGCTCACTGCGAATCGTCCGTGACGAAAGGGCAGAAGGCTGCCAGGGACTCCTGCACACAGTTAGATCTGGCCTTCATACCCTCTCGAGTCCCCATCACCTCCGACCAAGGACCCCGTCGATGAAGCTCACCGGCCGCGTGCTCACGCTGTTTTCCGATCCCCAGGCCGTGCGCGCCCAGCTGGACGGCGGCGACCGGTCGTTTGATGGCGAGGACCTCCGCTACGGCGTCAACACCGACGCCATGATCAGTGGCCAGGCCTGCACCCTCGGCTACACGCCCGAGGTGCTGGGGCCCTACTTCCTCGAGAACTTCCTTGAGACCGTGCGCCAGGGAGACGTCCGCAAGGGCGGCTTCCAGGTGATTGTGGGCGGCGATGCCTATGGCTCTGGCTCCAGCCGCGAGGTGGCCGTCGTGGCCCACCAGGGGGCCGGAATGGAACTGGTTGTCGCGCGGAGCTTCCAGCGCATCTTCCAGGAGAACATGGTGTACGGCGGAATGCCCTTCACCACTGACTTCTCTGTGGTCGACCGCATGCGTGCTGGCGAGGATGTGCCCGTCACCGAGCTCCACGATGCTCTGCCCCCCTTCTTCCGGCAGGTGGCCCATGCGGGCGGGCTGCTGTCCTACGGCCTTCAGTGGCTTGAGGGGACCGTGTCTCCCTGGTACGCCACCGACATCGCCGCCCGCCCGATGAACGTGGTGGAGAAGATTGTCGCGGCGCAGGCCTGGACCGGCGGTGGACCTTCCACCGATGGCGGCCCGCAGTTTGGCATCGGTGCAGTGGGTCCGGGAGATCAGGTGCTGTGTCGCGTCGCCTTCCGCGGCATGCATGAGTACACGGCCGGCATGTGCATGGCGCTCTACGAAGAGGCCTTCGGCGATGCGCAGGTCCACGACCCCGATCAGGTGGCGTGCTTCGAGGACCACTTTGTCCTCATCGACCAGCCTACGGTGCCGGACAGCGTGAAGTCCAAGCGCCTGGCCCCCGCCAAGCGCCTTGCGGCCGAGATGGTCGACGCGTGTGAAAAGCATGGGCTGCGCCTCCACGGTCCCGGCCGTGCCCTGCCCCCGGGCGTCTGTCACCGCCTGGTGGTGGAGGACTACGCGCGTCCCGGCGACATCTGCGTGCTCACCGACTCCCACAGTCCCACCGCGGGCGTGCTGAATGCCTTTGCGTTCGGCGTCGGCTCCACCGCCATGACCTTCGCGCTGCGCACCGGTCTCATCCCTGTGACTGTGCCCAAGGTGGTGCGTGTGGTCGTGGCGGGCAACGCCGAGGGTGTGCTGTCCCCCAAGGACCTGGTCCTTCACCTCATCGGCGACCCCTACTTCCGCGAGGAGCACTGGCGCACCGGTCCCACCGACACCTGTGTCATCCAGCTGGGTGGCCCGGGCCTCGACCAGTGGTCCGTCGACGAGCTGTCCGTCATCACGAACATGACCGTCGAAGGCGGCTTGATGACCGGCGTAGTGGAGCCCTGCGCTCCGCTCCGTGCGTTCCTCAAGGAGCGCCGAGGCGACGACTATGCCGACCGCATGATCGCGCCTGACCCCGACGCCCACTACGAGCGGGTCATCGAGATGGACCTCAGCACGGTGCCGCTCACCGTCGCGACTCCGGGGGACTCTCGCAACCGTCTGGCGCTCGACAAGGTGTCGGACGTCGACATTCACAACGTGGTCATCGCGAGCTGTACCGGTGGCTCCATCGCGGACCTGCGGGCCGCGGCCGAGGTGCTCCGTGACCATCCGATCAAGGATGGCGTGCGGGTCACGGTGACCCCGTCGAGTGCCCTCGTGGCGCTCCAGGCCGACAAGGAGGGGCTGCTCAAGCTGTTCCGCGATCGCGGCGTGGTGGTGAGCCCGCCCGGATGTGGGTCCTGCATCGGCAACGGTCCCGGCGTCCCCCATCCCGGCGAGACCACCGCAAGCACCACCAACCGCAACTTCGACCGCCGCATGGGTGCGCCCGGCCCGGTCTACTTGGTGTCGCCGGCCGTGGCAGCGGCAAGTGCGGTCACCGGGAAGCTCACCGACCCCCGCACCCTCCGCTGACCTATCGCCCTTGCTGCAGGGCCGAGGCCGCCTGATAGAGCGGTTCTGCACACGGGGGGGCCGAATCGCGCCATTGTTTGTGCAGTGCCGCGGTTGCTTCTCGCGGATTCGCGCGCCACATTGTGGGTGTCGGTGGCAGCAACCCTGCTCACCGACACCACGGCGGCGGCTCCCCGACGCAATTGACTCTGCACCCGACACCCGCACCGGGTTGGTCATTTTATCGAGCGGTGGTCGCTCGGGCCGACCCGACGGGGAGCCGCCGCCCTCCTCTTCTCTCTGCCTGAGACACGATTGGCAAGCGAGGAGAGGGGGCTCAGATGCCGCGTCCCTGAGCCGCTCTCAGCAGATCGGGATGCCGCGAGTCAGCCGTGTAGATGATGTGGTTGAGCACGGCCTCGAAGGTCGCGTAGCCGAGCCCATCGTCGACCTGCACTTCCACCGACAGCGAGATGTCGCCGCTGCGGGGGTTGAGCTGGAACTTGCCGAGCAGTAGATCGTAGTTCATGGTCGCCAGCTGGGTGAGCAGCAGCACCATCGACTGCGACGAGGCGGCGTCTTCGAGCGATAGGTAGTCGTGTACAGCGAAGTAGAGCACGTTTTCGCGCTCGAACAGCTGCACACTCACTTGAAACTGGGTGTGCTTGCCGTCGATGCCGATGGTGTAGAGACTGTCCCCACCAGGGTCGGCACTTCCGTAGCCAGCACGTACCAAGTACTCGCCGATGACCTGCCCATCGACTTCGGTGACGAAGTCGACGGGTCGTGCGTCGGCGCGGCAGGTGGACAGCTTGGCTTCGAGCTCTGCGGTGCGGTTCTTCAGGACTTCGTTTTCGAGCCGCAGCAGCTTGGCGGTGGCACAGCCCGACAGGGACAGCGCGAGGACGACCGCGGCGGGCCATGCGGTCCGATGAATCATTCGGGGAAGTCCACCTCGGACGAGACCCGGTCCAGCACCATGGCGCCCGCAACGTCGACGAAGTCGGCGTAGTTGACATCCCAGTCGGCGGCGATGGCATCGTCGGCCAAGCTGCCTGTGACCTCAAAGTCGACCTGGAAGAAGGACAGGTCGAGGCTCACCTGACCGACCACCTCGTCGCCATCCAACACCAAGTCGAACACATGGAGGGCTTCGGTGCTGAAGCCCAGCAGGGCCACCACACAGGTGCTGTCGCCGGTGGCGGTCTCGCCGTAGGCGTCGATGTCGATGATGGCTGCGCCCACGCACGTTGCGGCGATGGGGTAGCCGCTGAATTCGCCCGCGATATCGACCACCAGGTTGCCCACGTAGGTGCCAGCGTCGGGGTGCTGCACGCGGATGCCACCGAGGCTGTTGTTGAGGCGGGTGCCGTCGGGGAGGACGGCCTCAACCCAGATGGTGTGGACGCCTGCTTCGAGGTCGTCGACCTCCAGCTCTGGACCTTCCGCCGACCAGCCGCCCACATTGGAGGCCCACTGCAACGCTTCGAAGGGAGTGGCATTGCCGTCCTGGTCGAGCACTTCCGCCTGGAAGACCGTGGTGTCGCCGTAGGGCAACACATCGCCGGCGGCGGGGGACAGCACGTAGAGAGTGGCATCGGTCCAGTCGAGGTCGTCCAGTGGGTCGTCGCTTTCGTCGCCGGACGTGTCATCGAAGCCGGAGGTGGTGTTCCCTTTGTCGACTTCGATGACGCCGGTACTTGAGCCACAAGCTGTGAGCAGGAGCAGGGCCGAGGCGTGCAAAAACAGGGGGGCGCGCATGGAGACCTCCGAAGCGGCACGATCGCATGCCCAGCGCCAGGTCGCAAGGCGTGGGATGTCAGCGACCTGCCATGGTGTCGGTCCCACAGATCGCAGCCTGCACCGGGTGACGCTGGACCCCGACCCTGAACGTCGGCCCAAGGTGGCTTCCCAGGTGATAGAGCGGCGGGCGTCGCTCGACTGCTGTCCGATACAGGTCCTCTCTTATCTCCCACCCGACCGGGACTCCCCATGCTCCACTTGTTCGTCGCTGTCGCCCTTCCCTCCTTGGCCAACGCCCAGGACTGTGACGCTCCGGCCCTCGCCCAGGAGACTGCCGAGGCCACCCCGATGAGTGCGGCGCGAGCCTATGTGCAGCTCGCCGCTTGCGATGCGGGCATGGCGAAGTCGGTGGCGGATGCGACGCTGCCCCGTCTGTTGGCAGGTGAAGAGGCCAACCAGGCAGCGGTGGCTGCCATCAAGGCTGGCGCGCCGGATGCTGTGGTCACCTGGATGGGCGGCCTGCAGTCCGACGAGCGCACCCGCGCCATCCGCGACCTTGGCGAGGCATGCAACGAAAACGATGAAGTTCAAGCCTTCTTCATCGACCGCGCCGCGAAGCTGGGCGACAAGTTCTGGTCGGACCGTTGGTACCGGGCGCTCACCACCTGCCGTCAGCCCAGTGTGCAGAGCATTCTCTCTGCCGAGCTCGACAAGGGTCTGGGCGCCGATCGTCTGCGCTACTTCGCGGTGTTGGAGACCTACGCGCGGAGCTCTGGTGCTGCTGCGTTGGAGCGTCTCCAGACCATCGCCAAGGACATCGACGACCCCGAGGCGGAGGTCAACGTGGTGGCTGCATTTGCGGATGCGGCCCGTGTGGGCACTCCAGAAGGCGCGGACGCGAGCACTGCGGCTGCGGCCAGTGCCGCCATCACGGCTGTGGCGGGCGATCTCACCGCGAAGGGTGTGGAGCAGGCCCGCATGACTCTGCTCGCTCTCGGCGACGAGCAGGGCAGCGACGACCTCATGGCGGTTCGCTACAAAGCGGTCGACCAGGGCGGCGGCAACTTCCTGTGGGGCGTCATCGCGGAAGAAAAGGCCACCTGTAAGAATGGCAAGGTCGCCCAGAGGATGCATGTCTCGCTGGTGCATGAGCGCGGCAACACGTGGCCCGACCAGCTCCAAGACAAGGTCGAGGCAGCCTCTGCGGTCAACTGGGACCTCAACCTCGCCGAAAAGTGCAAGGGCACCGGGGAGACGACCTGGCACCTGCCGTCTGCGCCTTTTGCCAACGAGGCCGACTTCAAGAGCTGGGCCGACAAGATCATCGACGACAAGAAGGACGACGCCGCGAAGTTCACGCGCCTCGACCCCGAACCGCTCAAGATCTGAGCGCCGGCGGCCACGAGGCAAGAGAGCCCGTTCATCGGACTGCTCGTGGGCCCTTCAGCCGCAGGTCAATCGGTGCCCGCTCCCTTCGCAGTCCCAGCCAAGACGCACGAAGCCCGCGACAACAGAGCTGTCGCGGGCTTCTTCGCAGGCTTCGCTCAGGCGAGTCCGAGCATGGCCTCTTCTTGCGGAGCTGGCACGCGCTCAAACGTGATGTTGTCGCCGTCGAGGTCGACCTTGACCGAGTCGCCCGAAGCGTAGTCGCCGCCCACGATGGCCTTGGACATCGGATTTAGCAGGTACTGTTGAATGGCGCGCTTCAGCGGACGAGCACCGAAGGTGGGGTCGAAGCCGGCATCACAGAGCGCGGTGCGGGCATCGGGCGTGACCTCGATGAGCAGCTGGCGGTCGGCCAGCAGCTTGCCCACTCGCTTGAGCTGGATGTTGAAGATGTAGTCCATGTTGTCGCGGGTGAGCGCGTCGAACACGATGACATCGTCGATGCGGTTGAGGAACTCGGGCTTCAGTGTGCGCCGGAGCTCTTCCATGACCCCTGCCACGGCCTTTTCGCGGTCTCCAGCGGCGTCCATGATGCGGCGAGAGCCGATGTTGGACGTCATGATCATCACCGTGTTTTTGAAGTCGACGGTGCGGCCCTTCGAGTCGGTGAGACGGCCATCATCGAGCACCTGAAGGAGCACGTTGAAGACGTCGGGGTGGGCCTTTTCGACCTCGTCGAGCAGCACGACGGAGTAGGGGCGGCGCCGGATGGCTTCGGTGAGCTGACCCCCTTCGTCGTAGCCGACGTAGCCGGGAGGGGCTCCGATGAGGCGGGCCACGGTGTGCTTCTCCATGTACTCGGACATGTCGATGCGCACTATGTTCTGGTCGTCGTCGAACAGAAACTCGGCAAGCGCCTTGGCGAGCTCGGTCTTGCCGACGCCAGTGGGGCCGAGGAAGATGAACGAGCCGATGGGACGGTTGGGGTCCTGCAGACCGGCCCGAGAGCGGCGGACGGCGTCGGAGACGGCCACGATGGCTTCGTGTTGGCCGACAACGCGCCGGTGCAGGTTGTCCTCCATCTTCAGCAGCTTTTCCTGCTCGCCCTGCTTGAGCTTGTTGACCGGGATGCCGGTCCAGGCCGACACCACGGTGGCGATGTCTTCGTCCGTGACCAGCTCGCGCAGCATTCCGCCGTCTTCGCCCTGCAGCTCATCGAGCTTCGATTGGCGTTGGTCGATCTCGCGCTGGAGCGAGGGCAGCTTGCCGAACTTGATCTCGGAAGCACCCGCATAGTCGCCGTGACGCTCAGCGATCTCGAGCTGGTGGGTGAGCTCTTCCACGAGCCGGCGGGCATCCTGAATGCCGTCGAGCGCGCTCTTCTCGGCGTTCCATCGGGACCGCAAGCCGTGGGCTTCCTCTTCGAAGTCGGCAATCTCGGCCCGCATGGTGTCAGCCCGCTCCACGGCGCCCTTGTCGGTCTCCCGGGACAGCGCCTGCAGCTCCACCTTGAGGCCCCGCACCTTGCGCTCGAGGCTATCGATGGGCTGCGGAAGGCTCTCGATCTCCATCTTGATGCGCGAGGCGGCCTCGTCGACAAGGTCGATGGCTTTGTCGGGCAGCTGGCGCGACGAGATGTAGCGATCCGACAGCCGGGCAGCAGCGAGGATCGCGTCGTCGGTGATCTTGATCCCATGGTGGGTCTCGTACTTCTCCTTGATGCCGCGGAGAATCGAGATGGTGTCCTCGACGGTGGGCTCTTCGACCAGCACGGGCTGGAAGCGGCGTTCGAGGGCCTTGTCCTTTTCGACGTGCTTGCGGAACTCGTCGAGGGTGGTCGCGCCGATGCAGCGCAGCTCGCCGCGGGCCAGGGCTGGCTTGAGCATGTTGCCGGCGTCCATCGAACCTTCGGACTTGCCTGCGCCCACCATGGTGTGCAGCTCGTCGATAAAGAGGATGACCTTGCCGTTGCTGGCCTCAATCTCGTTGAGGACTGCCTTCAGGCGCTCTTCGAACTCACCGCGGTACTTGGCGCCAGCGAGCAGCGAGGCGAGGTCGAGCGAGAGCACCTCTTTGTTCTGCAGCGACTCAGGCACGTCGCCCATGGCGATGCGCTGCGCGATGCCCTCGATGATGGCGGTCTTGCCGACACCGGGCTCCCCGATCAGCACCGGGTTGTTCTTGGTGCGGCGAGACAGAACTTGGAGGGTGCGCCGGATCTCGTGGTCGCGACCGATGACGGGATCCATCTTTCCGTCGCGGGCGTCGTCGGTCATGTTGCGCGTGAATTTTTCGAGAGACTCGTAGTTTTGCTCGGCGTCCTCGCCGGTGACGTTTTGACCGCCGCGCAGCATCTTGAGCGCCTTCATGAGCGAGTCGGCTTTGAGGCCGAACTGGTTCATGAGGTGCTTGGGCTTGTCGTCGACCTGCTCGATGGCCAAGAACAGGGTCTCGCTGGCGATGTGGCTGTCGCCCAGCTCGCGGGCGAGACCGTCACCCTTGCCAAAGACGTCCTGTAGGTGACGGCTCACCCGCGCCTGGGAACCGCCGGAGACCTTCGGCAGGCTGTCGGCGAGCCGGGTGGCTTCGCGCGTGAGTTGGTCGAGGGGCACACCGACGTGCTTGAGAAGGCTGTTGACGACGCCCTTGTCCTGGGTGAGCAGCACCAACAGGAGGTGATGGGGACGGACCTCGGGGTTGCCCTGCCGTCCGGCGAGGTTTTGTGCGTCGCCGAGGGCCTCTCGCGCCTTCACTGTGAATCGTTCGAAGTTCATGGTCCCGCTCCCACACCCACATCGCCAGCTTGGCCGGTGCAGGTCTTCGGGGTGAATGGATGTGACGACGCCAGCCGGCTGGGAACAGCTGGCGACACGGCCTGCGGACAGCAGAGCGTGGGACGTCGCCGTGGTCGAAAGGGCTCAACGCGCCTCGCGACCTCTGACGCCGGGAGATTATGCACATTGTGGTCGGGTCAACCCCCTGCGGTGATGCAGGGATGCGGTCCACAATGACGTCCAGGGCGGCAAGGTCCGCTCAGACAGGAGGGTGCGCCCATGCTGCATGTCCGTCGCGCCAGGATTCTGTCGGGACCCCTGTGGGGCTGGCTGCTGGGATCGATCCTCGGGCTTGCGGTGGCCTGTCACACCGAGCCGCCGCCTCCCGTGCTGGCCGAGGGTCCCGGTGCCCGGCAGCGCGCCGATGAGCTGCGCATGGCCCTTCAGGAAGCCCAGAACGCATGGAGCACCGGCCGCCGTGCCGAGGCCCGCACCCGCGTGGAGTCCGCCTACCAGCATTGGTTCGAGCCGCTCGAGCCTCTGCTTCGCCGCGACTACGCCGTCGAGACGCTGGAGCTGGAGTTTAAATTTGGCGCATTGGCCCGTCGCATGGGCAAGGAAGGCGACCCCGTGGCGCTCAACGACGCCGTGATGGATCTTGTTGCGGGCGTCGACACCTTGGTGGACACCCTGCCTGCCACCGCCGGAATGGGCGCGGAAGGCGGCAGTCCCACGGATGCCCTGCCCGTGGCCACTGAAGTGATGCCCCCCAGCCGCGAGCTCAAGACCTACGGCGACGCCAAGGAGTAGCGCCTGAGGTGCGGTCGATCTTCGCGGTCGATCTTCGCGGTCGATCTTCGCGGTCGATCTTCGCGGTCGATCTTCGCGGTCAATCTTCAGGATCGCTGACCTCATCGGACGGCGCAGCGCCCACGCGCACCAAGGGCGGATGGGCGAACAGAGTCATCGTGCCGGTGTCGAGGCGCTCGCCGTCGGACACGAGCAGCCGGTAGGACACTTGCTGGCCGGACCAGTCTGGCGCGGCGGGACGGAATTGGGAGCCAACGACGGGGGTGATCACATCCCCCGCGCCATGACCGCCTGTGTGTCGCACATCGTGACGGACAGGGCTCCCCCACAAGGTGCCGAGGGGCGCGATGAGATCGCGCATGCCGGTGGTGCGCATGGGCAGCATGGCCAGCGAGGTGCGCATGTACGCATCGTGGGCGATGTCCAGCACACTGCCGTCGCTGCAGTGCACCGAGGCCCACGCGTCGATGGCCTGGCCGTTCCAGGTGTGTTGGTCGTCGCGCACTGGTCGGGTGCGGGTGGTGCCACTCATGGCGCGCCAGTCCAGCTGGGTGGCCTCGCCGGGGCACAGCAGGGGCGACAGCACCACGGACTCGGCGTCGAGGTTCCAGGGGGCGTCTTCGGTGGCGGTGCCATCGGTGGCGTCGGGCAGGTCCGCGGCGACGGTCCAGATCACACCCGGCAGACCCGAGACCCGCT
>Ga0315322_10003947_pt1 | contig 11423 bp, 11 predicted proteins | sample M110021515metaG_FD_203461 | JGI IMG/M metagenome (GOLD analysis project Ga0315322, IMG submission 203461) | Ammonia-oxidizing marine archaeal communities from Monterey Bay, California, United States - M1 100m 21515 | ecosystem: Environmental > Aquatic > Marine > Intertidal zone | place: USA... | reverse complement strand
TCCGCGGTTCCCGCGATAGCGGCTTCCCGGTGATTTTTTTGTATTTTTTCATGACTGAAAATACGTTCGCCGACGACAATGGCGTCATCGACAACGATGCCAAGGACCAGGATGAAAGCTAGGACGGTAAGGGAACTGATATTGATACCCGCAAAGGGGAACATCCAGATTGCGCCTAGGATGGCGATCGGTATACCGGCTGCTACCCATATGGCGACCTTGAACCGGAGGAACAGGGTAAGAATGAGCAGAACCAGCGCTAAACCTGCATAAGCGTTCTTAGTGAGTGCGCTAATTCTTCGATTGAGCGCGATTGATTCATCCAGCCAGACAGTGAGGCTGATGCCCGGGGGCAACTGGGTACGCTTTTTCTCTATGTATTGTTTGACGGAGTTTGCTGAGGTAATTGTGTCCTCTTGACCGACACGGTAAACCGTTACAGCTACGGATCGTTCACCGTCAAACTTTGCACTCAAGAAACCTTCCTGGAAGGAATCGCGGACAACGGCAATGTCTCCGATCTCAATATTAGTGCCGTCAGGGCGAGTCACTACGACGATGTCTTCGAAATCCGGTCCGCGATAAGCCTGCCCTTTTGAGCGTAGCAGTATCTCGCCACCTTGTGTTTTTATTGATCCGCCGGGTAAGTCCAGTGAGGCACGACGAATGGCATCGGCGATCTGGCTCATGGTCAGGTTGTATTGCCGGAGGGTCTGCTCGCTGACTTCAATCGAGATTTCCCATGGACGTGCGTAGGTGACCGAGACCTGGGAAATACCTTCGAGCGCAGAGATGTCATCGCGAATCCCTTCCGCCAGCAGTTTTAGCGTTGCTTCATCTGTGTTGCCATGGACGGCGATGGATATCGTCTGTCCCCTAAACTGCATGGAAGAAACAATTGGTTTTTCAGTTTCTGCCGGGAAAGTAGAAATCGCATCAACCTTGCCCTTGATATCGTTGAGTGCGGTCGTTATATCAGCGCTTTGTGACAGCTCAACCATTACCGAACACATGCCTTCTCTGGAGGTCGAGAAGAATCGGTCCATCCCGTCAACGCCTTCAATGGCTTCCTCAACCCGGACGCAGACGGCCTGTTCAACTTCCTCCGGAGCAGCGCCCAGATAGGGAATCTGAATCTGCACAATGCCGGGCTCTATATTCGGAAACTCTTCCTTATGCATTGAGAGAAGAGAGATAAACCCGCCGGCAATAAAAATTGCCATCATTAAGTTGGCGGCTACTGGGTTATCAGCGAACCAGGTCAGAATTTTGTGATTGTCCATTGTGGTTAACTGTTGCCGGACCGCAGCATTGGCTTGACTCGCATGCCTTCAACGATAGTTTGCAAAGGTGAGATGTTAACCACGTCGCCGGATTCGAGACCGCTGGACACAATGACATTGTCGTTTTCGAACCGAAGGATTTCCACATCACGGTAGACGAGGCGACTGTCCTTATCGACCACCAACACCTTGCTCTGGTTACGCAGGGCTGCACGGGGAAGGGTGACAACATTATCTGCCCAGCGCCCTTTGATCCTTGCCTTCACAAAAAGCCCGACCGGAAGGTCAGGTTGGTCAACGTTGTGGTTGTTATTGACCCGAACAACAGCAGTCACCATGCGGCTCTTTGAGTCTATTTCTGCTTCTGTCCTAACCAGTTTGCCGGTCCACTCATAATGCTTGCCACCATAATCCGTAAACAACAGTACCTCAGGCGCGGCTTCGGCAGCGAGTTCTCCGCGATGGCCGAGCGGAAGATCAAGATAAGCTAGTTGCTTGTCAGCTACGGGAAGTCTGACTTCTGCATACTGCGCTGCGTAAATTGAAGCGATCGCCATCCCCCGGCTGACATACTGACCGAGGTCAACTTTCTCGGATCGAACCAGACCGTCATAAGGAGCGCTTATTTCTGTACGCTGCAGATCGCGCGCCGCTTGCTCCAGAGCGATTCTTGAATCTTGTAGCACGGCCTCCGCAATTCGATGGTTTCGAAGCACTGTTTCCAGGCTTGACTGGCTGGTCAGTTTTTTCTTGACTAGTTCTTCCATTCGACCAAGTTCGAATCTGGCGAGTTCTTCCTCTGCCAGGGCACGGCTCAACCCTGCTCGGCTGCGCGCGACCTTTGAGCGATAATCGCTATTGTCTATTCTGAGCAGTACTTCACCTTTGGCGAAATATCCGCCTGGCAAAAGGTTCGGTGACATCCAGGAAACGCGGCCGTTTACCTCTGGTATCAGTTCACTTTCCTTATAGGGCATTACGCTGCCCTGGGAACTAACCTCTAAACGGACTCTCTTGCGATCAACTTCCAGTACACGAATACTGGTCGTAGTCTCTGCATGGGTGAACTGATCCGGTGTTGGGGCAGATTTCACCAATCCATAAGCGACGATCACGGCAAAAAACAGTACCGCTATGGTCATTATTCCTTTGATGGCATTAGGCATTGCCTATACTCCTTTCTACTTCTGCGCTGGCCTCAATGGCTGATAACAGCAATCCTGTTTTAATAATTTGAAAATGCTGAATGACTGCATCTCGCACGTTGACTTCGTCCCGGATTTTAATCGAGTCTCTAAGTCTGATTAGTTGCTGTTTGACAGCTGATAAGTCGATGTCTGGCTCGAACCCAAGATTCATGGTGCTGCCGAGAAATTGGGTACGTAGCCCGTTACCGACCAGCCGCAGGACCAAATTTCTGTGGATCGACATCATTTTGTGGCTGAATTGTATCCAGATCTCTGTGTGAACCTCTTTTTCGCTCATCGTATCTACGAGTTGATCGACCAATTGGACCATTTCTGTAATATCTTCGTCGCTTGCTTCCACTACGGCGGAGCGTGCTGACAACGAAGTCATTACAGCGAGAACATCTAATACCTGACCGATAAGCTCAGGTTTTTGGATTTCGCCGAGTTCCAGTAGATAGCCAAGAACCTCCAGTGTCGCTTCCTCGACGGGTAAGACACGGACTCCGCCGGGTGCTACGGCCACTATACCCAGTTGTTCCAGCTTCTTTATCGCTTCTCGGATTGCACCCCTGTTAGACCCGAATCGTGCAGCCAGATCTCGCTCAGAGGGCAATCGCTCACCGGGTCGGTATTGGCCCCTGAGGATCTCGCTTCTTAACACCGCGATGATTTCTTCTGCCTTAGATGGTGCTGTAGACATAATATCTTTCTGTATTCGTTGTGTTTGTCACTATTTGCCGTGATTGGTAAGACCGTTCTGGCCCGACCGGTTAGGTCAGACCAGTTTGGTCGGACCATTATAGGCTTGACGCTTTAAATTGCAACATGACTGTAATGTGGATAATCGGTCATGGCTTCTTGCATTCTGCGAAATCGCGAGATTGATCCAGCAATATCAGGTGATCTGTCTCGTGTTGAGTTGGAGTCAGTGAACCTGGAAACAGATACGCTTGTCTTGAGATTTTCGACGATTAGACGAGACCTGTTTCTGCACCGATATCGATTATGGAATCTGCGGTGAGTGACCATGCGATTGCATTCGGTGTAGATCCCTGGTTCGAGTTGCAGAAATTTGATGTGTTCCCAGGAGAGTCTTCGACTTCACTGTTCCCTGCGTGAAGCATTGCACTACATCCGGACGCGGACCGCTGCCGGATATCACTTGGCAGGAAAGCCCAGAAGCTTACCCGAAGAGATTGGTTGAGAACATTGAACAGGCCGTGGTTGCGGTTGGTCTTTACAATGGGCTGTTAAGGTCATCGATTTTTGAAAAAATGTATAGCGACGTTGTTTCCTTGTTGTCAATGTGATGGCTCGGTTTACAAATGCCCCTCATAGACAGACGAAGCATTAGTCGTCTGAATCTTAAGTTCGATCTTCGTTCATTACGGTAGCAATCACTGCTATCCTTGTGGCCTGTCAAGCAGTCAGAATTTATTAGCGAATGCGCGTGTGAACATTTCCTCGATCCTATACAAACTTTACGAACCCTTGCTTTGGTCGCAAATTAAAAACGGCCCAAGGCCGCACCACATTGGTTTGATTGTTGATGGCAATCGCCGTTTTGCAAAGGTGAAGGGGCTTGCGTCTAACGAAGGGCACGATGCTGGTTCACAAAAGCTGGAAGACTTTCTTCGGTGGTGTTGGCGGCTGGATATCAAGATCGTTACATTGTATGGGTTTTCAACGGAGAATCACAAACGCGCGGATAACGAGGTTGATTACCTCATGGACCTGATAACGAAGAAGCTGAGACAGTATCAAGTAGACCCTGTTATCAAACGAGAGGGGGTGAAGATCAAGGTCATTGGCCAGCGAGAAAAACTGTCTGAAGAAATGATTGCGGAAATCGAAAAAACGGAAGAGCTCACTAAAGATCATGATCGGTTTCAGTTGAATATAGCGGTGAGTTACGGCGGCAGGGAGGAAATCATTGATGCCGTTAAGAGCGTCGCTAAGCAGGTCCAGGATAAGCGGATCGGATTACAGGATATAGATGAAGAACTGTTCTCCAGTCACCTCTATACCGAGGGCATACCTGATCCTGACCTGATCATTCGAACCTCGGGTGAAGAACGTTTGTCTGGATTTCTGCTTTGGCAAAGTGCTTACTCTGAGCTTTATTTCACGGTAGTTTACTGGCCTGCTTTTCGAATGATTGATTTCTGGCGAGCGATTAGGGTCTTTCAACAACGGGAACGTCGATACGGCAAGTAATATTCGTTTGAGTTTAAGGCTACGTGCGCCGCCAGCTGGTGATCACGTGTTACCGAGGTAGCACAGGATGTACGGAGTAAAGAAGACGATTAACGAGCCGTCAGTTCGAATAACCAGCTACTATCATTATCGATATTGTCTGTAGAAAGGCTTTGGCCATATTTTCGATTAAACTGTTCAAGTACGCCATCTATGAACTGACCTTCTTTGTGCCTAATCAATTGCAGTTCATAGAGCTTTCCATTGGCTCGAACAATGGCAAGATTGTTCTCCTTAATCTGATGCGGCCACTGCTTCCAGATCTTGCCTACGCGAGAGTTCATATAGCCGCTAATAACGAACAGCCGGGTGTCATAAACAGCGAGCCACATGGTGCGAGACCTGGCCGGGGCCATTGTCTGCATTTCTAAAGTTGCATGATCGGTGAGGAACGACCAGTCGTCAGAAGCAGGAACCAGTTCGCCTGTCTGAAACGGTCCACCCGAGAGGATTTCGATCGGTCCGTCGTGGGAGCGAACAAGAAACAAAACCCCACCGACGGCAATAAATACCGTGATGATAAAACTGAAAAACCACTTTAGTCCGCGCGACATGATGTTGAAAATCCCCTGGATAGCGGTGGTTAAGATAACTTTCATGGGAGTCCTTTGCAATCACTGTACAAGCTGTCCTAATGAAAATTGTTCGCACCCGTGGTAAGGTTTTCGCAGTGTTGGTGGCTTGCAAATATCTAATTAAATTGGAGAAAACAAGCGCAAAAGAAATAGGGAGATAAGGCAATTAACGAAACAGAAACCTCAGAGTCGGACTCAACGCCTCCGCAAAGTAAGTTGAAGTCCACACTTTTCAGGATGGTTACCTGGTTGCTTGCTGCAGGATGCTTCTACCTGGTGTTCACGCGAATCGAAGCCTCGGCAGCGCGAGATGGGTTAACAACGCTCGAATATCTCAGCAATTTTTTTCGGGATGCGGACTGGTCAATGTGGCTGGCACTTATGATTCCCTATTCGGTGTTTTTTTTCCTTATTGATAGCCATGCTACCTGGCGAGCGATCAGGTGGTTTAACACGCCAGAAATCAAACTCACGAACGTGCTGCCAATCAGGGCTAGCGCCTATATTTTGTCCCTGGTCAATGAGCAGGTGGGCAAGGGCGCGATGTCGTTGTATCTACTACGTCGTTATGACGTTCCTGGTTGGAAGGCCGTGTCGACAATGGTCCTTCTGGGAATAGTCGAGATCTACCAACTGCTGATTTTTTCTGCCATTGGGGTCGCTCTGTATTTTGATCTTGTACAGGAAGCCGCGGTAAGCCTTCCGCTGCCACAGATTATGCTGAGTGTTTTTTTGGTTGCGTTTCTCTACTTTCCGTTTCACATTGCCTATTTCAGGGGACATCTGTTCAAGAATTCAACAATTAGGGACAAGCCGATTTTTCATGCCTTAAGACAGGCAGAGCTCAAGCACTATGCATTGATCCTGATCTGCAAAGCCCCAAACCTGATTGGCGCTGTTGTCGTGTATAGCCTCGCACTCAGTCTATTCAGCGTCGACGTCAGCTTTGGTCAGATGCTGGCGTTCCTCCCGGTAATCTTTCTGGCGGCGGCTTTACCGCTACCGTTTCACGCGGGGGCTTTGCTTCTGTGGGCGGTACTGTTCCCCGATTTTCCCGAGGTCGGCGTTTTTTCGATGATCATGCATACTTTCTTCGTGGTCTTTAACGCGGTTATTGGTGTCGTATTCTTGCCGCTAGCGAACAGGGAGTTGTTCGACGACCGCCCCGTATGATTAAGCGCTTCATTGCTTGTTTGAAAGTAAAGTCACTAGCCTGTCCACCATGCTGATTATGCTGGTGACTACCAGGCCCCACCCTATCCAAACGAACCAGCTAAAGGGGATGAGGGTGATTCCGAGCGTTAGCTGCATGACAGGGAATCCGGCGAAGACAAAGTAACTTATTCCGTTGTATCTTCCGAGTGAGCTAGCCTTTAATGGTTGCCCCGCCAATGCTTTTGAGTCAAGCATGTATTGTATGAAAGCGGCTGGAATGACCAACACCAACGCGGCCGGAGCCCATTCGTGATGGGTAAGTGCAGCAATAGTAAAGGTTACAAAAAAGGCATCGCTGCCATGGTCCATCAATCCGCCTATCGCCGAGGTCAGGTTTTTCTTACGGGCCAGGTGGCCATCGAGTATGTCGGTAAAGATAGCGGTCCATAGAATTGTCACAGCGACGTACCAACTCGAATGGTATACGCTCCACGCCATGATGATTGCCAGTCCTACTCGAGATAAACTCAATAGGTTTGGTAGGGTAAGTATTTGTGACATTCACATTTGTGGTGTTGGATAAAGAACGCATAATGCCACAATAAAACTTGCTTAACGCAACTTGTCTGCGGAACCTTGCGTTAAATGATGAGAAAGATACGGCATGCGATTACTGATAACAGGCGCGAACGGACATATAGGAATCCGCTTGATTCGCCAGATAAATGAAACACGACCCGGTGATGAGATTGTTGCCATTGTCCGATCAGAAAGAGCGGCAGCGGCGCTTCGTGAGGAAGGGCTTCAAGTAGACATCCGTGTAGTCAGTTACACAGATGCTGATGGCATCAAGGTGGCCGGGCAGGGTGCTGAAGTCATTGTCCACCTGGTGGGAATTATAAAGGAATCTGCCACCAACACTTTTGAAATGGCACACCAAAAAACTTCGACAGCGTTGGTCGAAGCTAACCTCGATGCCAGTCATATCGTGACGTTGGGAATCCTGGGTAGTGAAGCCTCGTCAGCCAATCGCTGCTTTGTATCAAGAGCAGCTTCCGATGCTATTCTGCAAGCCGGTCCCATTCCAGCCACTGTCATTAGGGTCCCTATGGTGCTCGGTCCAGGAGACTATGCATCCAGGGCTCTAGCAAAAAATGGTGCGTCAGGTCTGGCATTTTGTTTTAGAAGTAGCAGTCTTGAGCAGCCCATCTATAGTATGGATGTAGTCGATGCCATTATGTCTGCTGTGTCGCTGATACCCGCGGACCGAATTATCGAACTTGCGGGTCCGGAATCATTAATGCGAAAGGCTTTGATTGAACGAGCGGGTAGTTTGCTCGGTAACGAACCGACAGTCATATCTTTGCCGATAGGGCTTGGGTACCTGCTAGCCTGGGCGCTCGAAAAAACAAGCTCCAACCCGCCAGTCACCAGGGCCATGCTGGGTGTGCTTGACCATGACGATGCCATCGATAACAGCGTCGCCACTAATTTGCTGGGGTTAACGCTTACACCTGTCGATGAAATGTTGCGTAACGTTTTACGGGCCTGAAGATATTAGGCTTGCGAGGACGGATGTCATTACCTCATCTGAATCGCCGCGGATGATAGTCTGGATCAGTTCGTCCCCACGGGTTAGGCCGGGATTGATGGATGCGATTGGCTTATGCTGCTGCGCCGCATAACGGCAGAACCGGTAACCGGAAAATACTTTCAGAGAAGTACCGACGACAAGCATGCCATCGCTATCATCGATACCGTCATAGACGCGCTGCACAATGGACTTGTTTACGTTGTCTCCAAAGAACACCACATTGGGTTTCAATATCCCGCCGCAATTATCACAGGGTGGAACTGCAACACCGGGTACTGAATCTTCTGCGACGTCAGCGTCGCCATCGGGTGCGATCTCTCCGTGCTGAGAAAATGAAGGGTTCAACAGCATCAGTTTTGATTGTAGTGCATGCCTTGGGGTCACCTGATGGCAACACATGCAGATTACCTCGTCGAGTCGGCCATGAAGATCGATGACGTTTCGTGTTCCTGCATATTGATGCAGTCGATCCACGTTTTGCGTAACGACCATTTTTACGATCTTGAGTCGTTCCAGTTCCGCGATGACATGGTGACTGGGCGATGGGACAGCCGAAGCAACTGCGGGCCAACCGCTGTAGCTTCGAAGCCAGTACCGTTGTCGTGCTGATTTTCTAGAGATAAAATCCTGGTGTTGTATAGGGGTACTCCGCTTCCAGTTTCCGGCTTTGTCACGATAAGCCGGGATGCCACTAGCAACGCTGATGCCAGCGCCTGATAAAACGACCAGGTTACGCTTGCCTTCGAAGAAGTCCTGCAGGTGTTGCAGGCCATTACCGTCAGGCTGCTTTGAAGTTTCGGGCATTTTTCATCATAAACAGTACAGGTTGCATAAGGCTGATGTCCTCTGATGGATTTCTTCTGGTAACGATGATATCAGCGAGCCTGTATGCCTCCAATGTTCCAAGGGGCGTTATGCCCAACCATATTCAGCTGAATATGACATAATCAAGACAGCTCAGGAGAACTTAAGATCACAGACCTCGCCTTTGAAGAAACAGCCCAGATTGACGAGACAACGCCTGGGCTCAGTCACCTCTGGGTATTGACACAAATGGACCGCACTGGACTGTCGCACTGGCTGCTGGGGTTCGGGGCATTTTTAGTCCTGACAGTCATTGCGATTGTCATGTTGATCGTCGTGCGCTATCCGGACCCTGACATGTACCGGAACTCGATCGCTTTTGCCGCCATCAGCAGTTTTTTTCTGATTTTTTATCTGGCAATGGGGCGGGGCTGGCACCGCGACCTGTTGCGGTGCCTGTCGTTCGATCGCAGTCTTGGGAAGGTCATATCCGTGATTGAGCCGGACAATCGTATGATTGTTGTTGAAATGTTAGTGGCGGCGATTTGTGTTTATGTCCATCTGCAGTTGAATGATAGCGTCAATATTTGGCACTCGAAACTGCTGTTTGGCGGCATTGTGTTTTTCTACTATGTTCAATGGTTACTCATTATCTTCTCTATTGATGTCATCCTCCGGCAACTGGTTTGTCTCGTACGGATAGTAGACCGAATTAGAATCGACCTGCTCAACACAGAGTTCTATTCGACACTGGCTAATGCGATGGTCCGTCATGTGGGCCTGTACATTTTTGGGCTTTGTATTGTTTCACTCAGTAACATTGCCTACACAGAAGGAGAACTCGGTGCAGGTGAAATGATGCTGATGATGATGCCCTGGTACCTGCCGTCACTCGTTATTATCAGTCTTTACGTCATTCCGTTCAGTCGGTTCAAGGATCGAATGCGCTCAAAGAAGGCGCAGGAACTGAATTCTATTAACGCCGCGCTCTCTGGCAACGCCAGGGCGCTGGAAAGCTCCCTGTTAGCCGGTGAAGATAATCCCTCAAAAATTGATCTTCTCATGTATCGTGATCGAATTACGGCGATCAAGGAATGGCCGTTTACGGATCGTATCAGAGCGTTGGTTCTGTTTGGTATCTTGCCACCAATGACCTGGGTCATCGCTGCGTTGATTGAAATTCTGATTGAGGGTGCGATTTAGTTGTTGTCGCGAACCCGGTCAAGGGTTATCTGGCAAATAGCCCTGATATCTTAAGTTCAGGAAGCAGGGGCTCGGGTTGTTACAGTTTCAATTAAAATGCGCTATCGTCGCAACACAAAAAATATAGCTCAGAGAGGCATCAAGTTCATGGAATGTCCGAAGTGTTTTGGAGAGATGGGTACCGTCCTCAACGAGGAGATAAAGGTAGAACAATGCCAAAACTGCCATGGTTTGTATTTCGACCAACTCACTCAAGAATTGTTGCCAGGGTTATTTGGTAAAGAGGCAATCGACTCAGGCAGCGATGAGGTTGGGTCGACCTACGATGAACTGGTATATGTGGACTGCCCGAAGTGCGACAAGATCATGGATCAGCGCAAGTTGGAGGATCCACTAAGCATTCGGTTTGAATGTTGCCCGACCTGCAATGCCACCTTTCTGGATGCTGGCGAGTTAAGACAGTATCTTACTGGCGAATACCTGGAGGAGTTTAAGTCTCTTCTTCCAGGGGAATAGTCCAAATTTACTAAGAAATAGGGGCCGGTGGCCCCTTTTTCTTCTTCTGTCAGAGAGCCCTTGCGATCAAATTGCTAAGTTTGTCACAGTTAGAGACTCGTTCAGCGGTCGTCGTTCCAAGAAAGCCTACATTGAGTGACGTAACGCCGTGCTCTTTCAAAGCCTGCAGACGATCAATGACGAATGCCTCAGGACCCACCAGTGAAGTTGCTTCCAGGTAAGAGTCCGGAATGGCAGCTTCTGCTGCTGATTTTTGACCAGAAAGATAGAGGTTCTGGATAGCTTCTGCTTCTTCTTCATAGCCGTATTTTCGGAACACCTGGTTGTAGAAATTTTTCTCTTTCGCACCCATACCGCCAACATACAATGCTATTCCAGATCGTGACATGTCGCGGTAGGACTCAAGGCCGTCTCCGATTGCGACTGCTCCACCTGCGTAGATGTCGAGAGGCGGTCGCCCCGGGTCGCGCTTGGCATTACCCTTCTTTAATGCCTCTCCCCAGACAGCATTTGCACCTTCCGCCATGTAGAAAGCGGGTAGCCAGGCATCGGCAAGCTCCGCTGTCATCTCAACACTTTTCTCTCCGAGGGTGGCAAGCGCGATTGGAATCTCTTCCCGATAAGGGTGGTTAATGATCTTAAGTGGTTTTCCGAGCCCTGTGCCCTCTTCAGGCGGTAGCGGGATTTGGTACTTCTTCCCTTGATACTGCAGTTTATCGTCCCTTCGCCAGACGTTGCGGCAGATCTCGATGGTTTCTCGAAGTCTTGTCATCGGCGCGTCGTAGGGCACCCCATGAAAACCTTCAATGACCTGAGGCCCTGAAGCCCCTAATCCAAGCATGCATCG
>Ga0315322_10003946_pt1 | contig 11423 bp, 8 predicted proteins | sample M110021515metaG_FD_203461 | JGI IMG/M metagenome (GOLD analysis project Ga0315322, IMG submission 203461) | Ammonia-oxidizing marine archaeal communities from Monterey Bay, California, United States - M1 100m 21515 | ecosystem: Environmental > Aquatic > Marine > Intertidal zone | place: USA... | reverse complement strand
GTCAGCTTTTGGATGATCAGACGGGTGGACAAGAAAGCCTGGTGGTTTGTCAATTGCGACAAGCCACTCATCCTGAAAAAGGATAGAAAGTGAGATCACTTTGACGCCTGTGGATCGAAGAGCGAAACAAGCTTAGGTTGAGAGATAATCTCGCCCAGAGTGTGGGAATTCATGACATCAAGGAACGCGCGTTGGGCTTGCGCAAAGATTCCTTTGAGCCGACAGGCAGGTGCGATGCGGCAGGCTCCGCCAATGCCGGTTTCGCAATCGATAATCTTTGGGTTTGTTTCACCTAAAAAGAGCAGTTCGCCAAGACGGATGTCTTCTGGTTTGCGCGCCAGTTGAACTCCGCCTCCCCTACCGCGTTGTGCGTTGAAGAAGCCGCATCGGATCAATTCCTGGCAGACCTTTGAAATGTGATTGTGCGAAAGCTTATAAGCTTCGGCAATCTCGCGTGCGGTGACCCACCGCTCCGGATGGAGCGCCACGTAGATCAACGCACGGTAAAGAAAGTCTGTGTTCGCGTTTAACTTCATAAGGAGCTTTGAGTTTTAACGATTTTAATCTTGGGGTAAATCCCGGAATTGATGAATCGCGGGCGAGGTTTGATTGTTTTTTGGAGTGTCAGTTGTTGTTTTTCCTGCTTTTTTGGACCGACTGATGAAGATCTTAGGCATTCTTTTTTTTACGATGTTGGCATTATGTGCCGACGAATTTCCAAAGGTTTACAACAGTGAGAGAAACCAAAAAGGGGAGCCGATTTCACCGGAAGCTGCCGCGAAGTCGTTTCAGGTGCCTGAGGGGTTCGAGGTGACGGTTTTCGCCGCCGAACCAGAGCTGCGGAATCCCATTGCAATGGCTTGGGGTGTAAAGAAGCGAATGTGGGTTGCCGAGAATTATACATACGCAGAAAAGGAAAAACGGTTTGATCTTAATCTCCGTGACCGGATCGTGATTTTTGAGGATGAAGATCGCGATGGAAAAGCTGAGAAGCGAAAGATCTTTACTGATAAACTACAGATGCTCACCAGCATCGAAGTGCAACCGGGTGGGGTTTGGGCGATGTGTCCACCGCAGCTTCTTTTTATTCCGGATCGTGATGGCGATGATATTCCTGACAGTGAGCCGGAAGTGATTCTTGATGGATTTACGGTGGCGAAGAGTAATTATCATAACTTTGCCAATGGTTTAAGATGGGGGCCGGACGGGTGGCTTTACGGGAGGTGTGGGGGGTCTTGCCCGGGCAATGTGGGTGTGCCGGGAACGCTGGATGATAAGCGAATTCCTCTGCGAGGAGGGATTTGGCGCTATCATCCCAAGCGGAAGTTTTTTGAGGTTATTGTGCATGGTACGACAAATCCCTGGGGGCACGATTGGGACCAACATGGCGAGGGATTTTTCATCAACACGGTGAATGGTCATCTTTGGCATATGATTCCCGGTGGGCACTTTGATCGACCGTTTGGGAGGTCCGTCAATCCGCTGGTATACGAAGCCATTCAAATGCACGCCGATCACTGGCATTTCGATAAAACGGGGAGCTGGACCAAATCAAGAAATGGAGCGGCGAATGAATTTGGGGGCGGGCATGCTCATATTGGAATGTGTATTTATCAGGGAGATCATTTGCCTGAGGAATGGCGGGGAAAATTGCTGACGTGGAACCAGCATGGAAGACGATTGAACCGAGAACGGTTAGAAAGGCAGGGAAGTGGATATGTTGCCCGCCATGAGCCGGATCAATTTTTGGCGGGAGATGAATGGTTTCGCGGGCTCGATATTCGAGAGGGACCGGACGGGGCGCTTTATGGATTGGATTGGAGTGATACGGGGGAGTGTCATGATCATACGGGAGTGCATCGGACAAGCGGGAGGATCTATCGCTTTTCACATGGAGAGATAAAAGAGGTGCCGATCGAGAGCTCCTTTAGGGATCAAAAATTTAACTACAATGGGATTGCGAGTCCCTGGGGCCGGAGGCAAGTAAGGAAGATTCTTTCTTTGGATGGTCCGGGCAATCGTTTGAGGAGATTCCCAATAGATTTTGGTGATGGAGGGGACCCTTTAAACGAGTTGCGGATGCTTTGGATGGCTCATTCGGTGGGGCCAATTGAGAAAGAAGTCTTGATGAATATTCTTGAAAAAGAAGATGAACACCTGCGCGTTTGGGCGATTCGCTTGCTGACAGATGAGTGGGCTATTGATTCAGTATATGGCCCAATGGAAAGTCGTAAGGTGGCTTCGGATCCTGAATTACGAGATCGCTTTGTGAAGATGGCGAAGGAAGACCAATCAGGATTAGTAAGGTTAGCTTTGGCTTCGACCCTACAACGGATCGCAGTGGAGGATCGGGTCGTTTTGGCGTCAGCTTTGGCGGGAAGAGTAGAGGATGCCCTAGATCATAATCTGCCAAAGTTGGTTTGGTTCGGCCTGATGCACTTGGGGGAAGAGAAGCTCGAGGTTGCGAAAGTAACAAAGTGGCGTGAATTGTTACGATACTTGGCTCGGTCGTCTTCCGGAGAACCTGCGATAGTGGAAAAGGTGGTGGCAATATCCGCAGCGAATGAGGCGATGACTGAAGCCTTGTTACAGGGGTTGGTAGATGGTTTCAAGGGGGTACAAAAAGCTCCGATACCTCGGGGATGGGGTGAGGTCTCGCCAATCTTGGCGAAACGCGTCCCTAGATTGACACGTGAGTTGAGCGCTCTTTTCGGAGATGGACGGGCCATGGATTCGTTAAAAATTATTGCCTTGGACGAAAAAAAGGCGATCGCGGTGAGAAAGCGGGCTCTGGCAGCTTTGATTGACGCCAAGGTGAAAGATTTACGGCCTTTGTGTGAGCAGCTTTTTTGGGTGAAGGGACTTTGTGAAACTGCGGTGAAAGGTCTGGCTCAATTTGAGAACGATGAAGTCGGGAGAAATCTGGTGAAGAGTTTTAGCAAGCTTCTTCTCGCTGAAGAAAAAGCAGCGGTGATCAATGTCCTCGTCACGAGACAAAAATGGGCGAGGTTTCTTTTAGCGGAATTGAAGGCCGGAAAGATTCCAAGGCGATCAGTGACTCCATTCCATGCCCGGCAAATTCTAGCAATGAAGGATGATGCTCTGTCGAAGATGCTGCAGGAGATTTGGGGTAAAGTGAGAGAGTCAGACGAGAATTTAAAAAAGAAGATCATTGTTCTCGAGGAGGCTCTGACTCCGGACGTCCGAGCACGAGGAGATAAGGCGCAAGGACGTGTGCTATTCCAGACACTCTGTGCAAGTTGTCATCAACTTTATGGTAAAGGAGGCAAATTGGGGCCGGATCTCACTGGCTCGGGTCGCGCTGATTTGGGATACCTTTTGGAAAATATTATCGCGCCGAATTCGGTGGTTCCGGTGGAATACCAAATGTCTTTGATCACGCTTAAAGATGGGCGGGTCATGAGTGGGTTGATTACGGCATCCGATGAGCGGATGGTGACTCTCAAAACTCTTGCGGATGAAATTTCCATTGAGAAGAAGAGCATTTTTAAAAATATCCGAGTGCAGGATTCCATGATGCCTCCGGGCCTGTTGTCAGCTCTCACTGCTGAACAAATTCGCGATCTTATCGCGTATCTCATGCATCCCCAGCAGGTGGCATTGCCTAAATCGAAAAAGTGACGCTTAAATCGTTGATTGTTTCCCAATGACTCTTCGGGGGCGTGGAGATCTAGAATTCTTAAAGGAGTATGGACGCTTCAGCGAGCGGGTTGGAAGAGGCTTGGATTTTCGAGGAGCCGGGAAGATCACTCTTCCTATTCGAAACTTGTTTCGTTCTTGGAACGTAGGAAGATCAAGTAATGAAACGACGACATTTTCTTTCCGGCTCTCTCGCGGTGACTGCTACTAGTGTGTTTGGAGAGGAATCGGCAAAATCACTTTTGTTGGGCTACGATAACTTCGCGGTGCGGGCTATGGGTTGGAAGGCGAAGGAACTCATCGACTATGCCGTGAAACTGAAGGTTGATACGGTGTTCATTACTGATCTTGATGCCTTTAAGTCTCTCGATGAAAAGCATCTCGTCGGAATTCGAAAATATGCCGATGACAAGGGGATCAAAGTCTACCTCGGAACGTGGAGCATTTGCCCGACTTCAGTGAGTTTTAAGGATAAGTGGGGAACCGCCGAAGAACATCTGCGTCTTGGCTTGAGATCTGCGAAGGCTCTCGGATCACCAGTGATCCGGGTAGTGCTTGGAAATGGAAGAGATCGGACGACAAAGGGAGGCATCGCAGCCCGGATTGAAGATACTGTTAAGGTTCTCAAGTCTTGCAAGGGAATGTGCGAAGATCTTGGAGTTAAGGTTGCCATGGAAAACCATGCTGGAGATATGCATTCGTTGGAATTGAGGTCGCTCGTGGAAGCGGCGGGTTCGGATTTTGTGGGTGTCAATCTGGATGCCGGAAACGCAGTTTGGACTCTCGAGACTCCGCTGGAGAATCTGGAGAATCTTGGTAAATACACCCTAACCACAAGCCTACGGGATACGCAGGTTTGGAAGAGTGAAAATGGGGTGACCGCGCAGTGGACGGCGATGGGCGAAGGGATGGTGGACTGGAGAGCTTACTTCAAGCGTTTCTCGGAGCTTTGCCCGAATTCACCGGTTCAGATTGAGACAATTTCCGGTTTCAATCGCGAGCTTGCTTTTCAAAAATCCGGCTTCTGGAAAACCTGGCCGCTGGGGAAACCCGAGAGCCTTGTTGCCCTCGAGAAATGGGCTGCTCAAGGGAAAACCAAGAACCCTCATAAGTCTTCTTCGAAAGAAGACGAACAGAATTATCAAAAAGGGGAGATTGAGCGAAGCATCGCCTACTGCAAGTCGATCGGACTTGGTGTCACAAAATGAAGCTTATCGTTCTTACCTGTCTAGCTTTGGTGGCTTCCTCTTCGGGATTCGAGCTCACCCTTGCAGTCCTAGGTAAGAAGATCTTTCTTGATACCTCCCTCTCTAATCCCCCCGGACAGGGGTGTGTTTCGTGCCACAGTCCGAAGGATGCCTTTGCGGACCCTCGCCGGGTTTCTCTGGGTGCGGCGAAGGGGCGATTGGGACGACGGAATGCGCCTTCATTGATGTATGCCGCGTTGATTCCACCCCAGAGGTTGGAAGACACTTATGACGACAATGGGGAGTTAGAGTATATCGTGGAAGGGGGCCTTTTTCTAGATGGCCGGGCGCACGATCTTCTGGACCAAGTTCGCCATCCTTTTTTTGACAAGAATGAAATGAATATCTCCGGCTCCAAGGAGCTGGCGGGGAAGCTTCGTAAGAGGGATTACGGAAAAGAGTTTGAAGGTCTTAGTGACAAGGAGGCTAATGAGAAGACGTTTGAGGCTTTGGTCGCCTTTCTGCGTGAACCGATGTTTCGTCCCTTCAATTCTCGCATTGATAAGTATTGGGCGGGCGACAAGGAAGCGCTCAGCCTTTCGGAGAGACGTGGGCTTGATGTGTTTCAAACTTCGGGGGGATGTTCTACCTGTCATTTGACGGGCGTTGCCAGTTGGCCCAAGCCTCTATTGACCGATTCGGGATTTGATAATCTGGGAGCACCGGCGATTGGAAAGATCGACCCGGGACTCGGAGCTGTCACCGGGAAGGCCGGAGAACTTGGGCAATTCAAAGTGCCGTCGCTCCGGAATGTCGCTTTGACGGCTCCCTACTTGCACAATGGCTCGATCAAGACCTTGAAAGAGGTGATAGAGTTATACAACAAGCGCGATCTTGAACCCGAGCGCTGGGGGGTGACAAATTATCCTGGGACCGTGAATCATGAAGACATGGGCGACCTTGGTCTGACCGATCAGGAGGTTGATGATCTGGTTGCCTTGATGGCTGCTTTTACCGACCAGAACTTACTGAAGATTCCGGAGGGGAAGATTTTTCCCGAGGTTCCTCTGGGAGTGCCACCAACCGAAGAGCGGAAGGCATTCTTCCTTCCGAAACGAAGGCATGACTTAACGGTTCCTCGTAGGCCAGGTGACAATTAAAGATCAAAGCGATGCGGCATATCGGAGGATCAAGATGATGACCGTGATAATGACGATTCCGCCGATAGGAAAAAGCCAGAGGGGAGGAGCAGATCCACCAGTTGCCGATTTTAAAGGCTGGGGATTTAGCGGTTGGTTGTGTTGTTCCAATTCATCTTCGTCCCAGTTGAGTCGCTGACGCATGGGCTTTGATTTGGAATCGCGCCCCGGGTTTGTCTCGAAAACGAGCGAGATGACGGCGCCAATTTGATCGAGATTAAGACGGTATCGATGAAGATCTTTGGCCGGGACCTCCGGGGCCTTTGAGCGGTAATAGTAGAAGAGGGTAGGATGAGTGTCCTCGTTTTTGGTGCCCGCTTCGAAGGCAAGAAACTCGTTGTTGATGATTGTCTTTGGAATAACGGTTCCTTTGGCATCGGGGTGGTCCAGTTCGATGGTATGAAATACTTCGGTGGGATGACAAAGCCCAACGGGGAGGCTACGGTCAGAGTCATCAATACCGTGAATCTTTTCAAATACAGAATAAGGAGTAAATTCGCAGATCATCCTCCCTGTTTGTGGGTTCGGGCTGAGAGCATCTGCTGCTGAAAATTCTCCGCATAGAACGATAATGTTTTTTTGGTAATCGTCGGAAATCTCAAGGTCGGTGGTCGGTTCTGCCTCGGTCCGGGTGCTTTTTACTTTCTTGTGAAAGATTTTTTGAAGGGTGAGTTTCCCCTTGGAATTGAGACCCTCTCGGATTTCGTCAGCCTCCGCGCCATGAAATTCTTGACGAACAGTGATAAAGGCGTCGTTCCCGTGGAAGCGGTATGACTCGGAAACGCGGATGAAATCCTGTTCTGGAGGAGCCTGTTTTATTTCTGTGAATCCCTCGGTTTCTTTTGAGATGAGAAGAGCTTTTTGGAAAGGCAGGCTATTCCACTTTGAGAGTGAACCTTTTCGGTGAATCAGGGTGGGATCGATCCAGTAGTCCCGTTCATCATGCCGAAGATAAACGACGACATGCTCGAAGATAGGGGCAGGAAGTCTTTCGGAAACCCTGCCGCGCAAAGTCAGCGAGACAAGCGCAGGGCGGGCATCGAAGCCACTCTCCCGTAAGAGCCAGCACAGAAGGCTAGTCTTTTCCTTGCAGTCACCGAAGCGTCTTTCCCAAATTGTGTTCAGATCTTCGGGAATGAGACCAAGTCGGCCAACTTCTAGGGGGTGATATCGAATGCGGTCTCTGACAAATTGGCACAGAGCTTCAATGAGTTCGACCTTGGAGTGGGGATAGGTTTTTTGAATTTTTGCGAGTTCTTGCGGCAGATCTTTTCCTGGTTTTTCGGTTTGGGCCCACAGCTCGGCAATTTCAGTGGCGACTTCCCCCCATGATTGGAAAGACGTGATCGAAATTTTTTTGAAAGGGTTGAAGCCAGCTGGAAGAAGTGGGGGAAGGCCTAGGGCGGGAGAGCTTTCCCTCATCCAAGTTTTTTGGAGTCCCCATGCTGTTTCCTCTTCGGTGTATTGGGCGTGCGTCTCATTTTCAGGGGCAGAGATTTTGAAGAGTTCATGGTTCTTCGAAAGCCAAGAAAAATATTGGTGTCCGACAGGAAGGGAGTGCTCAAGGTTTTCCGAGAACCAGCAGTGCTGGGGAAAGAGATCATCGTCCGCGAGGATTGAGCTTTCGACATCAACGATATCTCCAGGACGAAGCTCGTTGAGCCGAACGAGTGCAGTGATGCTCCCAGAGTAAATTTCCTGATCGGGATCTCCTGCTCTCCGGATCACCTCGATCTCATCAAGCTTGGCGTGATCTGTGAGTTCGCCATCCCGGAAAATCGAGATGCCATGAATTAGGAGAATTTGTGTTGCGGGATCGAAATCGAATTCAATGCGTTCGGCTTCCTGAACTGCTTGTGGTGTTTCAAGCCGCCGGACATATCGGGTGTAGCGGGTAGACTGATCTGGAGCAATCTGTCGGTCATGTAAGAGCATGGTGACCGGATAGCCCTCCACTTTTGTAAAACTCTTAACTTTGCGTCGAATTACCCAAGGTGGCGTCGCTTCAATTTTCAGTCGTAATCCCCGAACTGTCATAGGGTTACGATGAATTTCAGTGTGATTAGAGCGACCCATCAGTCCAGCCCTTATCAGATAATAGTAGAAGGGCCAAGTTCCGACATCCGTTCCGTTGATTTTCTTGCCTAAGGGATTCTGAAATTGCTACTGGTGATTCGGGTTGTTCGCCGGGGCTTTGTTCTTAAGGAACAATTGGAGGTAGTTTCTCAGACAAGGGTTTTACCGGGCAAGAAGTCGGACTTTGAGTTTAGCGAAGCCGTTCTCTCTGGAATAGGCCGAGTTTTCTTCGACATGGGAAGACACTTCCAAAACTTCGATTGTGGCTACTCTCTCGACTAAGGCTTCGAGAAGCGAGCGGACAATGAGTCTGGCATGCGGTGCTCCGAGGCAAAGGTGTGTGCCAAAGCCGAAAGAGACGTGGGGGTTTGGCCTACGAGTAAGGTCGATGTTTTCGGGTTGGTTAAAGACCTCCGGATCAAAATTTGCAGCAGCCCAGCCCAAGGAAACACGACCTCCAGGTGGGACTCTGTTTCCTCCGACCTCCGCCTCAATCGGGCAGACTCTTCCGATGTGAGTGAGAGGCATAAAAGCCCGAAAAAACTCTTCTCCGGCAATCACCAAGCCTTTGGGATTGTCGCGGAGTGATTCGAGATCTTCGGGGTGTTGGCCAAAGTGGGCGATGATAGAGGAGATGCTATGAATGATGGTGTCGCGACCTCCGGCGAAGGTGAGATTTGCGAATCCCATTTTCTCTTCGTGGGTCAGGACGCGGTTTTGAAAAGTTGCTTGATTGAGCGCGCTAAAAAGATCCTCACCTGGATCGTTTTCTGCACGCTTGAGGGCCAAAGCGAGGTGGTCCTCAAGCTTTGAACCACTCCCGTTTTCGTCGTGGAAAACGTGGATACCCCAGTTGATATAAGTGTCGGCTTCCGACTCGGGCACATTCAAAAGATAGGTCAGGGCTCGTGACTGAACGGGTAAGGCGAACTGGTGAACGATTTCAAGCGAGCCATTGCCCGTCAGAGCCTTTTCCAAAAGCTCGTTGATGAGGGTCTGAACTTTCGCAACGACCTCGGGAGTTTTGGATCGTTTAAAAAATGGTTCGACGATTTTACGATATTCGGTGTGCTCGGGCGGGTTTGTCTCGATGGGAAGTTGCCGCATGGTGCGCATTTCTTCTTCCGATGGGATGGGGACCCTGAATGGAGCATCGGAGCTGAATGTCTGCCAGTCCTTCGCGGCTGCCCGAACATCGGCATGACGAAGGAGCATGGGAATCTCTTCTCCTTGAAACGGGCACTTTAGGGTGCCTTTTTTTTCACGTGCTTCTTGGAAGGGATCATTTGGCATGGTAATAGAGCACCATCATGCCAATTTTGAGTAGTTTGCTCAAATTCTTTTGGTGCCATTTTCGGTGTTCGTCTACTTCTGCAGTTTTTGAGTAAGGGTTGAGAAAATCTAGTTTTGAGTCTCTTAAGGTGAAATTATGGCTGCGGCATGACGACTGGGAGCATTTGCGGGATTAAAGCCTTTGTGAGAGGGGGCAGCTAGAAGTGAAGGTGCTTCCCTATTAGAACGATTTAGGGATTGTCGATTTTGAGAATGTTTTTACTTGATCGGTAGTCGGAAACTGTTACCTTCCCACTTGGATTATGAGAAAAGTAAAGATTATAGGTGGTGGGATGCTCTTTGGAGGGGTGGCTCTGTCCCACGCTGCCGTCGTAAGTTGGGGATCTGTTGGGACGAATATCCAAGCTGGAGACCTGATTACTGGTGGCAGTCCATTTCTTGCTCAGGATTCCGGAGCCGGACCCGGGGCAACCATCGGAGACAACGTCTTTGTGGCAGGGCCACTTCAAAATGCGGCTGGTACAGGTTCAGCCAGCAACACAGGTAATGGCGGCTATTATACTGGCGGTGGTGGAGATACAGGGAGTGCTGAATTGAATACAATCATGAACAGTCACTCCTACTTAGGTGGAGGTGCTCTGTTCACGCTCACCGGTCTTACTGTTGGTAATTCATACGATGCGCAGTTTATTGCTGTCGGTGATACCCGAGGTTGTTGTGCAAGTCGTGAGCAATTTGTGGACGACGGTAACGGTAACGCTAGTGGTGCCATGGTGCGAAGCGGAGGTGATTGGGTGGTCGGATCGTTTGTGGCTGATGCCGCAACCCAGACTTTCAATATTACAGGGGCAAACGATCCTGGCCTTAGCGCCATCGTAGTTCGTGACATGGGAGCTGGAGCTGTTCCGGAGCCTAGCACGGCGCTTCTCTCCCTTGCAGGACTTCTTGGGCTGGCGCTTCGCCGCCGCCGTTAGATCTCCTTGCGAATAGATTTCAAGCCGAACGTTGTTACCAACGACGTTCGGTTTTTTATTGCTCGAGTGGCTATTTGATCGCTTTCAGGCGCATGAAGGATTTCTCATGGTCGCTTACAGGCAGGTCACTGCGGTAGGTGACAGTTGAGGTCCCGTCATCATTTTCGATCTCGGAAATAAATACAACGTCGGGTGTGCCACTCCAAGTTTCCAGATTACTGGAGATTTCGGGAATGAGAGTGATAATGTTTTGAGAGGAAAGATTTCGTTGGTAGCTGATGACCAAATAAGTGTCCGAGATCCCGGCGACCGCGAAAGGCTGAAAGCTAAGAGCGACAAGAGAGCGGGCATCACCTGAAATACTATCACTGGATCCCAGAGCGTATTCGATCAATGCGTGGTAGGAGTCACCGTCATTGTCAGCATTTGGATCGCCAACGAACCCAATGATATCCCCCTCTCCCGGAGCCCCTCCCTCCGTATTGGAAGCGGCCCAGTTGGTAGCTATTCCATGATCAGGAATAGGGATAGTAGGTGATTTAAGAACCATAGTGAATCCACTACCATCGGTGTAAGGCCAGGGAAGATTATCATCGTATGTGAAGTTCCGAATAACAGTATTGGACGCATCGAGAAGAGTGATTTGTTCTCCGCTATTACTGAGACGTCCGCTGTAATTACTGCTGCCGAGAACATCGCTGGCGATGTTGACTGATATGCCATAACGGGATTCAAAGGCAGAGCGGTCTTTCACAATAACAAGTCGCTCGCCTGGAAGGATCAGGGTGTTGTCGGCGAAGTTGGAAGTGATGCCTAAAGTAAAGCGGACTCCGGTAAGGTCGATGGTTTGGGTTCCGACATTCATGAGTTCGACAAATTCGTAGTCATCACGGTTGGTAGATACTGCAAGCTCGGCTGGTGTCGTTGGCTCGCCGGGTTGGTAGCTAAATTCAGAAATGATGAGATTACTGGAATCGGCTGGAACGGTGTCGGGGGTAAAGAAGGCTGAGTTCAGCGCGCTCCATTCACCGTTG
>Ga0315322_10003945_pt1 | contig 11424 bp, 6 predicted proteins | sample M110021515metaG_FD_203461 | JGI IMG/M metagenome (GOLD analysis project Ga0315322, IMG submission 203461) | Ammonia-oxidizing marine archaeal communities from Monterey Bay, California, United States - M1 100m 21515 | ecosystem: Environmental > Aquatic > Marine > Intertidal zone | place: USA... | reverse complement strand
AAGTCACTGGTCGACGCGTTCGGCCAAGAACCCGATGAGGACACCCCGCGCTCCGCCCTACGGGACCACCTCCGGAATGCTGGCATCGATGTGGTGGACCTCGTCGGCACTTACCGCTTCCGGGTGGGCGACGAGGAGAAGGCCTCTCAGAAGATCGATGTCGCCAAGGTTCGGGACCGGGCGGCGGGTCTGATCGACGCCACTGTGAATGCCCTGGGGTCGGATCGCATGCCCAACCCGTTGCCCGTGCGTCGCAGTGTCACAGAGCTGCTGGAAGGCGGTCAGTTTGGGGACGGTCTGACCGCGGAAGTGGCCCACAGCACGCCATTTGCCCGCCACACTCTGCGCGTGACCATGCTGGCGGTCGTCGTGGGACGAGCGCTTGCGCTGTCGGATGAGACGATTCAGGATCTCGGGGTGACCTCGATGTTCCATGACGTCGGCTATGCGGCACGGGAAGGGGCCACGCCCGCCACGGAAGACGAGCCGGCGGACCCCGGATACGCCCCGCCCTTCGAGCGGCATGGCGCAGCGGGTGCACGAATGCTGCTGCGCCAGCGCGGCTTCCATGAGTCCAAGATTCTGCGGGCGCTGGGTGCTCTCCACAGCCACCGGCGCTTTGACGACCCGCGCGGGCGACCCGCACTGTTCGGAAGCATTCTTCATGTGTGCGAAGGCTACGACGCAATGACCGTCTTGGGGCCGGATACCCGCGAGCCCCCAGCCGCTCTGGCCGCCCTCCAAGCCGCCGCCGGCACCCTGTACGACCCCGTTGTGGTGCAGGCGCTCATCAACGGCCTGGGGCGCTTTCCGCCGGGCACCCACCTCAAGCTGGCCGATGGCCGCCGGGTGAAGGTGGTCTCTTTGCCCCGGGGACGAAAAGACTGGTCCCGCCCACGTTGTCGATTAGTGCACGACGCTGAGGGACGTCTTCCGAGAGAGCGAGTGGACGTGGACCTCGCGGTCGACCGCACCGGAGTGGCTGGCATTCTCACCACCCAGCGGCGGTAAGCACCCCACGGGCGCACGAGGGGCATGGCCGAACCTGGGGTGGCGGCCTATGACGCGCCGACTCGGCCCAATGTGAGGTGCCTCGTGGCCAGCGACCCCAGCGACCCCCAATCCGGCACTTCCAAGGTCGGAAACCCCGAAGACACCGCGACCGGCGCCCCTGTTGAGCGGGCGCGGAGCCGCTGGGAGCGTCCGATGCCGCCCATGGGCAAGGTCCGTCGAGGCCCCCGTCGTCCTGGCCTTCGTGGGCGTGGCCAGCGCGTTGATGCCCCAGATGGTCCGCGTCCCGAGGACCGTGGGGTGGACGAGCGCAAGCGGGTGCGACCAGGAGACCGTCTCCGGCGCGGTGGCTTCATCACGGTCACCCCGTCGTACTACCTGCCGCAAGGCTTTGCGCAGGCCGAGGAGCGGGGCCGCAAGATTGTGGTGTGGGGCGGCATCGTCGGTGAAAAGGCCGATGTGCGGGTGCAGCATGTCGGCCAGAACCGCATCCGGGCCCGCTTCGCAGCGCCCGCGCAAGGTGAAGAACCCCACCCCAGTCGGGTGCGGCCGGTGTGCGAAAAGTACGATGCCTGTGGCAGCTGTCCGCTCATGCACCTCGACCAAAAAGGCCAACACGCCGCCCGTCTGGGAATCCTGAAGCGTGCACTGGAGGGCGTCGGGCTCGCGGAGCACATGCCCGAAGAGCTGGTGACCATCGAAGGCGGCGAGCTGGAGTACCGCCACACCGCCAAGCTTGCCGTGGGCCGCTCCGACCGGGGGCACATCCGGGTGGGCGCCTATCGTCGCGGGTCACACGACCTGGTGGCCATCCCGGACTGCCACGTGGCCACGCCCGGCCTGCGCGCTGCGATGAAGGTCACAGCCCATGCGGTCATCGATCTCGACCTTGGCCCCTGGGACCCCGACGGCCGCGACGGGCCGATGCGCCACATCGTGCTTCGTCAGAGCCGCACCACAGGCAAGGTGCTCGCGACCATCGTGGCGGGCTGGCATGATCGTGCGTTCTTCGAGCTGGCGCGGATGATGTGCTCGGTGTCTGCGGAGATTGTGGGGGTGCACCTCCACCTCAACTCGAAGCCCGGCAACGCCATCTATGACTACGACCCCGAAGAAGCCGATGCACCGGGGTTCACGCGACTGAGCGGCGAGCGCACCATCACCGAAGAAGTCTGTGGTTTCCGGCTTGAGGTGGGCCCTGGAGACTTCTTCCAGGTCAACCCAGCCATCGGGGAGCGGCTCATCGAGACGGCCCTCGACTGGCTCGAGCCTTGGCGCGACCGGCCGGTGGTCGATCTGTACTGTGGTGTGGGGGCGTTCTCGGTGCCCCTCGGAGATGCGCACGGCCGGGTGCTGGGCATCGAGATGGTCGGCGGCGCGGTTCAACGTGCCGAGGACAACGCGCGTCGCAACCGGATCAGCGCGGAGTTCGTTGCCGGGCGCGTCGGAGAGCTGCTCCTCGAACGGTCCGACCGGCTTCGGGGCAAGGGCGCTGTCGTGGTGGCTGATCCGGCCCGACGCGGACTCGAACAGGGGGTGCTCCCGGCGATCTTTGCCTGTGAGCCTGCGGTGATGCTGCTCGTGTCCTGCAACGCTACGGCCTTCGCTCGCGACCTGAAGTCACTTGTAAAGGCGGGCTGGGATGTCCTTGAGATTGGCGCCTTCGATCTGTTCCCCCAGACGGTCCACCTTGAGGTGATGGCTCTGGTCACGCCGCCGAAAGCCCCCGTTCTCGATGGTCGGGCGCCCCAGAGACGCATGGTCCGCTGAGCCGGATTGCTGCCCCATTCCCCCGCCCCAGTCTGGCCAACGCCAGTGGTAAGGTCCGCCCATGACTGCTGCCTACCTGTTCCTTTGGGCCACATCTCTTGGCGGACCCGCCTTGGCCTCCGAGGTCGAAGTACTGGTGCCCGTGTTTCAGTCGACCGACATCAACACGGATGTCGCTGCCGAAGAGCTTCGGCTGGCCATCGAGGCGGCGGTAGTCCAGCGCGACGGCATCACCGTGGCGCGCATCGCTGAAATCCCGGCGGTCGGCGACCTCGCAGCGGTCGACTACGCCGACAGCTGTCCGCCTGGCGAGTATGTTGGATGTGCCTTCGTTCTCGGCGAAGCGGGTCGAGTCTCCCTGGCCGTGGCGGGTGTGGTCTCGCCCGGCGATGATGGCCGGATCTTGGCGGAAATCCACGTCGTCGACATTCCGCAGACCGCCGACCTTTTGTCATTTGTGGGCGACTACGATCCCGCAGTTGACCAGGAGAGTCTGGCCAGAACAGTGGCTGCGGTGGTGCTGGCGGCGGCACAGGGCAAGGTGAAGGCGGGGGGTGACATCCGCGCGGCGGCCCCCGTCCTGGATGCAGGCGCTGCCGAGAAGCAGGTAGCGGCCCGGCAGCTTGACCAGCTGAGCAAGGAAATCGGTGGGTCGTCGGACGTGGGCGACAAGAACCTCGGGGAGTTCGTCCGCGAGAAGTACTCGATGGACGACATGGCCAGCGACATGCAGACCGACGGCTCCAAGCCGTGGGAGCGGGTCGGCATGACGCCCCAGGAATACCTTCGCTACAAGAACTCGCGCATGAACCTCTACGAGTGGCGCATGCGTCAGCTCGGGCGGAAGGGGCAGGTTCTGGTGCGTGGCGTGGTCGGCTATGGCCGGGGTGCCACCGACGGCGCCTACTACGGACGCCAAGTGCGATCGGCCACCAATGTGCAGGACATCGTCGAGACCACCGCCTGGCACTCGATGGTCGACGGCAACGCGCCGCGCGTGGGTCTGGAAGTGGGCTACGGGCTGCTTCCCGAGCTGGAGCTGGGCCTGCAGTGCGGCCTGTCGTCGGGGCGCTACACCGTCGACATCGACACGCTCACCGAGGACCAGTACAGCAACCCCGTCGAGCCCGATGAGCTGTCGAACCGCAGCATCTGGTACGGCGCCCAGGCCCTCTACGCTCCCTTCCCGGTGTTCCCCGCGCGACCAGTCGTGGGCATGTCTTTCTCGTCGTTGCGGGGGCGAGGCGTCGACCAGTTCTATGTGGTCCCAGACGACTTCCCCACGTTCCAGACCCCCACCATGGCGCGTCTCGGCGTCATCCTGGGTGGCGAAGCCCGCATCTCTGAGTCGGTCGACTTCTTCCTCCACATGCCACTGCACTTTGTGGTGGGCGGCCAGGCCAGCGACGAGGCCCACCAGGGGGCGAACCTCCTCGAAGCCACGAAGTCTGCAGAGCCTCTGAGCAGCTCCTACGCGGGTGTTCAGCTCGGCATCCAGGTGCGGTTCCTCGGCTCCGAGCTCGACGACCGCCCGTCCGCCTTCGACGAAGACCCCTGAACCGACGACTGCCTTCAGCTCACCAACGACTGGCGTGGGTGGGGGGCAGCGGTGTGGAGAGCCGGGGGGCTCGGGCCCTCAGGGATGTGCCAAGCTCAGGGGTTGCGCACGGACCGCAGGCGGAAGCGCAGTCTCTTGACGCCCTGGCTGCGCAGCTGGCATGCCCGCGACTCGGTCACGCCGAGCTGCTGTCCGATCTTCTTGAGCGTCATGTGCTCAAGGTAGCTCAAAGTGACCGCGGCGCGCTCCTTCTCAGGGAGGTTGAACACGGCGTTGGCCACCTCGTGGCGCAGCTCCTTGCGCAGCAGCACCTCTGCTGCCGTGTCGTCCTCGCCGGCCACGCGGTCGACGATGTGAGCACTGCCGATGTCGTCGCTCATGGGCGCATCGAGGCTCGTGAGCGGACGAATGGTGGCGTCGACACAATAGGCCTCGAACGCGTCCTTGTGCATACCGAGGGAGTGGCGGACCTCTTCGTGGCTTGGACGGCGGCCCAGACGGCGGGTGAGGGTGGCGCGGGTGTGTTCGAGGTTTTCGCTCTTCTTGCGCGTGGACCGAGGCACCCAGTCGTTGCGGCGCAGGGCGTCGATCATTTGACCCTTGATGCGCATCTCGGCGTAGGACTTGAAGCTCACACCCCGCTCGGCATCAAAGCGCTTCCAGGCGTCCATGAGCCCGAGGGTGCCGATGCTCAGGAGCTCATCGACCTCCACGGAGGGCGGCAGTCGGTGGGCGAGGCGCCGCGCGATGATGCGGACGAGCCCTATATGGGCGGAGAGGACTGCAGCACGGTCGTGGGATGAACTGAGGGCGATGAGCATGCGGGACTCCGGCATAGGTGGGCTCCGCGAAGGGCCCGGAATGCAGGATGTATTTGCATGGATCGTGCCAACATGGGTGAGGCGCGCCATCCGGTGAGAATGCAGCGATGGTCCACAGGCCCAGCCGGCATCAGGCATTCGATTTTGATACATCAAATCGAAAGTGATGGGCGGGCTGTATCTTTCCTCAAGATCTTTCGGGGGACGGTCCCACCGCTGTGGACTGAATCTGGCGAATGGTGGCCCGGACTACGAAGGGTTGGGCGCACAATAGATGTCTCAGTAGACGGAACGACCGCTCCCCATCTTGAGGGTGAATCTGGGAAATTCGCAAAATCGGGGCTCTGAGATGGCGTATCCATGCAGATCCAGCGGTGGTGGCGGTCGAATGACGTGCTACGGGCGCCCGTCGCCGCCGCGCCGGGTTGGCGCTTGAACTTGGCCCGTCTCCTTGGCGAATGGTCTGAATGAGCCCTTCGCGGACAGGACCCCCACCGTGCCAGCACCCTCCTCCTCGCCCGACCGTTCCCACTTGAAGCCGGCCACTTGGCTGGGGCGTCTCGCCGCCGCCATTCTCTGCCATCCAAGGCAAACCATTGCCGCGTTTGCGGTTGTGACGGTCCTCGCGGTGGTTTCGGCGACTCGTCTTACCGTCGACCCCGACATGCTCACGCTGCTGCCCCAGGACCACCCCACCACGCTGGCCATTCAGCGCATCAACGACGAAGAGGGAGGCGCAAACCTAGTCACCCTGGCGTTCAAGGGCGACGACCCAACGGCCCGCGATGCCTCTCTTGGCGCGTTGAGCCAGCGCATCGAGACCCTCGACGGGGTGGCGTATGCGCTGTTCGACATCGACCCGGAGCTCGCCTGGCAGCTCGGAATGCTCCAGCTCACTCCAGCCGAGCTGACAGCCATCGAGACCCGCTTGCAGGGTGCAGTTGCGCTGGGTCCCGCCGCGGCCAACCCGTTTGTGGCCCAGCGCTTGCTCGATCTGGGCCCGCTCACCCAAAAGCTGGCCTCTGGCGACCGCTCCCGCGCGGTCCTTCCCTCAGACGACGGACTCGCGCGCATTGTGGTGAGACCCACCGGTTCTCCGTTCGATTCGCGCTTTGCGGGTCCGTTCATGGAGTCGCTCGAAGCTGAGGTGAACGCGTTCGTAGACGCCGACCCGGCCATCGAGCTCGTGTGGGTGGGGGGCGCCTACCGTCACTCGGTCGAAGACGTAGAGACGATCCGCACAGACCTCGCCGCCACCGCCGGGCTGTCGGCGCTGCTGGTGCTGACGCTCATCACGCTGGCGTTCCGCGACCTCCGCGCGACCCTGCTGGTGTTCGTACCGCTCATCTTCGCCAACTTGTGGACCACCGGCGTGGCGTGGCTCACCGTCGGCTCGCTCAACACCTTCACCTCGTTCTACCCCGCCATCCTGGTGGGGCTGGGGGTGGACTTCTCGCTCCATCTCTATGCCCGCTATCGCGAAGAACGACTTGTCCAGAACAGTGTTCACAACGCCATCATCGCGGCATGGGACAAGGTGGGGCCGCCATGCCTGACCGCCGCCGTCACCAGCGCAGGCGGCTTCTGCGCGCTGTGGGTTGCAGGCTTCGGTGGCTTCCGACAGCTCGGCACCCTGCTCGGCGCCGGCGTGCTGCTGTGCCTGCTTTCCGTGATGACCATGCTGCCCCTGCTCATCTCCTGGCGGGATGGGCGACAGGACCTCGCCGCACTGCGCACCACCGACCCAAAGAAACCGGTGGGTGCCATCGGACGGGGCGTTGCTCGGACCGCGCCGTTCTTTCTGCTGGTCGTCGCGGGGGTCAGCCTCGTGGCGTCGACACAGGTGGACCTCATCGGCTTCGAGTACGACCTGTCCGCGCTCCGCAGGGCGGGCTTGAGCTACGACGACATCAGCGTTGAGGAGAGACGGGCGGCTGAGAGTGCATTCGCGCCGGTGTTGCTCAGCTTCGAGGATGCCGACGCCCTCGCTGCTGCGCACACCCGGCTCGCGGGTCCCGTAAAGGCGGGCGAGGTCCCGCAGGTGAGCGGCTTGCTGTCCATCCACACGGTGCTTCCGGTGGACCAGCAGCTCCGCCATGACCGACTCGTCGTCATCACTGAGCTGGCGCGGCACCCTCACATCCAGTTTCTGCCGTTGGCCGCGCGCAACAACCTTGCGGCCCTGGCGGAGTCCTCGCCGCGCATGCTGGCCGCCTCCGACCTTCCGCGTGGGCTGCGTCATGTGCTCGGAGGAGATGCCGCTCGACCGCGCATGCTGCTCATGCCCGGCGGCAACCAGTGGGACCTCCGGGAAAACGCCAAGTTGAGGGAGAGCGTGGCCACCATCGCCCCGGAAGCGGAGGCTGCTGGGGAGTATCTGGCCTTGGCAGTGCTCTACGAGCTGGTGGTCAACGATGTGCCGTGGGTCGCTGGGACCGCTCTGCTGGTCGTGTTTCTGCTGTCGTGGTTTGACCTCAACCACCCGGGTCGTGCCCTGTGGACCGTGTCTGCGCTCGCCGCCGGCATGGCTTGGGCGGCAGCCGGCATGGTGGCCACGGGCATTGAGCTGTCTGTGGTGAACTTCGTGGGCATTCCCATTCTCATGGGCATCGGCGTGGACGTCATCATCCACCTCATGCACCGGGTGGAAGAGGAAGGGCCGGGAGGCATCAAGCGCGCCTTGTCCACCACGGGGTGGGCATCCGCGCTGTCTGCGACCACCACCATCTTGTCGTTTGCCAGCCTCACCATCGCCGAGCACCAAGGCGTGCGGTCTCTGGGTTACCTCATCGTGCTCGGGCTCAGCCTGGTCACCCTCGGAGGGTTCGCGGTGGTGCCGCTTGGATGGCTCACCATCTGGCGCCTGCGCGGCCAGCTCGAAGATGACGCTGAGGAAGACCGCAGGGCGAAGTCCGACACGGCCCAGGGATAGTGGGGGCTACGCTCGGAGCACCTTCCGTACCAAGGTGCGCGTGAAGTCGTGGCCGGTGAGAAATGCAAGCTGCACGTTGTCTTCGCTGTTTTTTACCTGCATCCGCACCACCTCTCCCAGGTCGACACCGTCGGCAACCGCGCGCACTGGACGGCGATGGGTGTCGACGGCGGACAGCTCTACGACGGCGTCGAGCGGCAGCATCATCGGGGTGAGGCGCGGCACGTGGGGAGCGATGGGCGTGACGAGGAGCGCGGGCACTTGCGGGTGACAGGGCACGCCCCCGGCTGAGTACGAGTAGGCGGTGGAGCCCAGAGCGGTGGACACCAGCAGGCCGTCGCAGATGAGGCGCTCGACCACCACATTGCCGCCGATGCACACCTGGAGGTGGGCAGTCTGGCCAGTGGCACGCTCAAGGTAGAGGTCGTTGACGGCCAAGGCGGACGCCTTCGAGCCGTCGGCCCGCAAGGCGGTGAGCCGCAGCCGAGGAAATGAGAAGGTGGTCCATGCCGTTGCTCGCAGAGCGTCTGCCACGGCCTCTGGGTCACCCACATCGTTGAGCAGAAAGCCCAGATGGCCGGCGTTGAGACCCAGATAGATGTGGCCGGGGCCTCGCTCGCGGATGGTGCGCAGCATGAAGCCGTCGCCGCCCACGACCACACAGACCTCGGGAGGCAGCGAGTCGAGCTCAATGAAGGGCAACAGGCGCTGGACGATGTCGCGGGCCCGCGGGTTGTGCGGGTCGACTGCCACGATGGCTCGTGGGGGCGGGCCGGCGGCGTGGGGCGACTTCGGGGACGACATGGTGCCTCCGACGCCATCGTAGTTCGGTTAACCCGCCGTGTCCCCCGCCTTCTGAGGAGGTCCCATGCGGCTCGTTCGCAGCCACGGCATTGGCAACGACTACCTCGTGCTCGACAGTGATCACGTCATCGACGCAGATGTGGTGCGCGCGCTGTGTGACCGACATCGCGGCGTGGGCGGGGACGGTGTTCTCGAAGGTGTGGGCAGTGACCGGGCGGACTTCGGGCTTCTGATCTGGAACCCCGACGGCACCCTCGCGGAGAAGAGCGGCAACGGGCTGCGCATCTATGCCCGCTACTTGGTGGATCACTGCTTGGCCCCGCTGGCGTTCTCAGTCGAGGTCGGAAGCAGCGTCGTGCGATGCGCAATTGACCCCGAGACCGAGCTGGTGACGGTGCAAATGGGTACGGCCACGGTGGCAGCGGCCGAGGTGCCCTGTGTGCGCCCGCTGGTCGATGCGCCGGTGCAGGTTGCCGGAGCTACTCTGCGCCTCAATGCCGTGGGCATGGGCAATCCACACTGTGTTGTGTTTGTCGACGACCAGGTGTCCGAAGCGCCGGACGGTCACACCCCGGGTGGCCCTTCCGACCCCATCGACTCCTTGGCCTGGCGGAGCTGGGGAGAGGCTTTGGAGTGTCATCCGCTGTTCCCCAACCGCACCAACGTGCAGTTTGTGCGCTCGGTCGACCGTCACACTCTGGCACTGCGGGTGTGGGAGCGTGGTGCGGGAGAGACGCTGGCGTCGGGCTCCTCATCGTGTGCGGCTGCCGTGGCTGCGGTCCGGTCGAAGCGTGCGGACAGCCCGGTGCGGGTGTGCATGGCCGGAGGCACCCTCGACATCGAGGTCTCCGAGGATCTGGAAGTGGTGATGACGGGACCCGTGCAGGAAATCGGCGTCATTCAGACCTCGCGGTCGTTCGGGGAGCGGGCCCGGTGACCCTCCCCCTGCTGGCACTCGCGACCATGGTGGCCTGGACCGCCCCTGCGATGGCGGCCGAGCGGTTGGCATGTCCGAGTGGCACGGCTGCCATGGACGTGCCGCAGCCGAGCGGGAGTCTGCACCAGTGCCAGCGTCCGGATGGCACTGCCCATGGTCCATCCCAGCGCCTGGACTCCGCTGGCAAGATCCTGGAGCGGGGCTTCTTCGAAGACGGGTTCGAGCAGGGCAGCTGGCGCTATTACGACGGGTCGGGGCGCGTGGTGCGGGTGGGCCAGATGTCTTCGGGGCGCCCTGCTGGGGCGTGGACCCACTTCGACCCCAGCGGAGAGCCGTCTGCGACCCTCACCCATGGTCTCGCGGACTCCCCCGACTTGACCGTGGAGTCTGCCGAGGACCCGCGGGTGCGCTGGGCCCATCAGCTGCCGTCCGCAGCGACCCAGATCTGGCCCGTTAGCGACACCATGGCGGCCATTTCAGTGGGTGAGACCGCTCTGTGGCTCGTCAATTTGATCGACGGTGGGGTTCGGGGTGTGGTGCCCCTGCCCGCAGCTCTGCGGCCGGACATCGTGGTCCATTCGGAGCTCCTGCTGGCTGTCACCGCGCCGGGCGAGCTGCTGGTCGTCGACCTGGGTGGCGATGTCGTGTCGTGGAAGCGTGTCCGCACTCCCGTTGGGATCACCCATGCGGGTGGCATTCTCGCCGATGGTACCATCGCTGTACGCAGCGGGCTGGGCCGCATCGACGGCATCGATCCCGACTCCGGTGACCAGCTCTGGACCAGCAAGCTCTACGTCGATGAGGTGGCGCCCATCGTGGCTGGCGATGTGGTGGTGGCGGTGCGAGAGGCCCGAGAGGTCCGTGCGGTCACACTCGGCACTGGCGCCTTCGCATGGCAAGCGCGAATGTCTGCGTCGGTGGTCGACCTCCTGGCGCTGGGCAGTCGGGTGCATGTGCTGACCTCCGGTGGCGAGCTGCTGGCGCTGGACCGTGGCACCGGAGCGCCCTTGTGGTCGCTGAGCTTGCCGACCGGTCCCGCGGTGGCCGCCACCCTCACACTCCGAGACGACGCCTTGTGGGTGGCTACTCCCCACGCGGCCTGGCGGGTGGAGCGTCGACTGGGCACCGTCCTGGATGAGCGGCATCCCACCCCACCCGAAGGAGAGGACGCCGCGGACCTTGTGGTGGGCACCGCCATGGCCTGCACCAGCGGGCGCCGTGGTGGCATCCGCTGCGACCCCGGCGGCTGGGAGCTGGCGACTGCGCCCGCGGTGGTGGCGCCGCTCATGGCCGCCGACGGGGTCGTGCTGCTCGCCCATGCCGATGGCGCGCTTACTGCCCTCGATGCCGGCCTCGGTGCGGCGCTTGAGGGCATCGAAGCCAGCGGAGCGGTGCTGCTTGAAGATGGCTTGGTGGCCGCCGATATCACGCTCGAAGGCATCACCTGGGAGGTGGACTTGCCCTGGGTGGTGGTGGAGCAGCCAGGCGCTGAGGAAGAGTGCTCCTTGGTGACAGCAGCGGTCGGACTGCCCCCTCCCTCTGAGGTGATGGGCTGGCTGGAGCCGGTGGACGCTGCGATGGGCGGTTCGAT
>Ga0315322_10003936_pt1 | contig 11441 bp, 8 predicted proteins | sample M110021515metaG_FD_203461 | JGI IMG/M metagenome (GOLD analysis project Ga0315322, IMG submission 203461) | Ammonia-oxidizing marine archaeal communities from Monterey Bay, California, United States - M1 100m 21515 | ecosystem: Environmental > Aquatic > Marine > Intertidal zone | place: USA... | reverse complement strand
GAATCAAGAACAAACCAAAACAACCTTTTCACGATCCGAGCCTAAGCGTGTCATCATCGATTGTAAACGAAGCTAATGATTCCCAACTTATTTCTGTGAGAATAAAACCCTCCTTGCCGCTTAACTCTGACGACCAAGATCAGGAATGGGTTTAGAGAGACCATTACCAAAAGTCCCTCAAGTCCATTTTAAGGCCTATCCCATAAAATCAACTAGTTCTCGGATTTGAGGGCGTTGATTCCACCCTCAAGAACAAGGACCTGAAACCCAAGTGCCTCGGCATGCTTCTCCCGCAATTGCCTCGCAACATATTTGGAAGATCCGCAGCCAGACTGATTACAGTAAACGACCACAATTGGCTTAAAGTCTTCGTTCATCTTCCCCATGAAATTAAATTCAAGGTCGATCCAATCCTCCTGATCGTTCACCAGAACTGATCCATCGACACCATTCTCTTCCCATTGTTCACGAGGGCGAGCATCAACCCATAAAATCTCACTTGGATCCAATTCCCTGACGGTTGAAAGGCAAACGAAATATTCAGGGAGAGAAGCCTGATCACAAGCCACCGAACGATCTGGCTCCCCAATAATCTGGAAAGTAATGAAAGCCCCTAGTGAGCTTATAATACTCACACAAAAAATCGTTTCGACCAGACGTTTCATCTCACCTGATCTTCAGAGGTTTACCTGCCATCTTTGGTTGCACCACTGCGTAGAGAACCCGGCGCTTAAAGCGAGGGAACGGGGAATCGGTTCGCAAGCTGATCATTCCCATTCCAGGTTCCTCGGTGCTCGTTGGTTTGAGTCGGAGTTCGTATTCCCAACCTTCCTTGATCGTTTTAAGTTTGTAAGGAAAGACTTTATCATTATTGCCCATGTCAGAAAGGATCTTAATCGGCTTGTCGTGATTGACGGTGATCTTCACGACCCGTTCATCTGCCAGATCTCCTTTGCTCCACTTCAAAGTAGAAGGTTCCAGCTTGATCAACTCCGGAATAATCACCTGAAAATTTAGAATCACCGGCTCATCACGACCAGCAAGGAATACTTTAATAGACTTCTCAACAGTCCCCAAAAACTGCTTCGTCTCAAACCGCCCTTTGATGACTCCTTTTTCTCCAACCTTCCAATTAAGTTTGGGCGTGCGATCAGAACCCAGTGGAACTTGCGGAGTCAGACAAGTGCAAAAAGCGTCCGCCTTCACGATCCTCTCGTCTTCCCCCACAATCTTGAAAGGGAAAAGTCCCATCGCCAAATTTTGGCCGGGTTTCACAACGACTTCGACGGTTTTATTCTCAAAAACCATCTCAGCGGAAAGCGAACCAAATACCCCGATCAGAGCAACAATAAAGAGAATCGGAAATTTCATCACTCTTCTAGTTTTTCAATTTTTACCGCTAAAATCAAGCGACCCTTTCGCCACTCAGGGCCGACAAGATAAAGAGTTTTTCCCTTAGTAAGAATTGGGTTCACACTGAAAACCTTTCGCTTACTCTGCCAGTATTCGAGAACCATTTGTAACTTGCTATCACCGGATTTTCGGATCGGTTGAAAGCTCACCAGAATCTCTTTTGATGGAAGAAGGGGTGTCGCCCAGTTTTCATATCCTTTCAGGATATCCGGTGTGTCACGCCCCATCAATCGATAGTGCTCGAATTCAAGCCCCTTGATCGCTCTAAGCTTCTTAAGTTCGGTTTCCGACACCTCTTTGGCGATTCCACCAGCAGCAGCGGGATCTTCGTTGGTCGCGAAAAAAAGTTGGACGTTCATCGCGCCGATCGACTTCATTCCAGGGTCTTCAGCCCACAGACCTGGAGCAAGAAAACAGAGAATAAGATAAAGGAGAGAAATCTTCATAACCATTTAGTCAAAACGACGAGCTTCGGACCTAGAATAACTCTTCGGCAACTCGGTGCTAGTTGTTATGGTCGCAAAATCAATCTCATCACGAATGGCCGCGAGCCCATGGACAAAAATGGCGGAAACATCCCCATCACTGTCAGCGATCACTTCAGCCTCCAAAGATTCTCCGGTAAAATAAACTGTTGGCAGGGATTGAATTAGGCGCGTTTCTTCCTTCCCTTGGACGATCAAAATATTAGCAGGTCGGGAAATCCGGTGGCCTGCAAAAAATGAGAGGACCAAGGCAAGAGCACCCACCGGGGCCCAAGCCCATCGGAACGATTTCGCCCGGCGCTCCCCCATCTTGGAGGAAGTTCGTGACTGAATTTCAAGATCAACCTTGCGCATCAGCTGACTATTAAAGAAATCACTGTAAGGAGGATCGACCGCTGCCGGGACTTCTTTAGAAACTGCTTCCGACAGGGATTTCATTTTCTGAAGCTCAGCTTCAAGATTTCCATTCTCCTGAAATAAGGTTGCAAGCTGAATCTCTTCTGCAGAGGTCAACTGGCCATCAATCCATTTTACGAATAATTCTTCAGTCTTTTCCTTTTTCATCACCGAGTAGGGCTTGGAGTTTTTTACGGGCATAGTAGAGACGGCTCATCACCGTCCCGAGAGAGCATTCCATCACTTTGGCAATCTCCTTGTAATCAAAACCCTGAACTTCTCTCAAAAGGATTGTCTCGCGATGCTCTGCATTTAAAGTTGCGAGTGCGGCACTAATCCGATTTCCGAGTTCCGAGTTCGCGAGAGCCTCGTCGGGTCTCGCTATTTTTCTGGGAGTGGTTTGGGCACCTGCCGCAATATCACTCTCGTTAAGAATTCCGTCGTCTAGCTCTCCGGCTGATTCAATTTTTCGTTTCCTCAACCAATCGTAAACGACATTATGGGTAATACGGTAGAGCCACGTCGAAAACTTAGCCCTCGCCTCAAACTTGGGCAGAGCCTTCCAAACTTTCAGAAAGACCTCTTGGGACAAATCCCAAGCATCGGCCTCATTTTTGATCATATTTTGAACCATTGCATAAACCTTTCCGCGATGGCGCATCACCAAAGTTTCAAACGCCCGAGCATCTCTCTTTTGGCTTGCTTCAATAAGCTCGTGATCAGAAATTTCCTCATCACCAGCCCCAGCATCAGGAGAGGTCCCAGCGGGCGCCATCAACTGCTTGGACGTAAGCCATCGGAAAAAATTCATCGGCGGGTTTGAGAATTAGAGGATTAAATCAAAATTGACCAGTATTTAACCCTTTTCAACCTCTGCCACCACCGTAATAGGCTCTCGTAGATATCCATGAGAGGCGCGAAAACTTCTTGCCAAAAACGTCATCTCTGGCAAAAGGCGCCGGCCGAAAGGAAGATGTCGGGGCGTAGCGCAGCTTGGTAGCGCGCTTCACTGGGGGTGAAGAGGTCGCAGGTTCGAATCCTGTCGCCCCGACCATTCCCGTTCCCCACCCTCAGCTCCTCCATTTTAGGAGGCACTGCGACTCCAAGTGCGTCGACTTAGCCGAGATTCCTGTTCTCGTTGCCATGTTGGGGCTCCCATCATAGATGGCCACCAAGAACTTCTCGTCTGAGCAATCACGGAGGGTATCGCAAAACCATTAATTCCCTCTCCTTAAAGAGAAGACTAGTCAGAAATCCAATCATTTATGACTTCCCAAGAAGACTTGTCTGGCATTCACCCACGAAAGAGTCTAACTAATACTTAATTGAGGCGAAAGGTCTTCTTTCACAGCGAAGTAGCTAATAACTCCGTAATTTACCTAAACTCCAATTTCGACGATTGAACGATAACCCATTCATCACCCGTTCTTTATTCGCTTTTGCGGCTATCTTGCCGTCGTTCGCCGCTGGCCCCGACTTCAAGACGGCGGTTCAGCCTATCCTTGAGTCCAATTGTGTTCGCTGCCACACCGAGTCCAAGATCAAGGGCGGATTGAGAATCGACACTTATGAAAAGCTAATGGAGGGCGGCGACACTGCGGAGGCCGTCGTCCCAGGGAAGCCCGGTGAAAGTGAACTTTTACTCCGAATCCATCTTCGCCCTATCGATGAGGGTGTTATGCCAGATGAAGGAAAGGCCCTGAAACCTGAGGAAGTTGCCATTCTTGATGCCTGGGTCGAATCAGGCGCAGAATGGCCGAAAGGCGTCACTCTTAACGAGCGCAAACCCGAGATGCCTAAACGGGTTGCCATGCCAACAAGAACCCCTTCCAGCAATTCTGACGCTGCCACCATGCTCGACGACCTTTTGCGACGCGAGAATGCCGGCACCGGAGTCATTACAACAGAACTCATCGGTGACGCTGCATTCCTCCGACGAACTACCATCGACCTAGTCGGCCGTATTCCGACCATGAAAGAGGTCCGAGAATACGAGAAATGGGGGCAAAAACGCCGCGCCAAGCTCATTGAGAAACTCACCTCACATCCGCGCTTCGCTGATCGTTGGACCATTTTTATGGCCGACATGTTGCGAATCCGCTCCAACGTGACCGGCGGGAATCAACTACTCGCTTACATCCATGGATCACTTGATCAGGGGAAACCATACGACCAGCTAGTTCGTGAACTCATTAGCGCTTCTGGGCGCGCGAACTCAAATCCAGCCGTCGGCTACATCCTAGGCGATGATGCCGCTCCGATGGAACTTGCTGCAGCGACCTCCCAAATTTTCCTTGGTGTCCGAATCGGTTGCGCGATGTGCCACGACCATCCGTTTGACGACTGGGAACAAAAACACTTCTATGACCTCGCCGCCTTCTTTGGCAAAACCAAAAAGGTCCAAAGCCGGCGCGGTGGCGGGGGCGTTTACACCACCGAGGGAGATAAGATGATGGTTCTTTGGCCTCCCGAAGACAAGGCCGAGCCCGATAAACGCAAACCTGTGAAGCCCAAGTTTCCTTTCCAGATGGCCGACAACGGAACTACGCCTAAGCACATCAAGCGCTTCGAAACAATCAGCCTCGCTCGGTCCAAAAAAGAATCCGGAGGCGCCGAGTCCGCTTCCTTGGATGCCCTTCTCGACTCAGTCGAGCCAAACGTCGGAAAACCCGGCGATCCAGTTTTAGAGGAAGCCAAGAGGGAAAGCCGCTTGCTCAAAGTGCACGGCGATATTTATCGCTCAAGTGAGCTTCGAACCCAACTCGCAGATCTTATCACCGACCCTAGAAATGACTACTTCGCCCGGGCCTTCGTCAATCGAGTCTGGGCTGAACTCATTGGTCACGGATTCGTCGAGCCCCTCGACAACTTTTCCGACTACAATGAGCTTCACCACCCTTCCACCCTTGATTTCCTAGCTCAAGAATTTATCGCTAGCGGCTACGACTTCCGAAGCCTCGTTCGTATTATCACCCTCTCGGATGCTTATCGCCGCTCTGCTCTCTCGGCGGATATCAACATCGAAATTCGCGAGAAAAGCGAATTAAACTTCACCGCGGCACCCACTCGGAGAATGATTAGCGAGGTTCTTTATGATAGCATCGTCGTAGCCGGTCATCTGGAAGAGTTCAAATGGCCCAAGGGAGCCAACAACAAGGAGGTAAGCCGTGAAATACGCGTTCCAACCGGCGAATACACCATCCTGAAACCTGATGAAACCCAACCCGTCATGATGGCCGAAAAACAAGCAATGCGCGACGATGGCTACGACCTAGAATCTTCATTGAAGATTAATTTTGACTCGATTCTCAACTCCAAGGAGCAGACTGAAATTGCCAAGATGCGTATGAAGTCTGATGAAGCAATCAAAGCCAAAGAAATGGCCGCCAAAATGGCCGCCATGATGCAAAAAAACCAAGAACGTCGGGTGATGAAATACAAAACAGAAACAATCACCGAGACCTTCGATGACAACCCGCGCTTCGACAGCGCGATGCGCATGGCCACTCCAGCTCCACCAGCTCACTTCCTTCGCGTCTTTGGTCAACCTGCCCGCACCGGCCTTGGCGAGTTCCGCGACAATGCCTCCTCACTTCGCCAGCAACTTCTCATGTTAAACGGCCGCATCACCCACGAAGCTTCTCGCGTCGGCTCACTTGAGCCGATTCATGGCCTTCTTCAAAAAGACCCAAATCTCGCCATCGATTGGGCCTATCAGGAAATTCTAACCCGTTACCCGACCGATAAAGAAAAATCCGATGCCCGCTCTATTGTCAACAACAGCGCGGAAGGAATGGCCGACCTCCGCTGGGCCCTCCTCAACAGTAACGAATTCCGATTCCTCCCATAAAAAAACTCTTTCTTACATAACGCCAAACCCTTCACTCCCCATGTCCTGTTCCGACTACCAATTCACCCGACGCCGCATGCTGAAGACCTTCAGCGCAAGCCTCCTTGGGATGCCCGTAAGCCAGCTTCTCGCTCAAGGTGCTTCCTCAAAGGCGCAAGCCGAACACGTCATCCTTTTCTGGAATAGCGGCGGCATGAGCCATCTCGACACTTGGGATCCAAAACCCGGACGCAAGGTTCAGGGAGAATTTAATCCCATCAAAACTTCGGTCGATGGCATGGAGATTTCCGAAATCTTCCCCCAGCTTGCCAAACAAATGCACCACGGAGCTCTCATTCGCTCCATTGCAGGAACCAACGGCGATCATGGTCGAGCTCAATACGAGCTTCAAACCGGCTTCAATCAATCGCCCAACATCATGCACCCAGGACTTGGCTCGCTAGTTGCACATGAACGAGAGCCACTCGGTGACCTTCCCGCCCTGGTGAGCATTAGCGGACAAGCCGCTCGCGCCGGCTATCTCGGACAGAAATGTGAAGCCTACTTTGTGGGTCGCCCCGGACAAAAAGATCCTTACCTAACCTTTCCTGAAGGGATCAGCCACGCCCGTGGGATGCAACGCCTTCAAATTTTGGAGAAGATGAATCGCCGCACCTCAGCCCAGAACGGTGCGGAAGAATTGAAGGCTTCCCAGACAGCCCTAAAAGACGCTGTCGCCCTGATGGAAAGTCCCGCTCTCAAGGCTTTTGACCTCAAAAAGGAAAACCCGGCTACGGTCGAAAAGTATGGTGATACCGAATTCGGACGCGGAGCTCTTCTTGCACGCCGTCTTGTAGAGCAAGGGGTTCGCTTCGTACAAGTCAACCGCGGCGGATTTGATAACCACGGAAACATCTTCGAAGCGATGCGTAATCACGGAGCCGACATGGACCCAGCAATCGCCTCACTCATTTCAGATCTCAAGGCAAACGGTAAACTGGAAAAAACCCTGATCGTCGTTCTTAGTGAATTTGGAAGAACTCCGCGCATCAACGATGGTGGCGGCCGCGACCACTGGGCACGCGTCTTTAGCTGCATGATGGCTGGTGGCGGAATCAAGGGAGGAAGTATCATTGGAGCTTCAGACCCTGATGGCATGGAAGTCGCCGAACACCCAATCAAGGTCGCGGACCTTCACGCCACCCTCTGTCACGCTCTTGGCATCGATCTTAACAAGGAACTCACCACTCCTCAGGGGCGCCCGGTACGACTCGTCCGCAAGGAAGCAAACCCGATCAACGAACTATTCGCTTAATTAACGTGAGAAGCTTCATTAAACGACTACTCCCTTTCTTTCTCACTCTCCCCCTCTTTGCTCAATCTCCAAAGGTCGTCGAACGTGGATCCATCGTAGAGGACCGCGCAGCCCGCAAGCTTTTGCAGGCAGGTGATGCTCGACTCGAAATTGGCGAAAACGAAAAGGCTCTCGAGATTTGGGAGTCGGTCGTTGAGCGCTATCCACGGAGTCAAATCCGTTTCGAAGCCCACCTTCGCCTTGCCGACCATCTTCTCCAAGAGATCAAAGACTTTGACAGAGCACGCATCCATTACGAGGCCGCTGCGATCGAAGCTAATGGGGATGATGCCAAGCGAGCCTACGCTTTCTTAAATACTGGAACCTGCTTCTATGAAGCGGGCAGCTATGGAAAGTGCTTCGGCATCATGCGAGATGTCATCGAGCAATTCCCAACCTCCTCCGAGATCAATGAAGCCTACTACTACATCGGTCTTGGGCATTTCAAACTTGGTCACTTCAGCCGCGCCATCGAAGCGCTTGAAAAAGTAGGCACCGCTCTTTCAAGCAAAGATTCACTCATCGAAAAAGTCGAAGCCGGAAAACGATTCTATGTGAAAGTCGATGATCAGGATTTCGCTATCCTCGAACCCGGTTCTCAAATCAAGGTTCGTTGTCTCACCACAGGCGGGGATGAGGAAACAGTCACCTGTGATCCAGTTGGTCGAAATGCTCGAATCGTGATGGGGCGAATCCCAACCCAGCTCAATCAAGCTTCTCCCAATAACGGCACCCTCGAAGTTCGCGGCGGAGATCGGATCACAGTCACTTATATCGATGCCCAAACCGCCCAAAAAGACACCAACGCAAAGCGCCTTAAGGAAGTCATAGTTGTTGGCAACGGAGTAGCGCGTATCACGGACGGATCTTACCTCCATGATCTCCCTGCAGCAGTTCTTGGCAAACAACTCCATCTTCAGGTTACCGATGCCGACCACGACACCACTGACGGAGCCGACCAGGTCCAAGCGACCGTTCAGGTTTTCCGTCGTAAGACGCCCGATGAAATCGACGCAGAACTCGCAAAAGGAGTGGCAAGCGGAGAACTTGAAGAGGGTCCTGACGGAGAAGATTTAAAATCTCAGATTGAACCCCTCCTCATGGTCCGAGCCGTTCCTGTAACCTTACGTGAACAAGAGCAACGAGGAACATTCCGCCTCGCCATCCCTCTCCGGCTTGCGACCGCTGCCGACACTCTCACCGGCGAACCCGGCCAAACCGTCCGACTCGTTTACCGCGACGATCAAAACCTCGGCGAAGGCACTATGATTCGGACCTCTGAAACCAAAATTATTGAGGGGAACCTCGGCGAAGTGCGTGTCACTCGGACCGAAATTTCCGACGAAGAACTTCGACTCAAAACGAAACTTCAAACCGCCTCGGCACTTACCGAAGTAGGCAATCACTACAAGGAATTTGGTCTCAACGAAAAGGCCAATTATAAATATGCTGAAGCTCTTGACGTCTGTGAGGAAATCCTCGTTCAGACCAAGAAGGTTGGAGGAAAACTCCTTGAACAAACTTATGTGCAACTTTGGCGGATTTACTTTGCTATGGACAAGCTAGACCTCGCGCTTGGCATGAGTCGACGTCTCCTAAATGAATTTCCATCCAGCTCATTCGTGGACGAGGCGATGCTACAACAAGCCCACGTTGAGCGAAAACGCGAGAATTTCCCACGCGCCATCAACCTGTATGCAAGTATCGCCAAACTCCCAGAAAGCCCTCTAAAAGGCGAAGGTCAATTCTTCACCGGCGAGTGCTATGAAGCCATGGCCCTGAAAGCCCCCACTGGACAATCCGCCAGTCTTTATGAGAAAGCTTTTCTAGCCTACCAAAAAGTCTACGAGCAGTTTCCCGATTCGGGCCGGGTTGGAGATTCTGTCGCAAAGATGGCTGCTTTCTATTATAAGAAAGAAGATTACGCGCGCGCCGTTGACGTCTTTGAAAATGTTCTTTCTGACTACCCCGACGCCAATTTTCTCGACGTCATCCTCTTCAATTATGGCCGTTGTCTTTACAAGCTTAAGCGAAAGCCCGAAGCCCGCCAAAAATTCGAACATCTCATCCGCGACTATCCCGAAAGTGACATTGCCACAGAGGCAAATAAAATCGTGGAAGCGCTCAAAAAAGCAGGATTTTGAAAACACTTATCCCTCAACTCGCTCTACTTCTTTTCTTAAGCATGCCAGCGCATGCCGACCAAACTATCGACCTCGAGGCAAAGCTTAAGGAGACCACAGAATCATCTTCCTCAGGTGGAAAACTGATGGAGGAATTAGTGGATCTCTACTGGAAGGACGAGAAGATCTTCGGGATCATTCGCACCACTTCAAAGTTTTCGCGCGCCCAAACTGAGAACCCCAAACGCGCCGCGATGACCCTTAAGCTCGTCGAAGGCTACACCGTAACGGCTCGCCATGACGATGTGATAATGACCGGACGCCAATTCTTGAAAATCTTCCCCGGGCACGCTCTTACTAACAGAGTAAGACAATACATTGCGACTGCATATGAGAACACCGGCCGCGATAATCTTGCCGCAATTCAGTACCAAACTATTTGGGAAAATAGCGGCTCTTCTAGTCAGGGCGTCAAAGCCCTTCGTCTTTTTAATCAGGTTAATAATGGCGCCTCATTCAACCGAGCTTCTAGTCTAGCGGCTGCGATGGTGTCAAAGATACCCGCCACCTCGCTACTCACTGGAGTTGGCTTTCAGGGGATGCACGCCGCCGAGCGAGCCGGACAATGGGCCGAAGGGCTTCAAATCGCAAAAACTCTGATTCGGCGAAATGGCCCCATGAATGATTTAAAAAAGCAAGATTTATGGTTTCGCACCGGTCAATTTGAGTCGAAATTAGGTCAGTTTGAAAATGCAATTCAATCGTATCGCCAAGCTCTTAAATTCAAGCGGGCGGATGTTCGCAGCAGCCTGATCGACGCCATGATCAGCGCAAAGAAATCTCCTTCCGCAATCGAGTCGGAAGCGAAAAAGTATCTTGTGGACTTTCCTAAGCGCGATGATCGATATTCACCCCTTGTCAAGGCAGCGAACGCGGCTGCCGAAGCCAAGGACTTAACTCGAGCATTAACCATTGCTGAGAGCGTCATGCAGCACGACGTTAGCATTCAAAACCTCCCCCAGTCTTATGTGAAGTGGTGTGGCGAAAACTCTTCCCTCGCCGCCCGAGGCCTTCTTAAACTTATTGCAGGAAATCCTAAGGGGATAGGAACCCTTCGTGCTGTCCTTGCGTTGAGTGTTTATCGAGATGGCCTAAAAGATATCGCGAAGGCACGAAGCGTTGCCTACGACTTTCTCGCAAAATCTCCAACCGAAGATAAATGGACGGAGGAAATTATTGCTTTCCTTTATTCATCAGCCACCGGACCAGAGACCTTCCGCAAAGATCTTGCAGCGATCAGTAGCAGCGCAAAATCGTTTCCACATCTTGCTGAGTTCCAAGATCGAATCTGGAAAAATGCACCACAGGACAAAGAACAAAATCGTAGCTGGCAAAAAGCTAAAAAGTCCCATCAAAACGATCCGCTGGTCAATCTTTGGAAGGGCATTCAAGAAAAGGGAGGGAAATCAGGGAAATCTTGTCAGCAGCTTCTGCAGCAAAAACTCACGAAAGAACAACGTTACCTCGTTCTTTCTCGACTCGCATATGTGTATCGCCACCATCTGGGAGGGAAATCAAAGGAAAGTGCTGCAAAGTATTACCAAAAGCTCTGTCAAGAGTTCCCAAAAGACCTCGCTGCTTCAGAACAATGGCTCGAAGCTGCCGCCTACACTCCAGAAAAGGATAGGGCGCCCATGAAGCTGGCGGCAGCCAACCACCTCCTCTCAATCCCCGCCGGCCCCGCCTATTACGATACTTGGTATCGCCTCGTCGAAATTAAAAACGAGTCCCTGATCCGAAAGGCCATCCCATGGATCAGAAAATCAAAGGAACAGAGCGAC
>Ga0315322_10003934_pt1 | contig 11444 bp, 10 predicted proteins | sample M110021515metaG_FD_203461 | JGI IMG/M metagenome (GOLD analysis project Ga0315322, IMG submission 203461) | Ammonia-oxidizing marine archaeal communities from Monterey Bay, California, United States - M1 100m 21515 | ecosystem: Environmental > Aquatic > Marine > Intertidal zone | place: USA... | reverse complement strand
TGGTACGTTTGGAACGGCGCGTTGGTCCTGTAGCTTTGCGTACTTCTCTCCAATATGCACGCTGCTTCTTGCGGAGTGCCGCAGGATTGTCTGCTTGTGTGTGTATTCTCCATTGTCTGCTTGCTTCGTCGAAATCAATATTAATAGTAAATTTGGGCATTTATTGTTGTTTAATATATTTACGTTATCCAATAAAGTGCAAGCATATTCTTAGAATATTCGGTATAAATTACCTATGTCAACGTTTATCTAAGTATGTGGTTCCTTGTAGTCTTCTATTTCGTTTTCCCTATATTTATCTATAATAAAAAATGGGCCTGGTTACGTTCACCAATAACTAAAAAACGAAAAAAGATTCCATACAAAAGTTTTACTATTGACCGACTTAATAAACATGATGATGTAGATGTTATTATAGTTGGCAGTAATATATCAGCTCTAATATGTGCAGCATTATTATCCCGTGTTAATATCAAGGTATTAGTATTGGAAAAAGAAACTTCACCGGGTGGAACGTTTAAAACTAACAAACGTGGTGGCGTTGAATACGAAACCGATTTTAAATACTTGAAAGATTTGGATTGTATATACACAGTTCTAAACGCTTTGGTCTCTAAGAAAGTGTGGTGGCACAAATTAAAAGAGCCTATTTTAGAAGTTAAAAATTCCAAAACGTTGAAACTAATGAACAGCCGGCGCGAAACGAAGAATAGTATGCGTGATAATTTTTCAAATGAAACTGCTCAAGATAAATTATGGCGGCACGTAGAAAAATATAAAAATTCACGTAAGGGTATATTCGAAGCGTTGAAAGTGTATCACATGCCACAGTATTTTCGTGAAACGCTACAGGAATTTCTATGTCCAATGTATATATATTATAATAAAATGTCACTTTCAGAATTATTCGAGGATTGTGGTTTTAAAGAAGAGGATAAATTGACAAGTATATTATCTTCAATGGTTGAACCTGGTACTTCGTCTGGCGTATTGCTTGATAATTTGACGATTACAGAGGCGTTCTATCCGAAGTTTGGACCTAGATATATCATAGATGAACTATGTCATGAGATACGAACCAGGGGGTCTGTGATATTGACAGAAGCGGATGTAAAAGAAATCAATCCTATTCAAAATAGTGTAACAATCGATGGTGCACATGTGATAACGGCATCAAAAATAGTTTCAGCAGTGAGTCTCCACCAAACTTTTAAATTGGTAGGTAAAGACCCCCCTAAACTAACACAAAAGACCGGTAAACTGTATGCATTTATTTCTATAAAGGATGAAGAAGTGTTACCCAATGATAAAATTATTATCCAGGACAATAAGAAATATTACATAAGCAGTTTATCAAAAAAGCAGAATGTTACCGACATGAAGGGGATAACGGTATCAGTTGACGCTGATAAAGAACCAGAAGATAAAGAAAAAACTACCGATGAATTTTTGAAAATAGCGGGCTATGAAAACAGAGATAAAATTGAATGTGTAAATATAGAATTTCGTCAATGCGAGCGAATGGTAAATGACAATCAAAAAATGTTTAGAGCGTGTAAACCATACACACAGTACAGAAATATGTTCTTGACGGGTAAAGATATGATGCATACGGATACGTTAGATGCCGCTATCAAATCTGGTTATATAACAGCCAATGCTGTGACTAACTATGGCACGTTCATTGACGTAATCACGGGCAATGAACTCATTAAAAATATATAGTATTCGATAAGAATATTCTACTAAAAAAATATTGTACATAAGATTATTAATTAAATACAATGACGTCTACTGTAAATCGTTTTTCAAGTTTTTATCATAACCCAACACCACAAAAAATGAATTTTTGGCAAGGCGTAAATGCTGCCCCTAAAAAAACGGTTGAACCAACCAACAATCGTTTTTCAGACTCAGAAGAAGATGTATTAGATTACAATTCACAAGAAGAGAGCGATGTTTATCAAGTATCTTCATTTACAAACAAACGTAAAGCTGTTAGCGCGTTGGAGCCAACAATTGACCATATCAAACGCATTGCCCTGGGGAATGACGCTATGACAGCGCGCGTGAAAGCATTTTACGATACTTTACTTGAAGAAAAAAGAAAAGAAATCGGAGACGTATTATGCTGGCAAAAAGAGGACGACAGTGCCAATAAGTCTGCTTTATTGGATGGCAATATTAACGTAATAATGCAGGCAAGGAAGGCATTGATGTCTAAAGATGACGAAGGGATTAGTATATACATTGAACAAGCCGGGTGGGAGGACGCTTCCCACATCCGACCTAAATATGCTATTACCATTAAACGCATTGAAGCAGTATCAGAGTAAAGGTGAATTTTTCCATATTGGTATATCATTAAATGCTTCTTGCGTGTTTGATGATTGTATCTTTTCATATTCAATTTGAGATTTTTTAAAACAAAGTTCATAATCTTTCCGTGTTTCGGGCAGGCAGTTATTCGTTTTAAAATAATCCTTGCAATAACAGGTGTGTCTAAAACATCTTGTTACTATTTTAGCGGCAGCGCTCATGGGATTCGGTATTAACAAAATAAACTATTATATACTACAATGAACTAAAACTATATTATAATGTACGGATTTCTTTCTACTATTTTCTGTATCGCATGTGCTATAGATATATTCTACAGGGCTGAGCAATATTTAATATTCTATTTGCCCGCATTAATAACTTTAATGGCCCTTATACTTACTTACTTAACAAACCCATGTGTTATCGATTTGAAGGTTGAAGTCAAAAAGAAAGATACAGAAGAACAAAAATTAATAGTCTCAAAATTCACCTCCGGTAAAGATAATGGTTATATATTGAAACCACCACACGCAGCTTTTTCTTCATGGACTAAACGCATGGTATTGTTTTACGACCACCATTGTTTATGGACTGGAAATGATATCGGACTCTATAACATCCGATATTTTATACAATTTACATTCTGGTTTTCTATACTATGCTTAGAATTGATGTACACTATATTAACTATAATATATAGGGTTTACACACTACGTTTACACGACGATATAAAGTTTTTACATGGTCATCGATATTATTTCATAATATCTCTATGCGTAGCATTTATATTGGTCAAATATTCTATTCAAAATGGTTATTTTGTATGGAGAAACGTTGTAGACGGACTTACGGCGGTGGATAGAAAAAAGGGATTGAGACATGACCATCGTTTGAAAATTAGCTATGATAAAATTTTCTCAGATAGCATGATATATAATTGGTTACCAACAAAAAACGAGCGTGAATTGTATGAGTTTGGTAGTCACAGAATAAATTTATGTGTGAATTATTTTATCATGAAGGATATAAAAGTCGTATATAAATAACATTACCATAAATAAAATGCGGTTGGTAGACCTACTTGTAATATTACTATTAATGGTTAGAGCGGTTTACTCTACATCACCTGTATTTGTATCTGACGATATGAAAACGATTAAGAAGATAAATACCCCAACACATGCATGGTCGTATTATGCGTCTAATTTTCTTATAGATGTATTCGAACATACATATAAGGCTGATTATGAAGAGGGACAAATGATGAAGGTACAATATTTTACACAACGCAATGACGTTACAGACCCACCGTGTTTTCATTTTGTAATCATAGAAGAAACTACGGATAAGGGGTATCATCTAATAAATATAGCCATAAAACATACAACGTCCACTCTTTATTGTACAACACCGTTCTTTGACCCATATAGTGTGTCAGCGTATAATCTACACGAAACGTGGAATAAAACTGCCACCAATAGAACAAGGGTGGTAATATTTGTTGAACATGAACAAAAACCTTACGTGTTGGCAGTAGGCAATGAAGAGGGTATAGACATACTAGATTGGTTAGGGTTTACATATAACAAGGTGAGGATACAGTTATGGTCAGGTTACTTTTCATTACCATGGATAATGGTAATAACGCATGCACTTGCCGCTATCGTATGGTTTGTAACGGGTAAAACAGATTGGAGTAGTCTTTTTATACTCTTCGCAATAGCATCATATGTTGGTAATTTGGCCGATATGACTTATAATTATATACGAATAGGAGGGTTGGAAATGTCACACTGTCCCAATTTATTACCATGTATTCCAGAAAAGAAAATAGGAATGGATTTCGGTGTCTACGCGTGGATGCATATTTTTACACCGTTAGTATTTCTGACATTAGTCTCCATTTATTTTGCCATAAGAGAAGATAGAACAGATTGTACTATGCATATAGGGTACTGGTTAAGTGTTCATACTAGTATAGATGCTTTAGCGTTGGCCATAATAGGACTTGCCAGTTTGAGTTCATTTCAACCAGGAGCCTGTCTAGCAGCGTTTTGGATTTTTTGTTTGGTCGGAGTAGAGGTTATGTTAACAAGACAATATAAATATACATTCAAATAGACATAATGGAATGAATATATGGGATATTGTTGAGTTTAGATATAGCGACGACGATGACTACGAAATAAAAGAGGATTATAAACCTCCAACGCCGCGTGAACCTGTCACATTAGAAATATTAATTAATGCCATGACAAATACTAACTTATATAAAAAATATAAACCCGTTTTACCAACGCCTCAACAGGCTTTAAAAGACTTAAACCGTATATTAAATGCTCAAAAAGTAAGGTCATGGGTTTTACGTATACGTAGGTGAGGCTCTCCTTTGGACATAGTGCTTTTTAATAAAACTTTCTTATCATCTATTTCTTTTTTAATTTGTTCACATTTATCTAATATTTCAATACAAAATTTTGCCCAATGTTCTTCGTCGGTTTCTATTGCCCTTTCTATAGCCTGTTCAGTTATCTTCTTCGTTTTCATTTTACGTACCATTACTATCCAAAAAATACAGGATAATACGTCGGCAACTGTATGAGTAATAATGACAGCATAATTAGCGTTTACAATTATCAATAAAGATACCACCCATAATAATGTTTTACCCAATTGAATGACTGCCAAACTCATTACTTTCCCCCAGGATTTGGGATTCCATAAATCACATCGTTTCGACCGGGCTTCTGCTAATATTTCATATTTAGTAACACTGGTCAAACTCCACAACGCATGTCTAGCGAATTGTATAACAAACGTTGCTAGACAGGTCCAAAACAGTATAGTTCCACTAGGGTCGCATAGTCCAATATTTGGCATGGCCAACTGGCCATCTAATATAGTTGTAACACATGTTTTATTGGACATTATATACAATTTACTAACTTCTTTTATACGTTTACACTATAAATTAAATTTAACCACATGTATAATGGATGTCCATAAAATTAGAAAAACTCACAATAACTGTTTGATAGTATTTTCCGATGTTTTTTTTCTTTTATATATATTAGCTAGTGTCACTACTATTGTATCAGGAGGGTTATTATTACACGACCATTTATTATCAACGAACCCCTGTTCCGAATACGTGGACAACGAATGCGTTGAATTTGCCTGTGAAGATTTCTTGAATGGGTCGCATTGTCCTTGTGAAGAAATAAATGGCAATTGTATATTTAAAGAGAGTTTTGAGATTCCCATAGAACCTAAGGCATGCAAAGCATTGGACGGTGTGACTGACATTGCCCTATATAACTGGGGTATGATTCTAATTCTTCTATTTGCCGTTAGGGGGTTGATAACGCTAGGAGATATATCAATGGTAGCGTATAATTGTTGTGTAGGCAATATTAATAGAAAGACAGAATACGTACAAATGGCCTTTTCTCTTTTTGGTGGTGTAACAGCCTCCACTATTTCTATGATATTATTATGGATAAAAATGGAATCGGCGAATACGTGCTATAGAGATAATTTCGAAGCCGGTAGTAGGGCAGAAATGGAAAGTAATACGTTTAGAGATATATGGTGGATAGTGTTTATAGCTAGTGGGTTGGATTTCGTATTTTGTATATTTTTCTCGGTTTTTTATTCAAATGCTAAGACTCCATTGTTTACGGTTGAGGCGCAACCGGTTAACGCTTACACAATGAAATTGTCAGACATAACCAGATGGGAAAAAAAGAAGATACTATATAAGTTTTAATTATTAATATTAAATGTGTACTGGTGACAAATGTTTTAAAGAGAAAAGGGATGCATGGTTTACTATAATGCCACTCGCTGTGTTTCTGTTTCTTGTTGCGAATATATTATGTATGACACAAACAGGTGTTGGTACGGAAACAGACCCTTGTAAAGGTTTAGACAGGACGGAATGTACCGGTATAACGCAACCATGCATGAAATGGACCGGTCGTGCGTGTAATACTACAGTGAGCATAGACAATGGGAGAACCATGTGCTCATATAAAGCCAAACAATGTAAATTGAATTTAAATTGGTTCAATAAAGAACAAACATGGAAAAGAGATTTACCTGGCATATGTAAAATTACAGAACGTGGAGAATCACAAGAAATAGGGTCATCCGCCAGTTTGTTAATGATATTCAGTATAGGCGGCATTATTCTTTCTGTGGGATACGTGGCACATGTAATATGGGCCTTCGTGTTGAGCGTATACCAGTCAAATCAATGTCAAATAACAATACATCAATTATTCACCGGGTTGATAATATTATATTCTATTATAATGGTGGCTTTAGAGTGGAGTTATAGTTTGGCATTGGTCAATGACGAAACCGGGTGTTTGATAATAGACGACGATAGGGAAGGGTGGGAACCATGGCCTGACAATGATGCCAATCCCTATGGACAATACTTTCAGGAGATTTATTTTAAAGGAGTGGGCATATTGGGCATGTTGATAATAGCGAGAGTAGTTTTTCTTTTATCTATTGGGTTGTTTTCATTTCAATTGTTTTACTGGTGTTCCAATAGAGGCGATATATTGGGAACATCAGACATTAATATTGACCCGAAGTTATTTCTACAGGGGAGAAGTAAACGCACATTTACATAAAATACCAGTATATAAATGATTAGTTAAATTGTATATTTACTACTATGTCAAGTGAAGAAGATAAAGCACGTTTTACTATTAGTGACATTAGAAGGAGCATAAAATATACTTTTTGCTGCAATGTCGTATTGATATTGGGAGCATCGGTCATGCTCTTCTTGTATGGAGCGGTCAAAATGGCGGATAATCCATGTAACGGCCTTGCATCCATGGATAAAGAATCTCCGCTATACGGGGGTTCCGAAGATAATGACTATGGCTCATTGGAAGTACGTTGTAGGAGACAAAACGAATACCGTGGTTATCCTTCTACCGACGCACTGGTTACTGCCGGTCTATTGCCAGCCAACGCAGCCTATGTTTTTACTTCTACCGAAACTGCCGGGGACGATTTCGAAGATATTGGTAAAAATTTCATGTGCCGTTTGGTTTCCGGACGTGATTCGGACCAGGGTAAAGTTACCCATCCAGCAACATGCGAACAATACATGACTGGCGGTGGTACTGCTGGTCAGGATTGTGAACGAGACGCCGATGACAAATTGGTAGATGAATGTTGTTCCAAAATAAAAGAGGAAGACCCCAAACACCGCGTTAATATACACGGTGAGGACGGTAACTGTTTAATTACTAGATTACCAGAACTGTGCCGGGAAACCGGTGTCGGTGATATCTCAGTAAAAGAACTTAAAAAGTTAGCAGATGCCCAAGACATTGCTGAAATAACCGGTATTGGTACCATAGTTCTTGCTGTACTTGCTACACTCTCATTCTTAAATTATTTCCATGGCGTTTTGGATTTATTATTATGTGGTATGTTGGGTGGTCTATGCCAGTATGGTAGTTATGGCGAAACCTGCTGCCTGCTCATGCCTATAAATTTAGGTGGGTTGTATGCCATGTTGACCAACATCGACTGTTGTGGCGGATTCCCTAAGAATCTGCTATACAAGACTAACGCGCTACGTGAAAATGCCAAAGATAAAGAAAATAGCAACCACGAAGCCGGACTAATCTATCTGTCAAATTTGGTTCATAATTTACTCATTTTGACTGCAAGTCTAATCTATTATTATTCGGTTAATGAGGTTTACAATGACCAATGTCTGGGTGCGTCATACGATAACATCCCTAGACCACGTTCCACTGATGTATTCAGTGGAACAGCTCGCAAATACCTTGAATCAGGCAGCGATAAAGTAGATAAATACGGCGACGCATTGTTGAAACTTCAAGCTAACGATGGCATAAAGACCACATTGGAAGTATTATTTGTTATTAATTGTTCCCTTGGAGCGTTGTCAATCCTTGCATTCTTGTTTTCTAAAAGTAACACAGAAGACATGGACAACATGTCTTTCAATATCGTACCGGAGGACAATAGTATTTTAGGAACATTGAAATCGGTATTTTCTACTTTGAATCTATCATTGTTTGGAGGTAAAGACCTCACCCCTAAGAGCGCGTCGTACACCAAATTACCAGGAAAGGATAAATTTAGCGACCCGTATACTAGGAGAACTGTACAATTAAGAGGTCAATTTTAAAATAAAATAATAATTATAAACTTTAAATGTTAGGTATGAATCTAAATTTACTTCCTACATCTTCATCATCTGTATCCATCAGTGCCGTACTACCACCACCTTGAACCGCCGTGGCGGAAACGGCTGCTTTATTCTTATTATCCAATTCATCTTCATTTTTATACAAATACAAATTTTCCCCCTTTTTAGCCAACTTACTGATATCCTTAGCATGTCCAAATACTGAACAGGCCACTGCTAATTCGTCTTTTTTGCATTGTAAATAATATTGTCTGTTTATAAACCTCGTAGCAACCTTCGCATCTGTACGTGTATAAGTATGGTCTACAGGCTGTATATATGGAATAGGAGCATATTTTTTCACGAAAGCAGCAGCAAATGCGCCGTCCATTCTTTCTTTAGTAGCGCTTCTGGCCCTTCGTGCCCTTTCAAAATCTTGAACCATTTTTATCAAATACCCGTCGCGTTTTAGTGGTACATTCGCGAAATGCTCAAATACGTAGTGCAATTCGTCCATTTTTGTACCATTAAGAGTAATGTTTGGGTCACTGTCGTCTGATTGCACCATATCTTGATGCCTCAACCCCAAATTTATCAAATCTTGTGAAAACCCTGTTAAGGAAGGAGCATATAGAAAAGAGTAATTTTTGCCCAGTGCCGGTTTAATACCGATTTCATTTACACCATCAACGGTGAATTCTTTGGAGTCTCCAACGCCTACAATATTAGCAATCATTTTGACGTCCGGATTGGTCTTCAGGTCAGGGTTTCTTAGAACAGATGGGTTACCCATGGTCCATTTTTGAACGTTTTGACCCACACTAGTCAATGCCAATTGTTTCTTTACTTCTTCAATGAAGAATTTATTATCGCCAACTTGACGGAGTTCTGCACTTCTTCGTTGTACATAATCGGCATCACTTTCCCCGTTACGTTGGAGAACTGCCAGTTTTATGTATAAAGTCCCAGATAAAGTGGTGGTGTTACTGTTACCATACAACGTTGGGAAGTCAGCGACAGGAAATAATTTTTTCATTTTGGACACTGCTTGAGCATCTTCATAATTAAATTGAAATCTAGCCCAACTACCAATAATAATTCTGTTTTTGTATGTTACAGTGCCAAACGTTGTATTAGGTTCTAATGTTACCATTAATTCGTTTCTACTACTCATCAATAATTTTCTTATATCTAAACCGTCATATGTCGATTTAAGCCCCAAACGTGCGTTTTCATTAAATGCATCTTTTTCGGTTTTTGTCAATTCTTGAATTATTATATCACCAATACGCTGTTTAACTTCTTGAGCCATAGTATCCAACCAGGGCATTGCATCTTCTTTATTTGCTACCCCGTCGTGACCAGGGGATTCGCCGGTATATATTTTATCCAAATCAATGGAATTTAATTTTACAGCAGCATCATTTACCATACTATCTTCCACGGGAGTAGTTACGACTAAGGATTTATCATCATCAATTATCGATTGTAAAGTAGTAGAAGGTCCACCGCTGTTACCTGTCAATTCGGCGAGTTTTTCCTCATTACTTGTTATTAGAGCTTTTACTAACGCCAATAAGTTTTTTGCACGCGCTATTAGAGCGCCAAATTTACCATTATTAACCAACTCCTCACTTAATAGTTTGGAGCGTTCACGGATTGACATCGTACCGTCATTTAATTTTTCTATATGCTTCACAATGGAAGCTTCATTTTCGCCAGTAACATAGGCGTGATTCCCCGCTTCATTTTCCAATTGTACCAACCGTGTTTCATATGACTGTTGCTCGGTTCTTTTGGCCTTATTCAAATTCTCAGAGTCCAAATCAGCAGCGAGGTTACTATTGCTGATGGTGTCTATATCCTTTGCGTTTTTAACAGCGTTTACAACATCTGTGTCGTAACCAGCCAATAGGGTTTGACGTTCTCGGTCTAGTGTTTCGGCTACTACTACCAATGTACCAACGGCTGGGTTATCCATATTAGCATTCGCGCTACCGATAGATACGCCGCCCACCATTATAGAGGTACCGCCATTAAATGTAATAATTTTCTTCATCAACACATTGTAAGCCTTAATCATTTTATCTGTAGCGTCTATCAAATCCGCATTATCCAATGTTTGCGCGTTTGTAAACGTCGGGTCTGTTCTCTTAGATGAACCGGCATTGTTATATGCAGATATAAGTGAACTACGGGTGTCGCAGGCCTTTTCAAGGTCACTGTTTCCATCACCCAGAGTGTACGGATTTGCTTTTAATATGGGGTCTATATCGACCCACAATTGTGCCATTTTTTTGTCCGATATTACGTTTTCACGAGCTTGTATCAACGTATCAATTTGAAGGGCATCCATCTCCAACATGCCATCATATTTTATTCCCAAACCCTCTGCTTTATCATATTCAACCATTTTTTCGTCAACGGCCATTTCAAATCCCGTGGTATCTTCCTTCTTAGCTTTATTCATATCGTCTAGATATCGTGTGGTATAGTAAGGTAGGGCTTTAGCGTATAATAACTCTCTTTCGTTTATTTTTTTATTAATGACAATATCAGTGTCCCCCCATACGCTCCTAGCGAATTGTGGATTGCTATCCTGATTATACGCTTTTAGATATTTAGAAAAGAGGTCCTTACGGTCTAAAACATATTTTTTCAGGTCAGCGATTGTCATAGACTTTAGGGACGATGCAATAACCGTTGGTTTGTATCGATTATATTCCGTTTCTAAACCTACTCTTTCGACATTTAGGGCGGTTATTTGAGCGATGCGGTCGGCTGCTAAGCTATTGTCAATGACCTGTAATTGTACTTTGTCAGCGGTACCATGCCTGGTTTCGTATCGGACTATAGCGTCCCGAACGGTGCTGCTAGCAGCACTGGCTGTCGTTATGATTCTTTCAAGCTCGGCGATGGCGTCAATCAG